>SDBV01000882.1_pt1 | contig 43807 bp, 27 predicted proteins | sample 2277081 | NCBI WGS metagenome assembly SDBV01 (sample SAMN10402039, study PRJNA504765) | marine sediment metagenome | isolation source: marine sediment core GS10_PC15, 223 cmbsf | place: Arctic Ocean: Southern Knipovich Ridge | collected 2010
TCGCTCGGCAACGTCGAGTCTTTCGGCCATTTTGGGCATTGCCGGCAACCGGTTGAGGTCCTCCCGCATCTTTGCAACCTGGGGCGCGGTGAGATGGGCGTGTTGTAGCAAGGCTTGGTCCCCAGCACATGCCGTCTCCTCGATGGAAGACGCAACGAAAGCTTCGACCATCGTCGGGCTTTGGCCGGCCAGCCGGGCGAGCCGGTGACACGCTAGCAGGTCCTCCCAAGCCTCCTCCAACTTACCCTGATTGAGTTGCAACATGGCCCGCGCACGCAGCGTCTGGGTAATATCGCGGTAATGCTGGTTGGCTGGAAAGAGAACGGCCATAAGCGGTGTCTTCTGCCCGCAGCACAGCGGATCATAGCGACGCGGACGCTTCGATGCCTCGACTACCAGCGCCAACGGTTTCTCATTCGCCACAAGCCACTCGGCAAGTACGGGGAAGTCCGTCCGCGACCAGGGCCGCGTCATGGCCAGATCCAGTTGGTCTGACGTGTTGTCTAGGTCGACGAAGTAATCACCCTGCTCGAGCAGCGGGGGAATACCGAGCATCCGGAAATACTTATCGCGGTATTCGGGGGCGATTTCTACCGGCCCCATGGCTTTCCAAAAGAGCACAGCCGCGTTGTTCTCGGGCGTCACGCCCTGGCTGAAACGCTGATTCAACGCGCCAACATAGTCCACGGAGCCATCTTTTCGCAGCGGCTCGGTGATATGTGTCGTTTCCTCGGAAATCGTGTGACATATCGGGTGAGATCTGCGGGTTACCTCATCGTAGCGAGCCTTCACCAGGGGGATAGTTGCGGCGGCATTGAAAAGACCATGAGCAATCACTAGCGGAAGAAGACTCTTGAACTTGATCCGCCACGCTCCGAGTATTATGCCAATCAAGAACGTATTGACCAAACTGAACAAGGCGAGCGAAGTAAACAACCCACGCGCATAAGTGTGAAAAAGACCGAAAACAAGAGAATGAATCAGAAGTGCGTTGCCCGAGCGTGTGAGTTTTCTCAACTGTTCGAGGAGATAGCCGCGAAAGAAGATCTCTTCAGCCACAGGCAGAATCAAGACACTCACGATTCCCGAAAAGATGATCCCTTTGGCCGTAACCGGCCCGATGAACGGTCCTAGGGAGATGCGACCCACGATCGTAGTTGTCAGTGCGTAGGCAAGTCTGTTCGAGAAGAACATAAGGACGACCATACCCAAGAACCATACCCAATGCCACCGTGAACTGGGCAACCACCGGGTATCGAAACCCGCTGCCTTGGGAGACATTCTCACCAGCAGGAAAGGTAAGCAGGCAATTATGCCGCACCAAAGGAACTGGCAGGCGGGAAGCCAATCTCCGCGATCGGTCAAGAAAATAACGTCTTTGGAGACTTCAGCTACTACGATCGCAACGATCAAGATGCCAAGGACGTCACGTCGACGCCAAGTGGTCTGCCGGTCGGCGTCGAGCGTGTGCTCATCCCGGGACACGGATTCTGGCGTCACCTGCGTCAAGCCCCTTTCCCCTCATCGGAATGTTCTGCGCAGGGTGGTTTGATGGGACAGTGGCCACTGTTTGTATGAACCACGCCGAGAACAAGCTTCCATGAGCGAAGCGAACTAGCGGCGCGTTTCGGCGTTGGGTCCATGCGATTGTTCGATCTTTTATTGAATGTAGTGGTGAATCGCGTTGGCCGCGTAATCCTTCAGTTCTTGCGGCAGTTGAGCCCTATCCATAATCCGCTCGAGAATCGGCTGACACTTGCCCCTATAGTTGTCGACCATGTGGCCGAGACCGTGGACAACTGACTCGATGATCGCAGGGTGCGTTAGGGCGGACAGGTCTTCAAGAAGTCGGACCGACAACTCGACATACTCTCGCCGTCCCGAATGCCAAAACGAATCGATTCCGCCATCCATATCCCAAAGCATGTAGCACGGCCCATTCAGAGGATTGGCTGGTTCGGGGCCACTGTCGAGATGAGAGAAAAACGTCGTACATCGGTCAGCAAAGAGGTCGCTGTAGAGCGCTGGAACAGAGCGAAAGAACTCGGTAACGATGCCATCTTGGTCCAAATGGGAAATGTTACTGAGGTAGCAACTCCCGCTTCCGTAGAGATACCAGAGTCCGCTTGCCAACTGCGAATCACCCCACGAGAGCTTAATCGTCGAAATTCCTCGATTTAAGCGGATGAAGCATTCTGCTAGTTGGGTGGGCGTGAACTCGCGATCTGGATAGCGCTCGTTCATTCCGCAGTCGAGCCAGTGTTGAAACGCGTCCATTTCTTGATCGAACTTGCTAATAGGAGGTTTCTGGCTATCACCTGTAGGCCGCACACTTGCGGCCTAACGCGCCGACAGCCAATTGTTGTTAGTCGAATTGTAGCCGTTGCTTGCTCGTCTTCCACGCGATTCTCCGCGTGACAGGCAGTTTCTGCCTAGCGATCATCGGGCCGCTCAGCCAGATCGCCCGCGGGGCTGCGAACACCACCGTCCCAGAATACGTTGGGAAAACGACGCATCCGAGGAACTCCGGCACAACCGTTTCTTGCGACGGTGTCACCTTCCACCCGATTGAGGATGAATTCCGGCGTCACCTGCGTCAAGACCCCTCCCCCCATAGGGATGTTTCAGGTGGGGTCATTAATTGGGATTCCCGGGATATGGTTGACTTGATGCAATAGTGTCAGGCTGAGGAGAATTGGTGAGAAACACAAACATGAAGCCCGGGCAGTTGCTGGTTCACTCGTTGCGCGGTTTATCGCTTCGACGTCACATCTCCATGGTCCTTTGTCTCCGATGTCTGATCGGGGTGCGGAATCGCAAACTTATGAAGCGTCAGTCCCTCGTAATCGACGAACCAGAGTTGCTTGCCCTCAGCGGTCACAAAAGGTCCTGCCCATGGATTCCCGACGTTATCATATGGCAACCGGAAAGAACCGATGCAACGGTTATTCGGGCCGATAATGTACACATTGTTATGGTCCTGGAAAAAGACTGATTGACCGTCGTAAGCGACGCTCCCAAGCCGGTACCATCCTCGCGGCACCACGTAGGTCGACCGCGGATCGCCCGTGGGACCATACGTGTTCAGCGAGACTTGACCGGATTGGCTCCAAGCGAGTACGGCGGCGGACCCATCTGGCGCCACGCCGAGCGAGCCCAGCCGTTCCAGCCACTGCCCATCCGGGCGCCGGCTGATCGTGCGAATCGTGTTCCGCAGGTCCTTGACGAGAAACACATTTTCGTACCCGGCGACCCAGCACAGCGGACCGGAGGGTGGGAAATACAACTCCTGAGTCACGCTGTCCAGGTCAAGCTGCACCCTGCCTGTCCGCTTTAGATGCTTGTCAAAGCGGACGTAAGTGTCATCCGTCATATCGAGCAAGACGAACACGTTGCCATCCGCGGAGACAGCGACGTGCTGAACGTAGCTTGTCTCGGAAAGGTCCGTCGTATCAGGAACGCACACCCCCCTCTTTTTCCCGTCGCTGTCAAAAACGTGGACGGCGTTGGTGCGATCGTCAGGCACATAGATACGGCCGCTTGGGCCTACGGTAACAGCATACGACGGCTGATAGATGGTGTCCGAAGACGCCTCCTCTCCCAGAATCCGATCAACCGTGCCGTTGTCGGAAAGCCGCAGCAGAACGTCGCCGTCGCTCACCCAAAGTCGGCCATCGGGAGAACGCTGCAGCCCATGGACTTTGACGGGCCGCCCATCGGAGAATTTGGGGATACATTGGCTTTCGATCCGGCCTTTGGCGTCCATTCGGACCAGAGAGAACCGTGCGTTGAAGTCGTAGACCACGAATCCGCCCTTGCGATCCTCCACGATATTCGTCGGGTAGTTCGGTTCCCGTTTCCAAGTTTCGTTGAGATTGATGCTTTGCAGAAAAGTGCCATTCGTATCAAAGAGCTGGATGGTATGCCGAATTTTGTCCAGGACTGCGGTCGAACCATCAACGTAGCTCGTGATATCTTCCGGACTCAACAGGTCATCGGGCTTGCCACCGTATCCAAAGTTTCCCTTTCGCCAGATAAGGTTGCCCTGAACATCAAACAAGCAGAGCTCATCACTAGCGGTGTATTTCATTCGGTGACAGACCAGCGCGGCAAACCGACCGTTCGGAAAACCAGCCAGCGCGGTAATGGCCCAGCACCGGAAATCGGGCACTTCCTTGACGGTTGCCGCATCAAAATCTGTCATGAAACATCGAGCCTTGCCATCTATTCCACCCTCGGAAACCGTTGTGACAAACTTGGCGCCGCCAATGTTCACGGGGTTGGAAATATCCGCAATCGCCGAGCGTTTCCCAACAGGCACACGAAGATCCTTGAGGACTTCACCCTCTTGGGTAATCAAAAGAATGTGTGGATCGGCATTCTTTCGGGCACTCAAGACACAGATTCTTCCTTCGGCGTCAAAGCCAAATCCTTCGATATCACGAATCGGACTCTCTTTTCGGGCCCCCTTGCCGCTGAGATGGACTGCTGCCACCTCTTCCAGCTTGATCTGCGGGAATGTGCGAGCTTCTTGGGCCGGCTCGGAAGTGGGAAAGTTGTAGGGCGTTCTCGCTGTCTCGCGGACCCGCCACGCGCTGTCCCCTGCCTTCTCGATGGAAAAGGCGATCCGTTGGTGCTGTTTCACAGCATGGATGGCAAAGCCTGACGACTTGTTCGAATCCAAAATCGCACCTTCTCTCTGAATCGTCTCCTGAATAGTATCTTCCGCCTTTTCGTTTCCAGGCACGGAATAGTCACCATCGAGACTGAGGCTCCAGACGGGCTTCGCTTGGGCGTCGTTGAGATCAACCAGCGTGAAAACTCCGCCACAGTTGCCGCCGAACACGTATTTCCACCAATGCGTCAGAACCAACGGCGTACCCGGCACGGCCTGTGCCCCAAGAATGAATAGGGTTTCATCGTCTTTCTTATCCGGCATGGACCGGCCTGGCTCCAAGGTGCCAATCCGTTTACCGCTTTCCAGATCGAAGCCCCACCACTGCTCGATGTGTCGATTGACGTCGGGGTCGTTGACGCGAAGGACGAACCGTTTGTTCGAAGCATGGACAATCGTGTCGCTCGCCCACGGATTGGGCGGGGTGTGGGGAAAGCGACTCTGCTCCCGTGCGTGCTTTTCTTCGTTGAGAGTTTTCCCTTCGGGGGAAAGTACGGCCACAATGAACTCACCCGGTTCGTCAACCCCACGCTCTTCCGAAAAGCCGCGCCATCCCTGCGTGTAGGCATAACCGGCCACCTGCCCCGAGTCGACGACCGAGGCCTGCCAGAAAGTGTAGGGAAGACGGCTTGCCCAGACGATCTTGCCAGCCTTGGTGAAACGGTAATCGGCTGGCCCGCGTCCGTAGAGGTCCGTCGGATCGACCGCCAGCGAGTAAACGCCCGACGGCGAGACATACGTCTTCGGATTCAGCACAGGTGGAGGGCCTTCGCTTGCGACACTGGACTGGAAGGCCATCGTGAATAGGCAAGAGAACAGACAGACAGCTCTTTTCGTATTCATGCCGCTAACCTTTCTCGTTCGCAGGGAGCCGGAAACCGATCCAGGCCGACAACGCCAACCTCTTCATCGTTTTCAGTCGTCTTCCAAAACATGCTCATCCTCCGTTTCGCTTCGCGTGGGCATGGTACTCTGACGATATTTTCTAACAACGGCGAGTGTCACGAGAAGAAGAACCATGCAGCCGCCCATGTAAAGGGGAAGCGATAACCGCAAATGAATCCCTGCAATCTTATAGTAAGCGAAGAAAATCCCATTTATGAGAAGCACGAAAACGATGGGCTTCAATACTCGAACAAGCGTTGCTACGTGTTGCATGTGTATTTCCCTTTCTGTCAGCAATCCGAAGTCGTCATAGTCCAACTCGACCTCATTGACGGCCTAGCCGCCGGTCGCCGCGTCGTGGCTGGTGATGTTTGCGAGCATACCGCGGAACTCGTAACTGCGGTCGATACGCAACAAGTCAATAACTAGCTCCCTCTCCGTTCCGATGCTAATGGAACTTGCCTAGTTTGCCAATATTGGTATCGTCCCCCCGGAAATCGTGGCCGCTTGCCCCTTTTGCCTTCAATCTCGGTATAGCCAGTAACGATGGACTTTTTGGTCATGGCCAAATGTGATGAACAGCCATTCCGAGTCAATCCGGACGAATCCGCGTTCAGGCCCAAGATAATAGTGCATGTCACACTGAGCACTCCCAAACGGAAAGCCTTTATCGTGCGGAGAACCGAGAAGTTGGATGACCTCGTGTTCAGCGAGACCGTCAAGTGCATGGCTGGAGATTAGATCGTCCACCATACAAAGACGAGGCGGCCAGAACGCGTTATGCTCAATGGTATCTTGCTTGCGCCAGAGTTCGGAATCAAACTTTTTATGGTGAATAAGGTTGGCACAGGCAGTGCCAAGAAATAGCCAGCCGATGATGACGGCTAGTGGAGTGGCCGTCCCAAAAAAGTGAAACGCAACATGGATGGTCCGGCCCTTGGCAACTCGCAAGACGAGGACGATTGAGAAGGCTATCCAGGGGAGCCATACGACCACATAACTTAGACCTTTGAGCCACACAGGTTGCCCGTCAAAGGAGTCATAAGGCACGATATTCATCCACTGGAATGAAACCACCAAGCACAATGTGGCAAGGAGGAGGCCAGCAAGGAAGAATAGAAGACGCCGCCTCCACGCAGATTGCAGAAACACATTCATTATCCACTATTCTCCGTATCTGGGACTATTACTTCTGATGCTTTTGACACTTACAGTTTTCAGGGAGCCGAAAACCGATCTAGGCCGACAACGCCAACCTCTTCATCGTTTTCAGTCGTCTTCCAAAGTATGCTCATCCTCCGTTTCGCTTCGGGTGGGCATGGTACTCTGACGATATTTCCTAGAAACGGCGAGTACCACGAGGAAAAGAACCATGCAGCCGACCACGAAAAGCGGTGTCGATAACCGAAAATGAATCCTTGCAATCATATAGTAAGCGAAGAAAAGCCCATATAGGAGAAGCACGAAAACGATGGGCTTCAATACTCGAATAAGCGTTGCTACGTGTCGCATGTGCATTTCCCGTTCTGCCAGCAATCCGAAGTCGTTATACGCCACCTCGACCTCGTTGACGGCCGAGCCGCCGGTCGCCGCGTCGTAGTTAATGACATCTTCGAGCATCCCGCGGACCTTGTAACTGTGGTCGATACGCAACAAGTGAATAACTAGCTGCGTCCCCGTTTCGACTCCCTATCGCTTATCTGGCTCCGTTCCCGCAAGTACGAATTGGCCCGCACTTATCGAGCAATGAGGTGATCAGCCCGGGCAATGCGACGTCGGTGTGCTTGCAACTATAGGGGCTTCCTGGAATCAAAACAGTACCCAGTTTGGAAGAATTGCTGCAATGAAAATGGCGGCGCCAATCCACAGAAACACCTGCTTGGCATACGCGGATCTGACGTCACGCGAACACCGGAAGAAGCTGATGCTCAGAATCGCCCCCCCGAGAAGTGCGGCAGTGATGAAGGGCGGCGAAAACGCCCAGCCTTCCCATTCTTCCATGAGGAGACCATAGCGTTTGTAAAGGCCACTATCCATGACATGATTGGCAACACTGAGCGCAAACGCCATGGGGCATACGCCGATCAACAGCAACACGGTGCTCGCTGCAAGAATCAAAGTCATACCGTTATTCTTCACCGGCGGAACCCACGGAGGAGCAAATGTGGAAAGTCATTGCGACTGGTGATTTCCGAACTTCGCCAACTTCTTCTTGCGAGCACGGGTAGCGAGTGCATCTCAGTCGGCATTCATTCCTTGGCTAGGGCACCGGACCAACGCACCCAAAGATTTTCCAGAGAATCGAGCCAACAATACCCACGCCGATGAGTGCCGCAAAGAACACTTCAAAAACTGGATAACCGGTTAGACGCCTCATGATTCCCCTTCACGCTGGTGGATTGAAGACGCTACCACCTGTCCTATTTTCCCTGTACGACAGTCCCTAGGGTCGCCCGCGCACACTCCGTTCCTGTGGGTTGTCGCAACCCGATGCGGACCACCATTAAGCCACCCCAGTAGGGGTATATGCAGGCCGGTCGTCCGAGTATGGAGCGTTTTGCCACCGGACCATGTCGCTCGGTGTTCGAGCGTCGCCTATCTCGATCATCTCGTGTATTCACAAAGTTCTATGAACTGAAGAGCCCGTTTTCGTAACGGCTGTTCGGTTTTTTTTCGATCGGTCGGGACCACGGCTCCTCAAATGCCACGTCGCAGCGAGACCTCCCTCGTCCTAAGTGCTGTCCTAGGACGGCGTTACGTCGGTCGCGGCCGAGGTAATCTGCGTGATCGTTTTGGCCAGGATCTCGCCGGGACGTTTTCTTTTTTCGACCGGGTCTGGCAGTTCGCACGCCCCGCCGCACGGCCTCGTCGATTCCGCAGTGCCTGGGCAGGTAACCGGAGCTATGCATCTTTCTTCACGACCCTGCCGTCCATCACTTTGCAATTCTACAATTGGGCAGCGTGTTTCGGAGTTCTGCTGCACCAGCTTCGCTGATTCGAGTATTGCGGATATCCAGGAATCGAAGTTGGCTCAATTGTATGAGATACGGGATGCTCTCGTCGGTAACCATCGTGCCGGTCAGGCAGAGGTGTTGAAGGCCGGACAGCGCCTTCACGCCCTGCAGTGTGCCCAATTCTTGATCGCTGATATCGGCGGAATTCAACTGGATATATACTATCTCCGCAAGAACATCTTCACCCAAAGCTAGACGCAAGAGGGCCGGTGGTGATTCCGGCCGTTTCCAATTGGCTGCCCCGCCATTTTCTACTGTGAAGTCGTACTCGAAATCATACAGGGCAACTCCTCCCATTGCCCTGATTTGCCTGACTGTCTTCGCTTGGGCTACTGAATGCGTCAGGCACCCAACCAATACTCCAATAAGAACAGCGCCTACAGCAGACAACGCCAGAGGTCCAGAAACAAGCAGCAACCTGAGAATCGGCATTCCATATTTCCACCTTAGCAAGACGCTGCTCAACACCAAACAGCAACAAATCACTTCCAAAGGCATCATGATCGGATCACTTCTTTTTCGGTGGGGGGCACTTACACCATTTCTTCCTGACCAACTTACCTGCATCGTAGATGCCCCATGCACCGTCGACAACAAAGGTGGCATCCGCTATTCTATTCGTCGTGACCAGACATTCGTGTATTCGTCGTCGAAAGTAATCATCGAAACTGTCCTGTAGACAACATTCGTCGTCCCGCTTGCCCATTTCCCTGTTGTCTCGAACTCTCGCAAGGTCACAGATGTCCTCCCGACGCGCACGATCGCGCCTATGAAGAAATCATCAGTTTTGGTGTAGTCGCAGGAGATAGACACGTTCTTTCGGAGTTTCCTTATGGATTGCATGATGGTTTGCAAGTCATCCAATTGGACCCGGGTTTCAATCCCAACCTCGTTGATGATTCCTTCTGCTCGAAGGAATCTCTTGAGGGTTTGCTCAAACTTACCCGATTCGGCCGCCGCGATATCGTCAACCCTGATAACACAATAGCCGTCGAGTTGAAAGCACTCAAGTGAATGAAAGAGAACCCAGGAGTCCGATACGTCAAGAATGAAGCCCTTCAGGGGATCGGTTCCTGGTATATCACTGACGAACGTAACCAGCTTCCCCTGTTTCTTGAGTTTGTCGAGTCTACTCCGGATGTTCATCACTCGTCCCGCCATGCTAAAGCTCCTTTCCACACCTGAAACCGAGCCGTTCTTGCAGCACGTTTCGGGCGCGTTCCAGTCGTTGCCGGTTCATAGCTCTTGACTCTGCATACATGTCACCCCCCGTGCTTAGCTTTTCGGCGAACAGTAGCCCTAAGGGATTATCTATCTGTCTCAACTGCTCGCGCGCAGCAACCAATTGTTCTTCCGTGGGCGGCATCATGTATTCGGCCACGGCCTTTCCGAAGTGCTCCTCCATCTCCGCCACACGCTCGCGAATTTCCTCGTCCGTATTCCCAAACGCCTCCAACGCATGGGTCACGGCGAAGGGCCACGCGTTGGCTTGACGAGCCCGGCGGCGGCGAAACCAGCGGCGTAAGCGAAACCAGTATGCGGAGAAATCGAGGAGCCGCGGTCGATCGGGCATACCCAGCCGACGAATCGTGTCGGCACATTCCTCACCCAACAACCGCGTGGTGGCAATCTTGTCGAACGGTCGCGGATGATCCCCCAAGAGAAACAGAAACCTCTGCCGCCGTTGGGCCGCGGCTTCTTTCCATTTTGTGTCGTACTCTCCTTCGTCGATATCTGCGTGGCCGAGCTTATCCAGAAGCTCATCGTCAAAAGAATACTCTGCCAAAAACGCCTCTACCAAATCCTCCTCACTCCCGCCGTCGGGTAGTTGGTCGACGTAGTCCAAGTCACAACAACAGAAGTCGAATCGCACTGTCTGGGCAAGACCGTCGGGAACGTCAAGGATCCGCTGCACGGCAGACAACAGGCTGCGCAACACTTCTTCCGGCACGTCTTCGATGGTTGCGAAAGCCGGTATGGTCGCACTTGCCATGCTAGATAACGCCTGGCCCACAAGATAGTGGACAACGCAGCAGTCCCCACCGCACAGCATCCGCCCGATACCCAGGATCGCAGCCAATTCGTCGGCAGCCTCGGCAAACTTTCCCTCAACAGCCAGTGCCTTGGCTTTCAGTTTTCGCACCCTGCCCGCACTTCGAGCTGCCTGGATGTCGACTAACTTCCACCAGGTATCCCTCCCCGAGGAGGTCGGCAACTGAAATGTTCCGCGTCGAACGGCTTCATCGAGAAGCTCCAATGCCCGGCCGTTCTTTTCCAATATGGCCCGAATATGCTCGCCATCCTGGCCGGTGGGAAACTCAAACGTGTCGTCCACCTCGCAAGCCCATTCGATTTCCGATTCATCTTCCGCGTCTTCCTCGGTTTCCGAAGACCCACAAAGGGCCCTCTCCCAGACCGGATCCTCCTCAAACTCAGGCACGACAAGATGCTTGAACGCCTCTTCCAACGGCCCCAAGGCATTATCTTCCTCGGCCACCGGATCACGATGATAAACCACTTCCGGCGGCACATGCTTGAGCAATTCGTCCACAGACATGTTACTTATCCTCTTCGGGACTCGGAGCCGACCCGTTTGCCGTTTCGCCGCATTTGGGCAACGCACGACGGCCGAACAGTCGCGTTTCTGTGGCGTTCACCGTCTTGCTCACGGCATGCTTCCTTCGTTGGTGGACAGTTCCTCGATGAGCCTCTGATGCTCGGGATACAAGTAAATGGACGATGCCAAGAAGTATCCTACGGAAACGATCTCGTAGCCGTGGCATAAGCGTCCCGCGGCAGCGATCATTGCCAGACCACTGATCGCGTACAGATAGTTTAACCGAACATTGAGCACCAACGAATACGATGTCATTGCGCCTCGCATAGCGGCGAACAAGTTCGTGTGCTTGAAGCGGAGTTTCTGAAGAGAAACGGCTGCGCCGCCAAAAAAGAGGCCGAGTAGCGTCGCGTACCACACCAGACGGAAATCCACCGTTCCCGAATTGACATGAACGGCAACGGCAGCGTTCGCCAGAATAATCCCCATGATAGACGGTCCAACGACGGAAAGCTGTGAGGTCTTTTTCGTCATGCGTTTGACTCCTTGATCAACCCAAGTAGGCCACAACTATGAACGGATCAGTTCCTTGCGAGGTTGGTTGGCTGAACTAAGCTTGAACTCGCTTCCTTTGGTCTTGGTCTGTTGCAGCCTATTCAATCCACGACGCCTTGCCCGATTCCAGGCGAAGGGCAGCGCGGTGGAAAATCACATGATCAAACGCCCCTATGGTGGGCCGAGCCCAGTTCGGTGGATTCCAGCTCTCGTAAGGCGTTAGCGAATCTTGACTGCCGGACCAACTCAGACACGGTTCGCCGTCCAACAGAATCTCGACCTGCGCCGAACGGATTTCCTGCAAACGAACTCGAACCGTTGCCCGATACCTCTGGCCGACTTTGATCCCATTGAGTTCCGTCCTTATTGGACTGTAAAGTGCGGATTTGCCGTCGATGTTCTCCAAGCCGTGAGCGCCCGCTCCAAACACGACATTGCAGGCGCGCCAACCGACCGGGAAGACGATGGCCGCAGAATCCGCCCCTTCAGCCCGCGTGAACTCCACCTCCAAGTCGTAATCGCCCGACACGGTCACCGGCAGCATCATTTTGGACCAATGGTCTCGCAGGCAAACCACGTCCTCCCCCTTGCGTTGCCATTGTCCGCTTACCCAATCTTTGCTGATGTCCACCGAGTCCAGCAGTTCGACCCATTCGCCCTCGACAATTTCCGGCCGGGGTGTAGTTTGACGGAGCCCGAAGTTGGGGCCGGAAACGGCCTTTCCGCCGCGGATATTCAGTAGGTGGCCATGCTCCAGCTTGGCGCTTGTTATGGCGTAACCGTCGCGATCCAGAACACGGATCGCATAATCGCCTAGCTGAAGATCGCTGAAGTCGTATTTTCCCTCTCCCTCCGTGACCATCTCGACGGAATCGGACCCTCGCACACCTTCAAACAGGTAGGCGGCTCCGGTGTCAACACCGTCCGTGTCGTCACCGATGGCCCCAATCAGCACCTTGCCGTCGACCAGCGCCAAGGAAATGCCAAATGCGTTGCCGACGGTAGGTGATGGGCTTTGATAAGTATGCAGCAACAGGCCCGTGCTGGCATCAAACAGATAGACCACGCCGACGGAGTGATCGAACCTCGCCCCAATCAGTATGAAGTTCCCCGATGCCGCAACCGAGCTGCCGAACAGATCGTTGGGATACGGGTGAGGGTTATGGAAGGTGCGCACCAGTTCGCCGGACGTTGCGTCGAACATGTGGACGATGCCAGCGTCAATGCCACTCGTGTCGTCACCCATGGCGCCAACGATCACCCGGTCTTCCAACCCGGCCACGGCGTAGCCGAAATGGTCGTTCGCATCCGGCGTGGGGTTGAGGAACACATGGAGAAGTTCCCCCGTCCCGCTATCGAACAGATAGGCTGCTCCGCCTTCCGGGGCGCTGCGCCCATCTACGATATTTCCGAGCAACGCGTTGCCGCCGGCTATGGCCGCAGACCAGCAGTCCCAACGACCATGCGACTTATCGGGCATTGCGAATGTGTGTAGCAGCTTACCGCTGGAAGCGTCGAACCAGCGACCAACTCCGTTGCCTTCCGGATTATGAAAAACACCCGCCAACACATGCTTCTCCGTTGCCGCAAGGCTGACGCCCATAAAGACTTCACCCGCAGCTCCCGCTGAGTTCGAGAACGTTTGCAATAGTTTTCCGCTGGACAAGTCGAACATATGAACGGCTCCGGCATCAGAAGTCGGACTGTCTTCCGCGTGGTCACTGATTAACACACGGTTCCCCATGACCACGGTCGACTGGCCGAAGTAGTCCTCAGCATTTGGCGTGGGATTCAAGAACGTGTGCAGAAGCTCTCCGGTCGTACTGTCGAACAGATAAGCGGCCCCGGCGCCAGGGGCGCCGGTGCCGTCGTTGACCGCAGAAACCACAATCTTGTTGTCTACGCCCGTTACAGACTGGCCAAACTTATCACCGCCAACCGGAGTGGGATTCAAGAAGGTTTGCAGCAGTTTGCCGTCGCCCTCGATGCGTTGCAATTGGACCGTGGCGCCCTTCACGCCGGACTCGCCCTTGTCGTGAACTCCGTCGCCGTTGAGGTCCTCGAACACCGTTCCGCAAATTGAGGCACTGTCCGCGGGCCCCGAGAGTTCTTCTTCCAGTGCGGATCGGCTTAGGATCCACCTGACCGAGACGCTGGCAGCCAAACAGACGGCAACCACCGCTACCGCCACCCACCAGTAGCGTCTCTTTCGGGACCGGCGTTTCGATCTCGATGTAGCCTCGGCGGCTTCTAGTCGCGACTTGAGGCCGTCCCATTGGCCCTGCAGACGCTTCAGTGTGGCACCGACCTCGCTTAGTTCTCGTTCGACATCTTCAATCTGCCGAGTTTGCTCCTCCTGTTGCGATTTCAGCATGGCCGTGCCTTCTTCGTGTTCTTTCTGTTTTGCGTGCATCGCTTCGGCCTCCTCGGGGGCTGTAGAGGGCTTGACCGCTGGGGCGGATTGTTCTTGCTCGGTGATCTTGGTGGATAAGTCGGCGGCGGCGTTGCGGGTGGTGTTCAGCAGTAGTGTCAATTGGTCGCGGTGGCGTTGGTGCTCGGCGATCGCGGTGGCGAGCTGGTCGACCGTGCGGCGCAGGTCAGCCTGGAAATCGGGATTCGGTGCCAAGATGGGCCGGCCTTCGCGATAGGCCTCCAGATCGGCCAGGGCCTCGGCGCAACTGGCGTAGCGGTCGTCCGGGTGCTTGGCCATCATTCGGGCCACGATGTTCTGGATCGGCTGGGGCACGTCCGGGGCGATTTCCCCCAGCGATACCGGCTCCTCGTAGGCGTGTTGGAAGATCATGGCCACCGGCGTGTCGGCCATAAACGGCAAACGACCGGATAGCAACTGGTAAGCCAGCACGCCCAAGGCATACAGATCGGCCCGGCCGTCGATCGTTCCGCCGGTGACCTGTTCCGGGGCGATGTAGTCGACCGTCCCGAGCACTGTGCCGACAGTCGTGATGCCTTCGCCGGGGCCGAGGCGTCGGACCAACCCAAAATCGACCAGCACGGCCCTATCGCTTTGGGAATCCAAAAGGATGTTGCTCGGCTTGATGTCGCGGTGGATCAGACCCTGGCTATGCGCCGCCTCCAGCCCAGCCAGGCACTGTTCAAGAATGTCCTGCACCTGGTCCAAAGGCAATGACTGGTCTTCGGAGATCCGCTCGGCCAGCGACTGGCCCTCGATATACTGCATGGCGAAGAAGCGATGACCGGCGTCCTGGCCGATGAAGTAGACCGGCACCACGTTCGGGTGGGTCAGCCCGGCCACGGCCGTGGCTTCGGCCTGAAAACGGTGAACGAAATCCTCGTCCCGGGCTAACTCGGGCGGCAGGACCTTGATCGCCACTTGGCGGTCGAGCGTCTCGTCGTGCGCCTGATAGACGTCGCCCATCCCACCGTGGCCAATCCGCCGCCGCAGACGAAAATGTCCCAGTCGCTCGAACGGCAGCGGGGCATCGTCGGGCACTCGGGAAGCCGGCACGTCGCTGTACGGTTGCGTATCGTCACCCGTTGCCCGAATCTGTCCAGCCAGCGGCGTTTCGGTCATTGGGGCGGAAACAGGCTGCGAGCCGGCCTGATCGATCACTTCGTCCAAGGCTTCGATCAGTTGGCTGCAATCTGTCAGCCGATGCTCCGGGTCGAAGCCCAGGGCCTGTTGCAGCAACGACCGTGCAACGACGGGAATCTTTTGTTTGACAGCCGGCTGGTACATGTACTCCCTAAGCGAGGCCCCGCTAAGCAGTCGGCAAAGGAGCACACCCAGTTGATAGACGTCGATCCGCTCAGGAGAAACCTCGTATCCTTGCTTTCGCAGCACCGCGAGCGCCTGCTCGACGTGCTCGGGCAGTTGAACGTCCGATCCTTCAGCCAACTCGGGAGGACAGAATTCCGGATCGCTGTGCTCGCCGCCGAAGCGTCTCGGCCCGACCGGCGATGCCAATTGCGGCTGCAACTGCGTGTCGATGCTGACGGCCTCAGCGTCGATCGCCCGGTGGGTCCGACCGTCCTGATGCAGTATGTGGACCTCTTGGGCCAACCGGCGGATAATCCGTAGCCGATCCGTCACCGTCCACCGGGGCCCTTCGGCGAGAACTTCCGCCAGACGTCGTGGCATTTCCGGCTTGGTAGAGATATCGGGCACGTTGGGGAATCCTTGGTCAGGTTGCCTGATCTATTCACATAGTTCTATGAACTGAAGAGCCCGTTTTCGTAACCGGTGTGTGGTTTTTTTTCGATCGACCGGGAACTCGGCCCCTCGAATGCCACGTCGCGGCGAGACCTCCACTGTCCTAAGTGCTTTTCCGAGAAGACTTTACGTCGGTCGCGGCCGAGGTGATTTGCGTGATCGTTTTGGCCAGGGCCTTGCCAGGACGTTTTTTTGTTTCGACCGGATCCAGCAGTTCGTACGCCCGCCGCACGGCCTCCTCGATCCCACCGTGCCGGGTCAGGTAGTCGCCTAAAAGTTGCCACTCGATGGCAAACTCCTGTTGAGCCTCCTCTGGGCCATAGTAGGCCTGGATCTGGCGTCGGAGCAATTCCTGGAGCTTCTCGCCCAGCCGTCGCCGGGCGGCCCGGTAATAGTTGTCGACCGCGGAGAGTTTGATTTCCAAGGCCTCGGCCACCGCGGCCATGGTCATCTGCTGGCAGAGCCGACCGTACAGGACCCGAAAGTAGTCGTCTTTGCTCTGACGATAATACTCTGCCGCGAGCGACTCGACGGTCCTACCCACAATGTCCTCGACCCAAGCGGCGTAAAAGGCGTCGATCTGCTCGACCGATTCGTGGTCCAGCCGGCGGATCCAATCGGTCATCTCGCGTGCCAATTTCGCTCGGTTTGACCGCACACGGTTACGATGCGAAAGCGTATTGCGGACCACCTTGCACAACAACGTCCGCAACTTGGCCGAACGATCCGACACCCAACGGACCAACAGCCGGTTTTCCCACAATGCCTGAAAGGTTTGAGCGGCAGCATCTTCCGCCTCGTCGAAGTTCTTCGCTCCAAAGCGTAACGCGAACCGACAGACCGGTCCCCAATAGTCCGTCAAGAACCTACTCCAATCTTCCGGACTCCCGCCGGAAGCCAGTCGTTGGACGAGCGTCAATCGGGTTGGAGGAAAACTCATGAGAGGGGCCAAAGCAGGTGCGGAATACATCCACCATGGTAAACCACGCCGCCCGTCAAGTGCAACCCCCGTAAGGCCACAATGCTCAGCCGAACCACGCCGCGATCGCCGCATTCCAGGCACCTGTAGCTATAGATGCGCCGATGCCACCAGCCTAACTCCACCCGATCGTAAACCCCGTCGGTGCCGTTGGCGACAAGAAAAGAAGCCGGGCCGTGCGCCTATGATGAATATCCGGCCCGATTATCTAGATACGCAGTTCAAGTGGAACCCTGTTCGGCGTTCTTGGGTCAATCTTCGTTACCGGTGGCGAGTGGCTCTTTGGCCCAATCTGGGGCTGGCTGCGGGTCCGGGCGAAGTCCATTGAAATCTGCAATCTCATGGTCGTCGCCGTCCGGGCTGCGCCGAAACAACTTTCCATGTCGACAGAATATCAAGCACCCCGCGTGGTCTCGCCCCGACCAATCGGCGTCATCCACTTCAGCCGTTGATCGGTGGCGTTCCGCACTGCCTGCAACGCTTTCGATTCCGTGGCCGGGATGATCAGGATGTGTTTCTTGGGTCATATTGGAGTGAAGAATCAGGCTCCGATTGTCCACGAAGCGACCACCGCCACCCCAGGTCGACCCCCAAGGCCACAGCCCGAGAGCGTGAAGCCAAGGCGCCCTACTGACAGCAGTCCATGAATCGGTATAGTCGGGCCGGTAGGCACCACAATGGCAAAAGTAGACCACGAGATTGCCGTCAGGAGAGAGATCGCATCTTTCTTCGTAAATCCTTCCTCGGAGCCACCCACCCGGCTCAAACGAGTCGCTGTCCATCCGCCACCGTATCAAGTGATACCACTTGCTCGGACCGCGCCGCAGAATCAGCGCAACGGGTGCGTCCCGGGCGGGAATTACGAATAGGCGACAGAAAGATTCATCCATTGGGGATACTTACGACGCGGTCTGGAGTAGCAGGGTTCCCGGGCAAGTTGGCGGGCGAAGCCCACCCTACACCATCAGGAGCTGGAAGAGTCCGGCGATAGTCAACAGTATGACGGCTATGCTGTGTCTTGCTGGTTCGCGTTTGATCAAGGAACAAACAAGTAGTGCCGCACTTGCAATGAAAACGCAGAAACCAATCGGGCGAAGGATATCAGCACGTTTTGCATACGCCTTGGCCTGACGATGTACGTGCTGCGGTACGCTAAGGGTCTTGCTGTCGGGCACATCCTGGTGGGCACGGGCAACGGTGTTCATGGCATGGGACGCGTTGCTCTCTGCGGCCCATTTCACCGAAGAAGCTGCAACTGCCGCAAGAACACAAGCGAAAAACCATTTCCGCGCAGCTAAGTACTCCATGGGTGTCGCTCCAACCCACATTTCCCATTTGGATTCAGCCTGGAACATCTCCAAGCTCAGTATTGGCGATTTTAGCATCACGCCATCGCAGAGTCAAGCTGCCTTGTGACGACCGTTGTGCCAACGTCGGGTTCCAGGTGTCATTTGATGGAGGCGACCTCTACCGCATGGCGGAGTCCGTTCTTCAGCTAGCCGTAGGTCGGCGAATCGCAACGCCCCAACGCGTTGTGGACTGCCTTTCCCTGCTTGGCCGTTTTCTCTGTGGCGACAACCGGGCGGGGCAAGAAAACACTCAGCCTATACGTAACAGCTTATCAGTCCATAGATCTCCACAGCGGGCCGCGGGGATGGTTGTCTTGGTCGCCCCACCCTTCTGATTTGCGATTGCGATGATTTTCATAATCTGGGTCACTATGCCCTTGGACTTTATTGCCCAAATGAGCTCTTCCTGGCCACGGACCGGCCAAACAAGTCGCTCCAACTTCTTTCACCGTCAGACATTACGGCAGTTCAGGGATTTGATTGAAACCGGCATGCTCGTGTCCACGACCATGCCGGATTCAATCATTGTCGATCGTTATTCGATTTGAAATGCGCGAAGTTTACGGCTCGCGGAGAGTCTTCCTTTGGCACCGCCGTTTCGTGCCTTCTGGCCTGTAATGATACCTCCGGTTGCGTGTGCCGCTGCTCTTAACGTATGCCGGTTTTGCCGGCCGGCCGGATTCGGGGGGCAACCTTACGGTCGGGGCCAAGTCGGGCCGCTACGTGAGAGCCACGGTGGCGAGGATACAGCGAAGGATCGCCAGAGAATGACCGTCCGCACCGCGCGCCGCAACTCGATGCTGGCTGATGGCGGCGATTCGCTTCGGACGAACACAACGGCCTACCTCTCACGCGAATTCGGGTACAGCATCCTGCTGGGTGCGGTCCTGTCTCCAAAGGTCCGTGCGGCGATCTTACCTTCAAGCCCGGCCTGCGATTGCAACCCCGCTACGTATACGACAATCGCACCAAGAACAATGACTTCTCTATTCGCAGGTTCCGACTGCAAGCCTCGGGCATCGCTTTTGACTGGACTTGCGATTTGCTTACGACCAATGTGCTCTGATCACCTCGTCAACGGCCTGCTTGACCAGTTCCTCGTTCGAGCCACTGCTGCCCACATAGCCTTCCTCGAATTCGTATAGCCAGGCCACGCGAGCAGGTTCGCTTGCGGAGCCGCCCACGGCCTGCGCCGTGAATCCACTCTGCAAGGTGGCGTCGAGCAGGATGGCCGTATCGATGCCGTCGCCTTCAGCGTGGACGCTGACCTTCTCGAAGTATTTCGCCCGATTGAAGAAGCCTTCTCCCCAAATCCCACTGTGCTGCTCGGTTCCGAAATAGGTATCGTCACCGTCCGAGCCTTCAAGATAGGCTTCGTCGAAGCCGCCGTTGCTTGCATAGGCGTGGACGGCTTCGAAATGCTTTGCCCTGACGTAGTAGTCGCCGTTGAATAGGGCCCCTTCCACGGGCGACGCGTAGAACAGGTCGTCGGCGGTCGAGTCGAACATCTTGGCCATATCGGTGCCGCCCGCGTTGGAATAGCCGTCGACGCGGTCGAAGTACATTGCCCGGTTGTAGAACCCTTCGCCGGACAGTGCGCCGTAGACCGGCGTGGTAACGAACAGGTCGTCACCCGGCGAGTCGTAAACCTTGGCCGTGTCGTAACCACCCTGCTGCGCGTAGGCGAAAACGTCCTCGAAGTAGACGGCCCGGTTGGAAAACCCATTGCCGAACAGCCAGCCGTAATTGGGCGCCCCGACAAACTGATCGTTGCCGGCCGAGTCGTGCAGCGTGGCCTGATCGTTGCCGCCTTCGGTGGCCAGGGCCTCGACCGATTCGAAGCCCTCGACCCGGTTGTAGTACCCTTGACCCTCAAGCGACGCTTCCACAGGCGAGCTGAAGAAGGAATCGTCGCCGGCCGAGTCGTGCAGGGTTGCCGTATCGTCGCCTGCGCCTCCTAGCACCGTAATCGATTCGACACCGGTGACCGACACCCAGTAATCACCGCCTTGGAGGTATCCGTGATCGAACCACAATTCAGTCACATCGTCCGCGCCGCTGCCGGAGAGGGTCACCGTATCGTGGCCGCCTAGGCCGTCGAACACGATCGAAGGCGTTCCGGCCGGAACCGTGTGCACCACGCCGTTGAGCGTGAAGGTCCCCAAATCGGCGCTGAACTCGAATGCGTCGTCGCCGTCGGTGCCCTGCAAGACCAGCGGATCCGGATCGTTTGCCAATTCGCCTGGCGAGGGCGGATCGAAGTTGCCCACCAGCGGAATGGCATAATCATCGCCGAACTGGGCGAAATTGTCGCGACCGAACGGAACCGGATCGAACTCGACCACCGGCAGCCCGTCGATCGGGTCATCGGCCGGGACGATGCGGTCGAGCACCGTGTCGGGTTGGCCAAAGGGTGCGAAGTCGTCGTTGCCGGAGAGCAGGAAGTACCATTCGCTGCCCTCGCCGGGCGTCACGCCTTCGCGGTCGGGCACCCAGAGGCCCAGGTCGTCGATCCCGTCGGCGTTCATGTCGCCGGCTATCGGTCGCTCGCGTACGCCGATGAACCCGAACCGGAAGGCTACCGGCGTGTTGTCCCAACTCAGCGCCCCCACGCCGCCGGCCGTATTGGCCAAGGCTATCTGAAAGCGGTCGTCCGTCCACGTGGCCAGGTCGTCGGACCCATCACCATCAAAATCGCCGACGATCGGATAGCCTTTCATGCCGGCAATGGTGACGGCCGGCCCGACGTTGAAGTTGTGGTTGGTATCGAAGTACCAACTGGTTCCGTCGAACAGAGCCACCTCGTCGCCGTTATTGGCGTTGCCGTCGAAGTTGCCGGCGATCGGAAGGCCGTTGACATTGCGAGGATCGGGGACGTCCAAGTCGGGATCACCGTCGTTGTTCACGTCGATCAGCCAGCGGAACGAACCGGCAACCCGACCATAGGCGGCCAGCTTGTCGAAACCGTCGGCCGTGCCGTTGGCCGACGCCACGAAATTGCCGGCAAAGACGTCATCGCTGGTGAATCCTTGCGTGTAGACGATGTCGCGGTTGGTGTAGTCGGTATTGTCCGGATCGAAGAAGAAGTTCCCGTTGTTATCGACCCAAACGCTCCCGGCGGCCCAAACGGCGATCTCCGCGCGGCTGTCGACAGTAAACCGGCCATGGAAGTCGCCGCCGTGCTCGCCGTCGCCGGTGGGGAAGATCGGTGGCGTGGTGCTGGGAACGTCGTTGCCCTCGAACGGGGCCAGCGCGCCCGACTCGCCGTCCAGCGCGTTGCCCGCCCGATCGGAGATCGTATCGAACACCCAGAGCGTGAATCGATCGTCCGGCAAGGGGGCTCCCAGGTCGTCGTTGGTAAACAGCAGCCCGTCCGCTCCCGGATCGTGCAGCACTAATTCCACCCGAGCCAGGGCCAGTGCGCCGGCGATGGTCGTGAAGGTTGGAATCACGTTGAGGATGGGGATATTCCCGTTGGAGTCGCCGAGGATCTGGTAGTTGCCTTCTTCCTGGGCCAAGGCCTGGAACAGGGCATCGTAGAGGAACGCCGGCGTCCGCTCGGGAGCGTCGGAGAAGTGGACCACGATGCTGCTGATCAGCGGATCGGGGCCGCCGCTGGGTTTCGGCTCGAACACGCTGGTGATGTCCTCGTCGAAGGTAAACACTCCGTCGGTGCTGACGTCGCCGTGCGTGACGTTGGTGATCTTCGGACCCTGCGTGTCGACGAAGAACAACAGCGGCTCGGTCGAGACCCGATTGCCGGCCGGGTCCTCGAACGTGAACACGGCGCTATGCTCGCCATCGATCAGGTTCAGGTTGGTTTGGATCTGCCAGTTGCCCTCGACGTTGTTATACGGTGCGTTGGGTGGCTGGAAGGCATCGTCGCCGTCCAGCGGTACGGCCACGCCGGTGCCGGCCGGGACGTTGTCGATGGCGATCGTGACCACATTGTTGGCCTCGCCAACGCCGAAGAACATGGGCACGTTGTCACTGGTGATTTTGTCTTCCATAGTGGCATGGAAACCCCAGACGCCCGAGTCGCTGTCGGTGTGCAGATCGCCGTCGCCGAGAAACGGCACCGTGTCGACTAGCACGTCGAGCAGGAAATCGTGGCTGATGTTGCCGGCCCGGTCTTCCACTTCCAACTTCAGGTTATGGATCCCATCAGTCAGCGTACCGGCGGCCGTAACGATGCCGTTGGCGCCAAACAGGTTGAAGAACTGGTCGGGCAAGGTCTCCAGGATGAACTCCAGACTGGTGAACGCATCCGCCGCGGTAGTCGTATTCTCGACCGGAACGTCCAATTCGGAATTGTACAGCAAAAACTCTTCCGACTCCTCGAAGCGGTCGTAGATGCGGAACTTCAGGTAGTCGGTGAACAGGATCTGGTGCAGGTCGACGTTCTCCTCGTGGGTGGTCATGGTGACCGAGGGCGTGCTGTCGTTGGTGATGTTGTCGTCGTCATGACGGCCCGTATCGCTCGTTTCGACCAGGTCAAGGAAGGCCTGGTTGGGCGGGATCGTGTCGATCTCGATCGTCAGTCCTTCTTCCAAGATCGTGATATTGCCGGCCAGATCCTCGACTTCGGTGGTGATGTGGTAGACTCCGTCGTCGAGCGGTTCGATGGTGACCTCCCAATGGCCCACCTGATCGAAGCCGTCGTCGGTCAGATCGGTGCCGACGATACCCTGCCCGACCAGTTCGGACCCGGCCGCGTCGGAGACGTTATCGGCAAAGATCCGGATCTTGGCGTTGTGCTCGGCCACTCCGTCGAAGGCCGGCGTGTTGATCCCCGTGACGTTGTCGTTGTCGAACATGCCGCTATCGCTGGAGTCCAACAGGTTTGGATCCGAGGCGCTGGGTGGATCGTTATCGACCCGCAGCAGCAACGGTTCGGACAGTTGGGTCCTTCCGCTTTGGATCGGCGTTTGCCCGTCGAACATCCGCACGGCGGCCTTCACATAGTGCAGCCAACCTTCGCTGTCGGCAAAGAAGTTGGGGTCCGGCAGTTGGCCCGGCAGGAAGGTATACCTATAGAGTGTATGCCCCTTGCCGGGGATCGGCGTCGCGAAGCCGACCGAGTTGCCGTTGACGAACACCTCGACGGCCGCCCCGGGGATGTTGCCGAAATTCATGTCGGCCGGGTCGAGGATGTCGATCCCCTCCTCGAAGAAGTCGTTCAGGTCGGCCTCGATGATGATCTCCGGCTCGGTTCGCGAGGTGACGTCGTCGAACTGGCTCATGCCGGTGTCGTTGAGGATCTCGAACTGATCCTTGGCCGGCAGATCGACCATGTCGGGCACGGGGGCCGCGATGTCCTCGATCTCCAGATCGTAAATGGCCACGTGCTGGATGAAGCCTTCGCCCACCGGCATTCCCGTAGAGAACACCCGAATGAAATACTCTTCCTCGAATACCTTGGGAATCACCAGATGGTAGATGTCCAATCCCGGTGTGACGACTTCTTTCACGCCGGTGGCGATCAGATTGCCGTTGACGTCCCAGACTTCCACGCCGATCGGGTCGGCCGAAAAGGCGTTGACGATCAGCTTGCCCATGTCGTGGGCCGTGTACTTGTAGAAGTCGACGTCGTCAAAGTCGTGCAGTAGCGCATCGTTGACGGTAACCTCCGGCAGCGAGCCGAGGATGACCGCCTCGGCCAGCGTACCGTTGGGCTCGGTCGGATCGATCACGATGGTCAACGAATCGGAGAGAGCGCTGATATTGCCGGCCAGGTCCTCGATCTCGGCCTCGATCACGAATTGCCCGTACTTCAGCGGCTCGACGGTCACTTCCCAATGGCCGATCTGATCGAACCCGTCGTCGGTCAAATCGGAGCCGACGACGCCCTCGCCGACCAGATTGCCGTTGGCATAGACGCGCACCTTGGCGTTGGCTTCTCCGGTGCCTTGGAAGGCCGGCTGCTTCACGTCGGTGATGTCGTCACTATGGGAGACACCGCTGTCGCTCGTCTCGAGCAGATCGGGCGTGCTGGGTGGATCGGGCAATACGTTGTCGACGGTCAGCACCAACGGCTCGGAAAGTTGCGTCCGGGCGCTTTGGATCGGATTCTGCCCGTCGAAGATCCGCACGGCCGCCTTCACGTAATGCAAGAAACCTTGGCTGTCGGCCGGGAAGTTGGTCTTGGGGAGTTGGCCCATGGTGAACGTATAGCGGAATAGCGTATTCCCCTTGCCGGGGATCGGCGTGGCAAAGCCCACCGAATTGCCGTTGACGAACACCTCGACCGCCGCACCGGGGATGTTTCCGAAATTCATATCGGCCGGATCGAGGATGGCTATGCCCTCTTGGGCGAACTCATTCAGGTCGGCCTCGATGATGATCTCCGGCATCGTGCGCAAGGTGACGTCATCGAACTGGCTCATGCCCGTATCGTTGAGGACCTCGAGCTGATCCTTCTGCGGCAAGTCGACGAAATCGGGCACCGGGGCGGCGAAATCCTCGATCTCCAGGTCGTAGATGCCCACGTGTTGCACGAAAAGCGCGTTGTTTCCGTTCTCCCCGTTGTTTGGATCGAAAACCGCGGTCGAGGAGACTCGAATGAAATACTCTTCTTGGGCAACCTTGGGGATCACCAGGTGGTGGATATTCAAGTTCCCTGCGACCACGCTCGAGACGGCCGTGGCGATCAGGTTGCTATTCACGTCGACCACGTCCATTGCGATCGGATCGGCCGAGAAGGCGTTGACGACCAGCTTGCCCGTATCGTGGGCCGTGTACTTGAAGTAATCCGTATCGTCATAGCTGTCCAACAAGACGTCTCGCAAGGTGATCTGCGGCAGGGAGCCGAGAATCGTGGCTTGATCGATCTGGTCGTTGGGCTCGAACGGATCGATCACGATGGTCAACGGGAAGGACCACGGGCTGATGTTGCCGGCCTGGTCTTCGATTTCCGCCGTGATCGCGAAATGTCCGTTCTTGAGCGGTTCGACGGTCACTTCCCAGCGGCCGATCTGGTCGAATCCGCCGTCGGTCAGATCCGAGCCGACAACACCTTGGCCGACCAGATTGCCATTGGCAAAGATCCGCACCTGCGCACCGGCTTCCCCGGTCCCCTGGAAGGCCGGGGCACTGATCGTCGTGATATCGTCGCTGTGCGAGAGGCCACTGTCGCTGGTCTCAAGCAGATCGGGCATGCTTGGTGGAGCGGGAACGGCCGAGTCGACGATCAAAACCAAGGGTTCGGAGAGTTGCGTGCGGGCGCTTTGGGTCGTGAATTGCCCGTCAAAGATCCTCACCGCCGCCTTGACATAGTGCAACCATCCGCTGCTGGGAGCCGGCAATGTCGCCTGGGGCAACTGAGCCGGCCCGAACGTGTACCGGAACAACGTCGAGTTCGTACCCATGATCTCATCGGCGAAACCGACCGGGATGCCGTTGACAAACACTTCCACGGCCGCCCCGGCGACGTTACCCGCGCCGGCCTGTATCGCGCTGAGAATGGAGATCCCTTCCTGGCCGAACTCGAACAGATCCGCCTCGATGATGATCTCCGGCTGGGTCCGCGACGTAATATCGTCCGTCTGGTTTGTGCCCGTATCGTTGAACACATGGAATTGATCCTTCGCCGGCAGGTCGACAAGGTCGGGAAGCGGCGCGGCGAAGTTCTCGATTTCCAGATCGTAGTGGTTCGTGTTCCCCGTAAAGCCACGCACTCGCACCACGTAGTCCTCCCCGGCCACCACCGGGATGACCACGGTTTCGTCATCGGTGATCGAGCCGGACGTGGCGATCGTATTGCCCAAGGTATCTTGGATAGTCAGGTCGATGTCGCCGGCTCGGTGGATAAAGTCGAGATGGACCAGCAACTTGCCCGTATCGTGGGCCGAATAGAGGAAGAAGTCCTCGTCATCGTCGGAATCACCCGGGTGGATCGTCAGTCCGTTTTCCTGGATCACCGTGGCCGAGCCGAGGACGGTGGCCGTCTCCAGCGTATCGTTCTCCTCGAACCTGTCGGGAAACGCAGACAGGGTACTGAAGACGTCGAAGGAGATGTCCTGGTTATTGCCGCTGTTGGCCGTCCAAGATACCGAAGCGTAGCCCGAGTCGGCATCGTGCCCGTTGTATTCGCCGATTCGCAGTACATTGTTGGGAGGAAATCGGTCGCCGGCCCCCAGGTCGGGATCGAAGGCGGTCTCGTTGAGTTGGAAATCGTTACTGAAGGTCAACCCGCCGTCCAGGCTCACGGTGGCAAACAGGTCGAGCATCAGGTTGTCGTCCATCGTCCCGAGCGTCTGGTCGACCCCCACGCTGGGTTGCCCGTTGCGGGAGTCGTACCACATTACACTGACGTTGCCGTCCTCGTCGACCGCGGCACTGGGCATGGTCTGGATGGTGCCGAACGGGCCGTGACTGATCGTCGAACGGGTCCAAGAGGCCCCGTAGTCGGTGGAGCGCGCCATCACAATGTCGGCCGGATCGCCGGCGGAATAGTTGTTGTCCGGGTCGTCGACCGCGATCACGTAGATATTGTTCGGTCGGATCGGGTCGAGCAGGATCCGCGGCTGTACGGCCCCCTGCATCCAGGAGATGCTGCCCGGCATGTTGGCGTTGGGTGGAGCGTTGTCGGTGATATCGGCCGTGCCGGCGGGGAAGGGAGTGATCAGCGGCTGGAAGTTCACCCCCCCGTCGCTGGAGGCTCTCAGCACGATCGAGCCGAGGTTCCCTTGCGTGTTGGCCGTGTTCGTGTGCCACCCCGTCCAAACGTCGCCGTTGCGGCCCACCGAGACCTCGGACGGCCAAACGAATCCCTGCCCGCCGGGATCGAGCTGCGCGGGCGCCGACCAATTCGCCCCGCTGTCGGTCGTGCGGGAGAACAGGATTTGCGAGGCCCCACCGAGCCGCGACCATATCATGTACCCGTTATCGCGGAAGGGACTGTCGTGCCAGTGGTCCGCAGCCACCCATTCCTTGTCGTGATCGAAGGTGGCGGACTCGGCGGCAATCTGTGTGTTCTGTAAGATGTTGCCCGTCTGCGGATCGATCACCGCCCCGAAGACACCCAACGTAAAGTTGGCGTTGGCCGGCGTTCCGTTGTCCGAGAGATATCCGAAGAAGAGGTTACCCTGGCTGTCGAACGAGAGGGTCGGGTCGCCCCCGAAGGTGTTGATATACGGGGCCGGGGCATTCACATTCACCGTTGTGGGGAACGTTAGCCCGCCATCTCGCGAAATGAGCACGGTCTGGAATTGCGATGTGGCGACGATCATCGGATCGTTGGGATCGACCGCCACATCCGATTCGAACCCCAACAGGTTCGTAAGTTGCTCCCTGCCGCCCGCGGAAAGCATTCGGCGCTGCTCCAGCGGTTCGACGGCCAGCGGCCCGCGGCCATGGTGCCACGCGCGGCCTCTGAGCTTGCCACGTGTTGGGCCTTTGCGGGACTCGTTTCGATTGCCTAAGACTTTACGCCACAACATGATTCCATCTCCTTCTTTCGATAGCGAACGAACGAATGGAAGCAACGGCGTAATGATGCCGGAAAAGAGTTTCCCTTCTGGACATTAGTTCCCGACCCAATCGCCATGCCTCGTAGCATTTACCGGGACTCTGCCCCGAGGCATACTATCGACGTAACCCAGAGTGTCTAGGGGCGATGTGGTGCAAGTCGTGCGAGAGGGCACGGGGGTTGCCGGCATGCTGCCACGAAAGCCATCGGGAACTACGGTCTCAAGCTGCGTAAAAGGCGTAGCTTGCGCAGTCTTCCCCGGCATTTTGAACCTCCGGGATAGTTGGCCTGCTGAGAGCGGCGATTCGTTGGCAATCTGGTGTAAGTCTCGCGACCGGTGAAAAAGAGCGGCCATGCAGTGCATGCAACAAGAAAAAGAAACCGCCGGGCCAGCACATTGGCCAACCCGGCGGTGGATTTCCCGGAAAAAAACGCAGCGCGGTGCGTTCCCGCTAGTATCGCATCTCGGCCCGGACTGTGAAGCCGTCGAAGGTCAGTGTATCCCCTAGCCCCACAAAACTGTTCGACTGCACCGACTGGATCAGTTCGTCGGTCTTGACCGTATTGAACCAGGCGCTGATCAAATAACCGGCGGTCACCCGAAAGCATCCGCTGCAATTGGTCCAGCCGACTCCCAGTTCTAGATCCAAGATACTCACGACCCGGCCGGCTTCCCAGCCGGTGTCGACTACGCTGGCGTCGTAGGCCTGGCCCTGGGCGTAGGTTGCGTTGAACTCGCCGGCCATGAAACTGGCGGCCGAGCGCCCGTAGGCCATCCACCCGGAATTGCAAGCATGCCGTTCGCCCTCCAACCCTAAGCGAATTCCACCACCGTCGAACTCGATGTCGGTGCGAACCGTCTCCAGGCCGTTCACAGCAAACTGCGATCGGAAACGCTGGTCCAAATTGGCATAGCCGGCCCCAACCAAATAGTTCAGCGAATACAATTCACCGGCACGGATGGTCCGCCGATAGTCGATATTCACCCGATCGAACGCGATATCCAGCGTGGCGTTGGCATCCAGCCCGTCGCTGCTGGCTTGCAATGTCGAGGGATGGGCCACCATCGAACGGATCACAAAGGGGGCGTCCGTGCTGATCGCGTTGGGTACGCTACTTTCGAAGTGGGTGTAGTCCGCGCTAAGGCTCGCACAACGGTCGGCCAAGAGGCGGCCAAAACCGACCCGAAACGCCGGCTCATACTGTGGATCGACGATCCCCAGTCGCCCCACCTGGATCGGCACCCCCCCGCCACCGTTGAACGGAACCCCGTAAACGACCTCGGCATCACGAGCACGCAAAGCGAGATACTCTCCGTAGAAGGTCCAGACCGGCTCGCAACATGGGTCCAGGCTGCAACTGCTGCAACCCGTTCCGCCGCACTCGTCGCATCCAAAAGCCCCAAAGTCGGCGGAATCTGCGATCGGGCCGACAAGGTTTGATCCGTCGTCGACGCCCATTGCTCCAGGAACTGCCGGCTGAATTTGTGCTTCCACGGGGCAAGCCATGAGCAAAGCCACGGTCAACGACAACAATATCACTCTCATTTTGATCTCTCCCCCAGATTCAATGTGTTGCAAAGCGACAGCTTCGCAACGGAACTCGCCCCTTCCCTAATAGGGGCATCGGCCCTCATAATCCGAAAAATGAGAAAAACACGCAGAATAGGTATAATCCGAACATCTTGCGATAAGACTGGTAGACAAGGAGGAATTTGCCGGCAATGTTAAGCTCAGGCGTTTATTGCCCACTCTTGCCGGGGGAATACTGCCACCTCCCCAAGCTTGACGGCGGCCGACAAATAGACAAGGCTTTTCGTAAATCTGTGTACAACGGGCTGAAAACGTAGCGCGCAGCGGCTTGAAACCGTGGCGCTCAGGGGTTGATAGATGTCTTCAAGGTTAAGGGAAGACTTTGGTCCCCTGTCTCTGGGTAGGGCCGGCTGTGCGGGTTGCGCCACATCTTGCGACGCGGCTGCGGACATGCCGGTTAAGCGAGGCGGTTCGTCAAGTAGCTGTCCACGGCCTCGGCGACGGGATCGGAGTTGATGGGAGTATGGTCCTCGTCGTCTTCCTGTTCGAACTCATAGAGCCATTCCCATTTGGCCGGTAGAGTCTCTTTCAGATCATCGGCCTGCGGATCCGCCAGCAGAGCTTCGACCGCGGTTGTATACTCCAACTGCAGCAAGGGCGCCCCGGTCTGGTCCCCGTTATAGGACTCTGCGACCCGCTCGCCGGTTCCCGTGACGAGGATTGCCAGCGAATTCCCGTTGAGCCACTCGGGCCGGCTAGTGATCTCCTGAATCACCGCGGCGAGATTTGGTGTCTGCTGATCGGGTCCGGCTTCTCCCTTGACTGTCCACGGTACGGGTGCCCAAGAGACAGCAGCCGTGGTTGTGGCTCGGGAGGAGATGTTTCCGCCCGAATAAGTAAACGCCAGGGCATCGTCCGTGTCTTCGCCCCGGATCGTCAAAGAGGTTGTCTGCGAGGTCGTCTCGTCTACCTGGAACTGAACGTGGGCATTGATGATCGTGGCGCCTTGGGGGACGTTCACGTTGTTGAAACGCATACCCACCGTCTGGTTGCTGCCGCTGTCGAAGACCAATTCCAGGTCGCTGCTGGTGAGCTTCATGCTCCCGGAAGCCGCTTCTTCCCCGTCATCCGAACTTCCGCCGACCCGACTCTCGACAACGACGACCTCTGAGCCGGGTTCGAGCACGGTGATCGTGATCGTTTTGAAATCGCTGAGATTCGGCAAACCGTCGTCGGTCACCCGAACGGTTACCGGATAACTGGCCGGCCCGTCATTCTCGGTAGGCGTCCAACGGAAGACGCCGGTCGCAGGATCGATGCTGGCCCCGGCCGGCGCTCCCGAATCCAGGCTGAACGTGAGCGTGTCGCCGGGCAGGTTTGGGTCGGTCGCCGTGGCCCTGAACATCAACTCGACGCCCTCGGTGGCCGACTGATCGCCGATCGGTGCCAGCACGGGCGGCTGGTTTTCTGCTGGCGGGACGTCGCCGGCGACGTACTCCACGTGCAGCAAGGGAGCCCCGTTCTGGTCTCCGTTGTATGACTCTGCGACACGCTCGCCAGTTCCCGTAACGATCATCGCCATCGAATTTCCGCTGGACCAGCCCGGCCGGTTGACGATCTCCTGAACCACGGCGGCGAGGTTTGGTGTCCGCTGGTCCACTCCCGCTTCGCCCTTGGTCATCCACGGTATGGGGAACCACGACACGGAAGCCGTAGTCGTGTTCCGCGAGGAGATGTCTCCGCCGGAGTTGGTAAAAGTCGGGGCGTTATCGGTGTCTTCGCCTCGGATAGTCAACGACGTGTCACCCGAAGTGGTCTCGTCCACCTGAAACTGAATATAGGCGTTGACAATCGCAGAACCCCGGGGAACGTCGACTGCGTTGAAGCGCATGCCCACTTTTTGATCGTTGCCGTCAAAAACCATTTCCAGATCGCTGCTGGTCAGTTTCATGCTGCCGGAGGCCTTTTCTTCCGCGTCATCCGAACTTGCGGTGACCCGGCTCTGGAGAGTGACTACGCCACCGGATACCTCGTTTACGGTGATGGTGATCGTTTCGAAATCGCTCAGATTCGGCGAGCCGTCGTCGGCCACGCGGACGGTCACCGGATAGCTACCCGGCCCGTCGTCCTCGGTCGTAGTCCAGCGGAAGACGCCCGTGGCCGCATCGATACTTGCTCCGGCCGGCGCTCCCGGATCCAGGCTGAACGTCATCGTGTCCCCCGGCAAGTCGGGATCGGTGGCCATGGCCGTGAAGATCAGTTCGACGCCCTCGTTGACCGACTGATCGCCGATCGGCGCCAGCACGGGCGGCTGGTTTTCTGCTGGCGGGACATCGCCGGCGACGTACTCCACGTGCAGCAACGGCGCCCCGTTCTGATCCCCATTGTACGACTCGGCCACCCGCTCGCCGGTTCCCGTGACCATTAGCACCATCGAATTCCCGCTGGACCATCCGGATCGGCTGACGATCTTTTGAACGATTGTGGCAAGATTCGGCGTCCGCTGGTCGGCCGTCGCTTCTCCTCTGGCGGTCCAGGGTACGGGCGACCACGGTACGGAAGCGGTGGTCTTGGTCCGGGAGGAAATATTCCCGCCGGAGCTGGTGAAGGTTGGGGCATGATCGATGTCTTCGCCATGGATCGTCAACGAAGTGTCCCCCGAGTGGGTCTCGTCGACCTGAAACTGCACATAGGCGTTCAGGACAACCGCACCCCGAGGAACGTTCACCCCGTTGAATCGCATGCCCACGGTTTGGTTGCCGCCGCTGTCGAAGACCAATTCCAGGTCGCTACTGGTGAGTTTCATGCTCCCGGAAGCCGCTTCTTCCGCGTCATCCGAACTTCCGCCGACCCGACTCTCGACAACGACGACCTCTGAGCCGGGTTCGAGCACAGTGATCGTGATGGTTTCGGAGTCGCTGAGATTCGGCACACCGTCGTCGGTTACCCGAACGGTTACGGGATAACTGGCCGGCCCGTCATTCTCGGTAGGCGTCCAATCGAAGACGCCGGTCGCCAGATCGATGCTGGCCCCGGCCGGCGCTCCCGAATCCAGGCTGAACGTCAGCGTGTCGCCGGGCAGGTTGGGGTCGGTGGCCCTGGCCGTGAAAGTCAACTCGACGCCTTCGATGGCCGACTGATCGCCGAGTGGCGCCATCACGGGCGGCTGGTTGGTTGCGTCACTGGTGATAACCGCCTCATAAACCCGCCCATCGGGAAAGTTGTCCACCATACCGTCCGCAATATACAGGGCCAGCGCATTGGGGTCGTCGTTAGGATCCGACGTGGGAGCAAAGGTCAGGCCTTGTGGAGCTCTGGGGGAGGGCGAAAAGCCGCCGATGTCGTATTCGTTGACAAAGCTTCCCGTCAGCGTGTACTCCAGTACGGCCGAATCCGGGTCCGAGACGATAAACAAGTGATCGCTCAGCGGGTCATACGCGATCCCCTCGGCATCCTGCATTCGGGCAGCCACCGAGAAGTCATATAGAAAACTCAGATCCGCGTCATACGCCAGCACCTGTCGACCGCCGTCGCTTCCGTCGATCACGTAGAGCCGTCCATCGGAAGGATCCGACGTGACGCCCTCGGGATCGCGCGCGCTGCTGACGGCGTCCCTGGTGTCGACCGACGCCAGAACGGCGTTCAGGTTGTCGTCATAGCGCGAAAGCTGCTTGGTGTCGTCGTTGGTGATGTAGAAGAACTGATCGAACTGGTTGTAGGTGATGCCGGTAGGCTCGCGGTTGTTGGTTTCGAACTTCTGAAACACCGTGTCGCCTGACAAGGAGATATCAAAGACGTTGTTTCCATCGAAGATGCTGCTCAGTTCGTTGATTTCCGAATCGGCCAGATAGAGATGTCCCGAGGGCGCATGGAAAGTGAGCCCCGCGGCATCCGTACTGGGGATGATTCCTCCATCCCAGGTATCGAAGTACCTGATCAGCGTAAGGTCGGCGGCCAGCAACCGGCGGGCCTCCAAGTGCTCGAACCGCAAACGGCGTCGTTTGGGCAAATACATCAGGCTTCTCCGTAATCTGAGCCGGAGCGATTGGGCCTTTGGGTAAGGCGCTGTGACGGATGCCACTGACGTAAATAGGCCGCCTCAAGCGGCTTGCAGGAGTACTGGTCGACACCCAGCGAGAGCGCCCTAATCTCGTCCTCGGCGTGATACTGATCGGCCATCATTAGCAGGACAGATCCGGCACGTCGGGGCTGAAGCATTTCCACCAGATCAAGACCGCTTATGTCCGGCAGCCGGACATTGACGATCCAAAGATCGGGCGGGGAATGCTCTCCCAGTCGCAACACGTCACGGCCACCTGCAAAGAAGCGAATCTCCCACTGCCCGTCGGCGGCCAATTCCTGCAAGGTCAGGTAGTCGGCCAAGTTCGAACCGACCACGAAAACGGTGGCGCGCAAGGGATCTCTACTGGTCATGGGCTTGTCACTGCCCGGCTTGAGTGACGTCGCTGAATAGCGACTGGGTTGTTCCGGAATTCCTTCCCATGCATACGCCGTGCCAACCTATGGGGGCCGGCCCGGACGCAAGACGCTAACTCCTTGCATCAAGAGAACATGGGAATAACTCGGCGTTTGCCGGCGCCGATGTCGCCCGAGAAGGGCGTCAAGAGAATTGCTCGATGGGGCTCAGTATTGGTCTGTTCTGGACCAATTGTTCCGGCCACTGGAGCGCGGTCGTACAATATCCTCCTGCCACGATTGCTGGCAGTGAAGGCGGCCAAGGAAGAGAATAAGAATCCGGCGAAGATGGCCGGGAGCCACACAGATGTGCGGGGGCGCAGGACGGCTAGTGATTCGGCGGGCGGCCTCGTTTCGACTGCGACAGGTCCAGACCATATTTGTGAACCTTTCGCATCAGTTGATGCCGATCAATTTCGAGCAGCCGAGCCGCCGCGCTTTGATTGTAGCTGGTAAACTCCAGCGTTCGGCGAAGGTGTTCCCGCTCTACATCCGCCATCGTCGGCCACTTGCTCGGTTGAGGGCAAACCGAGGACTCCTGTCGAGCAATCGGCCCGGTCGTGTCAGGCGGGCTTGATTCCTGTGAGGTTACTTGCGGTGCGGCTTCCGAGGCGGAAGGCACGATAGGCGTTTCGCTCTCGGCGATTGCCCCGGAGACGGCTTCCGAATCGATCGTGTCGGCGACGGTAAACAGGGCGATGCGTTCGAGCACGTTTTCCATTTCGCGGACGTTACCCGGCCAATCGTAATCGCGCATCCGCCTCAGTGCGGCGTCGGAAATCCGTTTCAGCGGCAGCCCGCCGTGGACGGCCAATCTGGCCAGGAAGTGACGTGCGAAGATCGCGATGTCCTCGCGACGATCTTTCAAGGGGACCGTGTGCAACGAGACGACGTTGACACGGTAATACAAATCCTCGCGGAACCGGCCGGCCGCGACTTCTTGCCGCAAGTCGCGATTGGACGCGGCAATCACGCGTACGTCGACATGTATCTCCTTGTGGCTTCCGACGGGAATGACGGTTCGCTCTTGCAGCACGCGGAGTAACTTGGCCTGCAAATCGACGTCCAATTCACCGATTTCGTCCAGAAAGATCGTCCCCCCGTCGGCCGCGCGAAAACAACCCAATTCCGCATGACTGGCCCCGGTAAACGCCCCCTCGACGTGGCCGAAGATGTGGGCGACGAAGAGCGGTTCGGTGGTCGCGGCGCAGTCGACCGGAATAAACGGCTCGCTCGCCCGCGGACTTTGCAGATGAATGGCCCGGGCGATTAACTCCTTACCCGTCCCGCTCGGTCCGGTAATCAGCACGTTGGACGAATAGGCCGCCACGGTGCGGATCTTGGCACGGATGAGCTTGGTCGATTGGGAAATCCCTAAGATCGGAGGCCAGATCGTTTCCAGCGGCGTATTACTGGGGGCCTTCATCGTCTCGACCGTTTCCCAATGGCGCATCAGGTCAGGATAGCGGTCCGGGACCTGCGATAAGCCAATTCAATACACGACAACACGTCTCAATGGTTAATGTTTCGCGCCGTTTGGGTAGAAATCAAGCCGCCCCCGGGTAGGACGTTTCCCCAGACGTCACTCCACTCGGTTGACAGACGCTCCCCACGGATGCTTAAAGCGGTAAGCACGGGCCGAAAACCGGCCGAATCCCTCGATCAGGAAGGCCACAGGCCGCCACGACACGTCCGGCAATCAAAGCCACTTTGGATAATCCTGCCGACTAGCCAACGACCCCGACAAGGAGCAAGATGCCTTAGGCGTAGACCACGTTGAGTCTTAAGCACGCGCCGATAGTCTCACCCGATTCTGCGGTTTTCTGCGACAATTCGTTTCACGGTGTCGACCACGTAATCCTGGTCGGTTTCATTCAGCGTGGGATAAATCGGCAAGGAAATGATCCGCTCGTACGCTGCCTTAGTGTTGGGCAAGTCGTCAGGTTGATATGAAAACGTGTCTCGATAATAAGGGTGCATATGCAGCGGCGTATAATGCACACTGGTACCAACTCCTGCCTTGTTGAGTTCCTGGATGAAAGCATTCCGGTCGATGCTCAACCGATCGAGTTGGAGTTGGATTACGTAAAGGTGCCAGGCATGTTGCCGGTCGAGTTCGACATGCGGGACGGCCACTTCCGGGACGTCTGCAAAGGCGGCGTCGTACGACTGCGCGCACCGGCAACGACCTTCCCAGAACTCGTCACATCGATCCAACTGACAAATCCCCAGCGCGGCAGCAATGTCGGTCATATTGGCCTTATACCCGGGTGCCAGGATCTCGTAGTACCACGATCCTTCGGCAGTAAACCGTTTCCAGGCATCCTTGCTGATTCCGTGCAGTGTCATCATCCGCATGCGCTGGGCCAGTTGGTCGTCGTCGGTGGTGATCATTCCGCCCTCGCCGGTAGTGATCGTTTTGTTGGCGTAAAACGAAAAGCAAGTCACGTCGCCGATCGTTCCGATAGTCTGATCGCCGTACCGGGCCGGCAAAGCATGGGCGGCATCCTCGATGACTTTCAAGTTGTGCGCTCGGGCGATTTCGCGGATTCGATCCATGTTGCAAGGCTGTCCACCATAGTGCACCGGTATGACGGCCTTGGTACGCGAAGTGATCTTTTTCTCCAGGTCCTCCAGATCGATGTTCAGCGTGTCAGGACGACAATCGACTAGTACCGGCTTGGCTCGCCGGTGGACGACCACTTCACCGGTGGCGGCAAAGGTCATCGAGGGCAGAAGCACTTCGTCGCCTGCGGAGATCCCCAGCGCCTCCAGGGCGAGCTGCAATGCCGAGGTGGCCGAGTTCACGGCGATGCCGTGTCGAGCTCCCACCCGCTCGGCAAACATAGTCTCGAATTGCCGAACTTTAGGACCGGTCGTCAGCCACCCGGACCGGAGCGTTTCCACGACCGAGTCGATCTCTGCCTCACCGATCGTAGGCCGGAAAAACGGAATCGTATGCTGTTGGACAATAGTCGTGGCGGACTGTATCATGAATGAAATCCCTTCGATAGTGTCAATGCTGCATGCACCGTAAGTCCGTAGCTAAGTTGCATTTCAACCCTACTCTGCGACAAACTCGTTTGACATCTCTGGACACCTCACGCGAAAATGGTCAGACACTATGGGTTGCCACGTCGGCCCTGGGTTGCTCGGCCAGAGAAGCCGTCGAGAGGCGTGCGGAGATTACCTGACCCGCTTGGCGGGATCGATTGTACTCGGGCACAATCCGCTTGAGTATTTTGATGACCGATTCGGGATGCTCATCGGCCTGTTGAATCAGTTGCTCGATCGAACGGAGCACCTCGGCCGCGTCGCGACACTTCCGGTCGGCCACCGTAATCTTCGGGTGCAGCGTTGGCAAGCGTTTTTCGCCGTGGACGTGCAACTCTTCGAACAGTTTCTCTCCCGGCCGTAATCCGGTGAACTCGATTTCGATGTCTTGGCCCAGTTTCAGCCCGGAGAGCCGAATCATGTCACCCGCCAAATCGACGATCCGCACCGGATCACCCATGTCCAGGGAGAGGATTTCCCCACCCCGGCCGATCGCACCGGCTTGGATCACTAGTCGGGCCGCCTCGGGGATGGTCATGAAGAAACGTTCGATGCGTGGATCGGTGACGGTTACTGGACCGCCTTGGGCGATCTGTTGGCGGAACACTCGGACTACGCTCCCGTCCGAATCGAGCACGTTGCCAAACCGCACGGTGACAAATCGGCAGGACGAGAAGTCGGCCTGCGATTGGATGTACAACTCGGCGGCCCGCTTGCAGGTCCCCATCACGCTGGTCGGATTGACGGCCTTGTCGGTCGAGATCAACACGAACGATTCGACGCCGGAGTCTCGTGCCAGATCGGCCATCTGCCGGGTGGCCTGGACAATGTTCTTGACGGCCTCGCCGGGATGGCTTTCCATCAAGGGCACATGCTTATAGGCGGCTGCATGGAAGATAATGTCCGGCTGGCATTCGTCCAGCAGCGAGCGCATCCGCTTTTCGTCCAGGATGTCGGCGATGCGGACGTCCAACTCGACGTGGCTTGTTTGCAGCCGGAGTTCCCGATCGAGGAAGAACTGTCCATTCTCGGAACGATCCACCACAATCAACCGCTTGGGTGAGAACTGCAACAGTTGGCGGCAGATTTCCGACCCGATGCTACCGGCGCCTCCGGTCACCAACAGCACGCGGTTGTCGATCCACTGGCGAATCTTTTCCAGGTCGAGTTGCACCGGCTCGCGGCGCAGCAGATCGTTGATCGACACCGGACGCGGCTGCGTGGCCACCCGGCCGCTGATGAGTTGCTCGTAGCTGGGAACGACCATCACGTGGATCGAATGCTGCTGGGCATCGTCGACCAGTTTGCGGATCTCTCGGCCCGAGAGTTCTTCCGTGGCGATCAAGACTTCGGTGACCGCATGGCGTTCGGCGAGCCGGCACGTCTGATCGAGCGTTCCGATGACCGGCACACCCGCAATGCAACTGTCCATCCGACGCGGGTCGTCGTCAATGAACCCTACCACGTGATACCCCATCTTCTCGTTGCAGCGGATCGATCGCAGCAGGGCCTCGCCGGCATCGTCAGCGCCGACGATCAGGACGGGTGTTTTGGTCGAAGTGAGGAAGCGCGACATCCAGTTGCGTTCGCGTAGAGTCCGCGACAGCGCACGGACACCCCCGATCATCACGATCGTGCTACCCCAGTCGAGCATAAACACGCTGCGAGGGATCGTTCGGTGGGCCAGGAAAAAGCAATCGATCAGCACCATCATCAGCAGACTGAAGGTGGCGGCCTGAACCAACGTGACCAGATCGTAAAAGGTGACGAAACGCCCCCAACTTCGATCGATGCGAAACCACGAGAATACGGCCACCTTGACTATCACGATCCAAAGGACCGTTTGGGTGAACCCATTCAGTTGCATTGCCCCCAATTGACCTTCGAACCGCAGCCAATAAGCCAGGTAGTAGATCAGTACGAACAGCGGCAACAGGGCTGCCGTGAACAGCGCGGGCCGCAGCAACGACCGGATCTTCTGCGCGGCGATCCGATCCAACGAGGTGCGATGGGTGTTATTGATGGAGCTCATGATATGTTCCCTCTCGTGGGGAATTCGTCGAGTTTGAAGAACCGCAGGAACTTACCCACGGTCGTAACGCGGAGCGACAACTCGTTATACGGACAACCCGTCTGGCCGACGGACGCCGTAAGACACAACACGGAAAGGCGTTTGCCGGTTGTTTTCATGATGGCAGGCCCCATGGCTGCTTGCGTCGCCAAGCGACCGGTTGCGGATCGGCGGCGCGCACCTCGGACTCTTCAGGCCGGACGAACAAGCTTGCGCTGACGACCACGAAGTTCAGGAAGAGCCAGGTCGGTTTCCGCTGCGCCATCGGGTGGACCAAGGCGCCGATGCCCCAGACCATGAGGACCGTGAGCCAAAGGATGGAAATCGGTCTTGGCTGGGAGGCGATGTTTTTAGCGACGATTGCCAGGATGGCTGAGAATAAGAGAAACCCGATCAATCCAAGTTCAACCAGGACCGAAAGATAGAGATTATGGGCCACCTTGTTGGTTTCCACGGCGGCAGTCTTGTGTGCGCCGCTGCCGACACCCAGTATCGGATGTGCTTCATAGATTTCGAGGCCCTCTTGCCAAATCCTTCCGCGGCCGCCCATATCTCCCTCGATGATGGAAGAGAACGTGGTCCCCAGGCGGTCGTAGGAGGATTCGGGCACCAGCGCCGGCAACGCGAACACACACCATGCCACGAGTGTCGTGACGAAGATGGTCCGTACAAATGGCGGACAACGCTTCACGGTGCACAGTATGAACAGCATGGCAGGTGACGCCGCGATCAGGGTTCCTCGACCGGCGGTCAATAGGATGGCGGCCATGGCGACCGGCACGTAAACGAAGTTGATCCACATTAGGGGCTGCGTCTTGCGGCTCCGGTGGGCAAAGATCGCCAGGTACCACGCGACGGGCAAACCGAGTGCCAAGATCATCCCCACGTCGTTCGCGTTGAACCCGGCGGCCGTATAGCGCTGATAACTGGCTTCGGTCCCGGCCATACGATTGATGATCAAACTGCCGACCGACACGTAGGCGCCCAGGACGTAAGCCTGCAGGGCGGCCTGCAGAGCGGCCGGCGTGCGATAAAGATCCCACAGAATGAAAACCAGGAAGAAGAACTGCAGGTAAGTCTTCAGGCGGTTGATGGTCAGATCGGCGTCGACGGTCCAGAAGAAGCTCAGGGCGTTCCAGAGCATGAACAGGGCGACCGCGATGTGAAAGGCTCGAGGCTTTCGGAATTCCCCGGTCACCAGGACCGTTTCCAGCCAGAAGACGGCCACCAGAGCGCCGATTATTCGGCTAATGGTTCCCACGCCCGCCACGAAGATCATGTTCTCCCAGGGGATCGCGAAGATTAGAATCAACGACAGCCAATAGGTGATATTGCGCACGTCTAGTTCTCCAAAAGTATGTCCAGGTATTGATTGACCACGGTTTGCAACTCATAGGGTTGCCAGCTTTCCGGGGGCGGGATCGGCGATTCACCGTCTAAGGTCTTTTCGATCGCATGAGCCAGGGTCGTCACTTCGCCGACCGGCACCAGTTGTCCGAATTCTCCCCCGCGCAGTATTTCGCGAGGCCCGCTGGGGCAGTCCATCGAGACCAACCGCGCGCCGCAGCACATGGCTTCGATCAGCACGGTCGGCAAGCCCTCCCATTTCGAGGAAAGCACAAAGGCCGAGGATCGGGCCATAAAGGCGTAAGGGTTGTCCGTGAATCCGTGCAGGCTGATGTCTGCCTCCATGCCAAGTTCTCGAATCAGGGCCTCCAACTCAGACTGCAGCGGGCCCTGGCCCAAAATCACCAGTCGGACGGGCCGGCTGCGTCGCACCTGGGTAAATGCGCGGATCAGCGTGGGGAAGTCTTTCTGGGGAACCAGCCGACCGGCGCCCACCAACACGGGCGGCTGATCGGGTCGGAACCAGGGGTGATCGACGGGAGCCTGCTGTTTTTGCTTCAACTCGGGTGTGATCACCGGATTATGGATCGTGACGATCCGCCCGCGAGGAATGCTTGTCACTTCCGAGAGATCGTCCCCCACACCGTCGGAAACCGTGCAGATCGTGTCCGCCCAGGGGTAGAATCGTTTCATCAGCATCAGCATCAGCCGTTCGTTCCGCGTAGCCTTGTGCCGAAGTGTCTGAGAAAACGTGTTCTGCGCACTCAGCATGATTCGCGTCGAGACCCGGGCCAGACGCTGCGCCCAGACGGCGACGATGTTCGTATAGTTCATCGCCGAGACCATGCCCTCGGGCTGTTCGCGGCGCAGATAACGAACCAATGCCGGCAAGCACCACCGGGCCCGTCGGACTCCCAGGTCGATCAACCGCACAGAATCGGGCAGCTCGGCCAGATAAGGCCCCTCGGCACGGACCAGCACCAGGTCCACGGCGTGGCCCCTCTCGGCAATCCCCCCGGCCAGGTTAAGCATCGATCGCTCGGCACCCCCGCCGCACATCGACGGGACAAATACGGCCAATCGCTTCTTTTCCGGTCTGATCATGGGATTCTCCTCTGACGTGCTTCGTCGTTGCTTGGATCTGCCCCGTTGGGCCTTTCATGCGGTCTGTTGAGTCAGTGCCGTCCGTTGAAACGCAGTGGAGGAACTCAGACCCAATTCAGACAAGACGTGGTCTGCAATCTGATGCACAGACTGCTGTTCAGTACCGTAGCGCAACAGCGTCGGGCCGGCGAGGGCCGTCAGCCGGTCAATGATTTCTTCGTAGGACTGCCGGAAACGTGCCAAGTAGTCGTAGACTTCCCGCTGGGGTTTCCCCTTCGCCACATGCCAGCGGTCACGCTCATGAATTCGCTCGGCGAGAATCGAGGATGGTGCGTCGAGCCAGACGATCGCGTCCAGCGTGGCCGCCCAACGCGTGAACATGCGGTCCAACCACGCGCGATAGGCCCGGCTCTTGGTCAGTTCGGGGCCATAATCGGCCAGCATCACGAGCTCGAACAGCGGACCATGATCAAAGACGACAACCGCCTCGGCATGTTGGCTCAGTCGACGATGCCATCCTTCGAGATAGACCATCGACCGAAGCTCCGCCCACGTGAACCAGCGATCGTGTCGATACCCGCAGAGGTAGCGTGGAAAGAAAGCCAGCGCGTGGCGAATCAAGAAAGGAGCGTAGCGGATCCGCGGCTGCTGAATGCCCGCCACGATTCCCGGATCGCGCCGTTGGAGCTCCCGCAGCAACGTCGTCTTTCCCGCACCGGCCGGTCCGACGATTTCTATGACTCGTGGTCGGTGCTGTCTTGTCGTGTTGTCTATATGCACGTGATTGTCTTTCAATGGAGTGACATCTCGATCACTCGGCCTCATCAAATCGTGTCAGCAGACGGGCCCGCTGCAAAAGGCACTGCCGCATTGCGACCGTCAGGCCCGCGTAGAACGCCATTGCCGCCACCACCGTCAACGTCAGCCCGATGGCGGCAAATAGTCCTACCCAGGTGGCGACATTCAGCGACCCGTCTACGCTCAACGCCAGTGTAAACAACAGGCCCGTGATCGCTGCCGGTCTCAGCACGCGGTCAAACTGCCGACGCAGCGAAATGCCGAGGCAACGGCTGACCAGCCAGGGATAACTCAGGCTGAGAATCGTCCGGCCCGCGATGAAGCCCAGGCACAGACCCACGAGTCCTAGTTGATACGTACCAACCAGGACCGCCGCCAAGACCAGGGAGATCGTCACGGAAAACGCCCCCAGCAGCACCTTGTTGCGGAGGTTCAGTGTCAGGTCGATGACGTGCGAATCGTTTCGAATCAACACGAATTGCAGAATCATCAGCGTAATCAACAGCATTGGCAGGGAGCCTGCGTAGTGTTCCGCCCCGACCCAGAGTCCGACAAAGGCGCCATTCCACAGCAGAATCGTCGTTCCTGCCACGGTAGTGAGCAACCAGGTCAGGGCCATCAGCTCGGCTCGAATTCGAGCCGCCTTCTGCAGATCCCCGGCCCCAATGATACTTCCCAGTCCGGGGCCGATTGAAAACACGACGATCGCGACCAGTTGGATCAGTGCTTCGGGCGTGTATTTTGTGAGCGTGAAGGTGGTTACTGCTTCCGCCGAGCCACAAAGTCCCAGGACCACAACGTCGCCGGCCGTCATAAGCCGGTTGACCAGGACCCAGGCCAGAAACCATCCGCTGAGCCCGAAAAACCGACGTACCTCGACCCACGACGGCCGAGAGATTCCGAACCAGGGCACCCAGGCACGAACAAGTCTCAAGAAGACCATGCCCGTCAGCAGCGTCGTGGCCAGCATGGCCGCGGCCACGCCCACCAATTCGGCTTCCCAATACAAGGCCAGGACGATCAATCCTCCGCCCACGAAGACCAAAATGGCGGAGTACCACATCCGCTTGTATTCGAGGTTCTCTCCGCAGAGCACCGACCGCGGGATGTCGACCAGACTGATCAAGATCAAGTTGACCACCAGCAATCCGGTCGCCAGGCGGATGCCCCAGATAAGCTCTGCCGGGCAGCCGAGCCAAGACGGTGCGAACCACGCCACGGCGCATCCCAATCCCGCCAACAGCGGTAAGAACAGAAGCCACACCACGACCGTGCTGCCCACATAGCGACGCTTCTGCTCGTAGTCGGTCGAGTTCTTGCGATGGGCAATTGTCCATTTCAATGCTTGCGGAGAACGGCCGGTTGCGGCGGCCATATAGCCGGTCAAACGCGTCAGGACCTGCCACGCCCCATACAAATAGTTGCCCAACCCGGCTACCAGCAAGGGCTGAATAACAAAGCCCATCACCATCCGCGCCCCATATTCGACCGCCGCGGCCAGGGCGTTCAGCGAGGCCTTCTTCGTGAGACTCTTCTTCGAGAGCCACAACGAAAGCGTCTTGGTGTCCAGGGCTGCTCTGGTGTCCGGGGCTGCTCTGGTGTCCGGGGCTGCTCTAAGCATGGCTAAGGGGACTTCTTGTGTTTTTCGGGTCTTGATTACAAGCGGGACCAAATATGACTCTTTAACTCCGACAGCACTTCCGCCTTAGGGCGCGATGCGTCGATGACGTGGGCCGGGATAAGGCGCCAA
>SDBV01000883.1_pt1 | contig 43759 bp, 38 predicted proteins | sample 2277081 | NCBI WGS metagenome assembly SDBV01 (sample SAMN10402039, study PRJNA504765) | marine sediment metagenome | isolation source: marine sediment core GS10_PC15, 223 cmbsf | place: Arctic Ocean: Southern Knipovich Ridge | collected 2010
AAAAACATCGTATATGTCAATAAAGAAAACGGATATGCTGTAATAAGAACTAAGGACGATAAAACACTCTGCGGAACCTTAAATGATGCATCTGCAAATTTAAATGATGCGGAGTTTACCGCAGTTGGACGCTGGAAAAACAATAAAAAATACGGGATGCAGTTTTTATTTGATGAACTGCAAATTAATGAAAGTGACCTGTTCTATTTTCTTTGCAGAATTGTAAAGGGAATAGGTAATAAAATGGCTCATAAACTTCTGGGCCTTTACAAAGAAGATGAACTTGTAGAAATACTGGATAGAAATCCGGAAAAATTATTAAAAGTTAAAGGAATAAAAGACAAAAAATTAAAACGCATTACTGACAGCTGGAATAAATTCCGGGAACTAAAATCTTTATCTGAAATTTTAGCGCCTTATGGAGCAACTCAATCCCTGGTATTAAAAGTTTATAAGCATTTTTCAAATGAGTCCCTGGGAACAATAAGAGACAATCCATACATTATTACAGAAGTAAAAGGGATAGGTTTTAAAACTGCAGATTCATTAGCCCTTAAGATGGGCATACTGCCAGACAGTATTTTCAGGATTAAAGCGTGTATAAATTATATTCTGTTAAAAACAACAGCAGATGAAGGAAACAGCTGTATAAAAAAGCAGGAGCTCTATACAAAAATAAGTAATGAATTAGGCGATAATGAAAGGCCGGGGGAAGAAAATAAAATATCAGGAGAGTGCTTTAAAAATGCTTTGCTTGAACTTATATCCGAGACAAAAATTGTTTTACTAAAAGAGGATTTTATAACATCTGCGCTGCTGTATAGAGCAGAAACCGGAATACTTGAAAAGATTAAAATAAGACTTAATACGCAGGAAATACAGATAACAAAGAACATAGAAGATTATATTATTAATCAACAGGTAAAAATGAAAATCGATTTTTCCGGAGAACAGAAAAATGCAATCAGACTTATAAATAATAATATTAAGGTTTTTGTTCTTTGCGGTTATGCGGGTACCGGTAAAACTACAATAAGCAGGGCACTATTGGAATTATTAGCGGACAGGTACAATATAGAAGATATGGTCTGTGGTGCTTTAAGTGGTATTGCTGCAGACAGAATTAAAAAAACAACCGGGTATAATTCTTTTACAATTCAGAGTTTAATTGTACAGGCAGGTAAAAAAGGAGGAACTCTAACTTGTAAAGTGCTGCTTATAGATGAAGCTTCTATGATTAATAGTGAATTGCTATACAGACTGTTCTGTATTTTAGATGATGATTGTACAGTAATAATGGTTGGAGACCCTGCACAGCTTCCTCCAATAGGTGCAGGCAATCCGTTTCATGATATTATAGATAAACAAATAGCCCCGGTTGTAGAATTAACAAAAATATACCGTCAGAATGAAGAACAGGTGATTACTTATTTTGCAAATATAATACGGCAGGGTAGGGTGCCGGATAATTTTACAGGAATATATAAAGATTTTAAATTTTTAGATGTATCTATAAAAAATTATTTTGCATTAAGGAATAAACTCAATATTAAAGAGAAAACTTGGTTAAGAAATCAAAATTCTGAGGAAATATTAAAAAGTATTCTGAATATTGCATCAGAATATAAAAGCAGTTTAAAGGAAATATTTAATAAACGTGATATGCTTAAGTTTGTTACGTATTTTCAGATTATAACACCAATAAAAAAAGGAATAATTGGAACAGAGAATTTAAACCGTGAACTTCAGGTATTATTCAACAGTCACGAGGATAATAGGAATGTACTGAATCTTGGAATTGTCAAACTGCATCTTTATGATAAGGTTATACATATTTCGAATCAGGATATGGACTGTTATAATCCTTCAGATTTTAAAAAATACAATACAAACAGTGCTTCTTTAAAACAGAGAATTTATAATGGTATGATAGGTATATTGTTTAAAATAAACAAACAGGATGAACTGCTCTGGGTTTATTATCCTGCAGATGAAATTGTTGTTGAGTATGGTTTTGATGATGCGCGGGAATTATTAAGGCTGGCTTATGTTCTTACCATCCACAAGACTCAGGGCAGTGAATATGAGAATATTGTTATACCGATGAGTTTTTCACATTTTATTATGCTTAATAATAAACTTTTATATACAGCAATTACACGGGCAAGAAATAAATGCTATGTTATTGGTGAGCATTATGCATTTTCCAGTGCATGCAAACGAAGGGATGTAACTAAAAGAGATACGGTTTTAAAGCAGTTATTAAGCTCAGTTTAAATTAGGAATCTATTTTATACCAACATATGCTTGAAATTGTCCATTATCATTATACTTTAAATTTAATAAACATATTTCACCAGAGCCCTTGTTGCTGTTTTTAATACCTTTTATTACAGCATAACCTGCAGGCTGATTTAGAAGCTCATTATTGCTGTTGATTAAATCCGACATAGAGAAAGAAATATAAATTATCTCCATTTCAGAAGAGTATTGCTCTTTAATAACATTTAAATAATCCTCTGTAAATGGAATTTCATAAATATTATATCCGCTTATATTTTCTACTATTTTATTCCCTCTATAAGCATTATTGTATTCGTAAGCATTGTTCATACTTATTGTTCCATCATAATACGTAAACCCGGTTAATAAATATGGTGTTATTACTTTCGGAATGCTAAAATTACGGACCCATGGTGAGGATAAAGACATATTCTGTCTTACAATTAGAAATGCAGATGTTGATGCAGGTGTAGTTGAAAATTCATATGCATTATTGAAAATACCGGATGAATGACATCCTGTAATTAATACTATTAAAAAGATAAAAATCGTCAATTTTATTTTCATGATAGCTCCTGTATAAGTCATTTTATAACCTGGTAAAACCTGGAATAACCTTGAATTACATTGTATCCCGGAATTATGAAAAATCTAATTATATTGATAATAAATTCTTATTCTGACAGCCGAAATACCTCGCAGTTTTACTGCGGGGATGGAGGCTATGAACTAGTGCCTGACCACCTGACCACAAGCTTGCATGTGGTCAGGTGGTCAGTCCGCAGCCTTATGAGAACGAAGATACCTCGGAGCTCTGCCCCGGGATTCTTCATTAGCTTTTTAAGGAAAAATAATATCTGCGTATATAAGGTTTGGAAAAAAATTATTCTAATTGATGGTCTCTTTTATAATTTTCTCGTAATTCTGTTCTAATACTATTTCTAAGCTGATTATAAAGAGCATCGCTGCTTTCGAATACTGCTTGTATATGTTTTCCATCAAGAGTTTGAGGATTCTTTTCTGTTGAGTCGTATGTTTTTTCCTCTCCATTATCAATTATAATTATTTTTTCTAGATTATCTTCTTCAAAAGACGGTTTATTTTCATTTTTCCAGTCTATACTTGTATCATAATCATAATCATACATTTTATAGGTTTTCATGCCATCCTGGGCTATCATTACATTATATACAATATTTAGAGGCTCTATTTTGTTTTCTGTATAAATAACTTCTTTGCTTTCGATTGTACCTTTAAAAATTATGTCTCCTGAAAAATTGTAAAATAGAAAAGCTGCTATAAAGGCGATTATTAATACTACGCCTGAAATTATTATAATTTTATGGATTGTTTGCAATCCACCTGGTTTCATACTCATACTCATAATATTTTTCCTATTAATTTTATTGTGTAATTATAATAATAGATCATATTATTTTGTCAAGAGTATTTTTGTGAAGCTATTTAAATATGATGTCACCTGTTTCTGCTGATAAATCTTTATAACCACTGCAGTTTTCTATTAGAATAATTCCTGTTTCTGTTCTTATGTATAATTCTGTATTTAATGGCACATTAAGAATAATATTATTATTAATAGGATTTCCAGAAAAGCGTCTTTTTGATATTTTTATAAATAATTCATTATCAACTCTGTAATATTTAATATTATACGCGTTCAAATTTTCAGAAACTATTTCTCCATATAATATTATTTCTTCTGTTCCAATCACTTTAACATTAAAGCTAGATTGGTTATCAATTGTTACTTTTGTGATACCGGTATATTCCATTTTCTGGACTACTACTCCTATATCATGTGAATCCCGCTCACCTCCTGCATTTAGATTAAATATATATAATAAAAAGAAAATTGTTATTAAAAACGCTCTAAATATATTGTTTTTACTCATTCATATCCTCCGTTATAATACTTTAACACCATATGAAAATAAATTTGTTACTTTAAATATCTTGATAAAATGATCAAATATTTTAGGCTTAAACTAAAGGATTATATCATAAAATGGGGTTATATTTTAACTTACAGGGTGATTACTTACTTCTTTCTTATAACAACCATAGTAATATCATCTGCATAATGTCCCTGATGTTCTTTTAAGTCTCCGTCCTCGGCAAAATACTCTATATCCTTCATTAAAGAATTAATTATTTCTCCCGTATCCAGTTCTACAGTTTTAATAAAAGATTCTGTTAATCTGATAATTCCGAATTGATCATCATGCTTGTTCTTTGCCTCGATTAAACCATCTGTATATAATAATAGAATATCTCCGGAATTCATATTAAAACTGCTCACTGAATCCTTAGAATTAATTTTATCTGAAATTCATAGAAATGCAGTTTTAACTATGCACTCTTGCAATTCTTTTACAGTTTTTGAGGATTTTTTATAAAGCAATGCAATTTCATGGGCACCGGAATGTGTGAATTTTCCTTTTTTCTCTACAAACAGATTACCTGTCATAAATTTATCACTTCCTATCCGATCTCTGTTTAATTTACAAAGTATTTTATTTATTAAGTCATATAATTCCGAAATAGAGATTTCCTTATTTAACAAGTCAGAGGTTTCAATAGCAGTCTGGAACGCAGCTATTTGCAATAATGCCATAACACCTGCTGGGACACCATGTCCGCATACATCTGCAATACTGAAATAATTACCAAATTTATTCTGTGCAAAATCATATGTATCTCCGCCTACTTCTGTGGCTGTAACCATATTGCAGGAAATTTCATATCCGTCCAGAGAAATTTTAGTAGGAACAATAGAGGTTTGAATTTTTTCAGCTATTTTCATTTCACCTTCCAGACGGTTTCTTTCTTCGAGTATTTCTTTTCCATGCATAATCAGAAACAAGGTGTTTAAATTATCGCATATTCCATTAATTCAAAACTTACAGACTTATATGAAAATAATCTAAATATAAGCAAAAATATACCCTCTAAGCCAAAAACAAAGATAGAGTAAAATAATATTTTAGGGCGCTTACCAAATTGCTTATGGTTTTTAATTTCTATCTATAAGGCAATGGAAAATAATAAGATAGGAACAAAGCTGAATAAATAAAATGCAAATAGATAATCTAAAAACATGTGTACTTCTTACATTTAAATTTTAACTTCCTTTTTTTGAAGAATCGATTTTTAAATCATTCTCAGTAATCTTTATAGATAATAATGTATCTTTAATAAGATTGAATTTATATTCATAATTTTCTAAACAGGATTCCAGATTGAGTTCTGTGGTGTTCTTTTCCTTATTAATGCTTGTTATATTGATAATAATACTGTTTAAATTCTCAAGAGCTTTGGAAAGTTGTTCAGCTTTCTCTTTAGAAACACCATTTACTGTATTTATAATCTCTATTGCAAGCTGCAATCCCTGGAGCGAACCTGCTACATTTATAAGTGCTTCTGTTTCATCTTTTGTTTTATCTGTTGCTTTTTTTGTTTCATTAACAACATTAATTATCGATTCCCGAATATTTTTAATTAATTGGTCAATCTCATTAACAGAACCCTCTGTTTCTTTTGCAAGTTTGCGTATCTCTTTTGAAACGATTTTAAAGCCTTTTCCATGCGCTCCGGCGCGTGCAGATACAATTGATGCATTAATTGATAAAATGTGTATTTTGTCTGAAATGTCAGACATAATTTCCAGTATTCTACTAATCTTAAGAGACTGCTCATTTAGTACGGTTGTGTAATTTAAGGTATCGTTGAGATTTTTTGTTATTATTTTAATACCCGACTGTACTTTATCTGAAAGATCAAATGCTTCTTTTGCAGATTTAGAGAGATTGTCAGAAATCTCATGACTCTTTGAAACATTTTTATGGAGAGATTCAGAATTCTTCAAGATACTTTCTAAAATACTTAAAGATTTCTCACTCAGCTCACTGACATTATTTTCATTAATATTATTTTTCTCTTTAGAGATAATTGTATCCAGGTCTGTTTTAAGCTGTACAAAGTTATTGGTCACTATTTTTATTGTTTCTTCTATTGTATTTACTGCTTTCCTGCTGTCTATTTCTTTATTTGATTCCAGTTCCTTCTCAAGCTCAGTATTTTCAACAACAGTGATAGTATTTTCATTCTTTTTTGTGGAAAACAATAAATATCCTACAATACATACAGATATCAGTATTACAAATTTAAGTATACCCATAATTGGGACAAAAGAGATTATTATACCTGGTAGCAGTATAAAGATAATAAATTTAATTAATGACAAATTATTTCTGTTCAATTCATATTATTCCTTAATAATAGCGTTTTTTCTTAAATCTTTCCTATATAAATAATTATAGGGATAGAAAAACAGATGTCAATATAATTATTGTTGAGTAAATGTGTTTGATAAATTTCTATAAATGATTATATTTAGTCAACAATTATTTATTAAAAACCTGCAGGCAGTTAATAATGAAAACAATATATATAATCTTCTTTATGCTTTTTTTAGTATTTACACTTAATGCAGAACCGATTGATTTTGAATTACAATATAATGAAATTAAGGATAATATAAATGTTTTTTATAGTACTACATGTTCACACTGTATCGATTTAATAGAATATCTAAGGAATATTGAAAACCATAATCCGGAACTTAAAGTTAATTATTTTGAAGTTAAGGACGAGGAACATAAGGACTATTATGAACTTTTCCTTTTATTTAGTTCAAAGTATGATACTGGTATCGGTGGTGTTCCAAGAATGTTTATTGATGATAAAGCATTTGTAGGATTTAGCAGAGGTGAATGTACTCTTGAGTATAATGAAATATTTGATGCTTATGTAGGGTGCGAAGGCCAGATCGAATTGGCAATAGCGGAATGGGCGGAAAAAAGAGGGATTAAGTATAATTCTATAAAAAATATTGATCCACCTGTCTTATTTCCAGTAATTATTATTGTTATTTTATTAATCTTATACGGATTTTCATTTTTTGTATTAAAAAAACATTTAAAAAATAAATACAAATTCAGATTATGGCTTTCCGGATTATTAATTTTATTAATAATTCTAATTTTTCTTATTATTTTTCTAATGCCGGAATCTGTAATTACAGGTTTTGCCCAGAAACTTCCTTTTCCATTATTTGTATTTATAATTGCATTGGCAGATGGATTTAATCCTTGTGCATTTGCAGTATTGTTTATTCTTCTATCGCTTTTAACTCATGCAGACAGAAAGCGGGACATGAATATTATAGGAAGTATATTTATTATAATCTCTGCTGTAATGTACTTTATATTTATTATTTTTATGATAACAGCAGGATCATTTTTTATAGATGCATATGGTCCAATAATACTACGAATTTTAGGAGCAGTAGTTTTAATTGTTGGAATAATTAATTTTAAAGATTATATATTCTTTAAAAAAGGAATATCTATGAGTATTTCCGATGAGAGGCAGAAAAATATTTCTAAAAAAGCTGCTAGTATTGTTAAATACCTTAAATCCGGTTCTGCTTTTGGATTTATTTCTGCTATTATTGCAACCGTACTGCTTGGAATAAGTGTAAATATTATTGAACTTGGATGTTCTGCAATACTGCCGGCAGTTTATATGGCTGCTTTAATAAATCAATTTGGATCACAGATTGGACTTCCTCATGTTTTATGGACTATCAATTATGCTATTCTTTATGTAGTTCCAATGATTGCAATTCTTTTCTGGTTTATATTCACATTTAAAAGTCAAAGACTTTCAGAAACTCAGGGAAGGCTATTGAAACTTGCCGGTGGAACTATTATGATAATAGGTGGGCTTATATTGTTAATTGAACCGAATATATTATTTTCACATTAAAATATTTTTAGGCATTAGGAGAACTATGGAAATAGTATAAAAAAAATCACGCAGAGCGCACAGAGCTCTCAAAGAATATTAACTGAATGGTCTTTGATTAAAATTGCTCTCTGTTCTCCGTGAGCATTGTGAGAGAATGTTATTATTCTTGATATTACGTTTTAAAAAGTAAGGAGGAGCAATGAAAGGAATAAAGATTTATTTATTAATTATTCTTGTATTTGGCTGCGCGGGAAATGTGCCATATGAAAATATCGAAAGGGGTGAAGTTAACAGCAGTAAGAAGGTTTTGATAGCTGTGCATTCAAGTGAATTTAAAAATGAGCTGGTTGATGCAGTAATTAAGGAGCTTGATAATAGTATTTATATAAAGACAATAGATTTAAAGAATCTACAGGATGAAAATACTCTGGATTTTAATGTAATAGTAATAATAGCAATGAAAAGGGTTTTTAATATAAATAGGAATGTTCGTAATTTCATCGAACTTACAGAGGAAAGAGACAAAATAGTACTGTTTTTTACAGAAGCTGGAAAATCACGAATACCAAAGGAATTTATTGAAATTGATGTTGTATCATCTGCCTCAAGACAAGAAAATCTGGAGCCTATGAAAGAATTTATTCTCTCGAAAATAGAAGAAAAACTTTAATTTTTACTGCTGTTATACAGGTACAGTCTAATACTTTTTTAGTTTGAGAGGTGCACCTATTAAACTAAATTCTTATTTACAATAGGATAAATAGTATATCCATTTGTGATTAAGGGAACTTGATTACGTAATAAAGTTATTTGTACCCAAAGGGAATAATAACGATGTTTAAATTCTCAGATTGTTTTATAACCAATTTATAGAAGGTTGGACAGAAGAGATTTATGATCCCATTGTCTCCTGTTTCCTGAATATTTTTTTTGTAAAAATTAAAGGAAGAATTAATAAAAAATAGAATAAACTATTTCCTACAAGAATGACATTAGCTTGGTACACTATTGAATTTAGTGTAACGATAATAAACCACGCAGTAAATGGTATAAAAAGAGAGATCCATGCCCCTCTTTCTTTGCGTTTGAATCCTGAACGAATAATAAAAATAATAAAAAGGCCAAAGGTAACTGTTACAGCTGCATATTCTCCATAAAACCAGGAAATATAGCTTAAAACCTTTTGAGAAACTTCCTGATTCCCCAGGAAAGGGTTGGTGAGTATTTTTAAATCTATATTTAGTAAAGCAGCTATTAAGAAGATAATCCCAAATATTAACATAACAATACTCATTACCATTAACCATTTTTGCCAAAAATTAAAATGTTTCATAAACCTCTACTTGCTTGGTATTACAAAGTCACTTTAATATGCAAAGTAAATAGAGTAAAGGCTTTTTAGGAAAAACTTTTTTAACAAACTAACAGAATAAATTAGACAAAGATAAATTCAGTTTACTTATACTTCAGCTTTTTGTTTGAACCGCATGGAAAACCCGGTAATTATTTTAAAAAGAACCGGCACAACAATTAGTGTTAACACGGTGGACGTAATAAGTCCGCCAATTATTGTCCATCCCATCGGTGCCCATAGAGTTCCACCTTGCAAGGTTAATGGCAGCAGCCCTCCGATTGTTGTTGCAGATGTTAAAATAATTGAAATAAAACGAGTCTGGCCTGCTTCTAATAGAGCGTCATTAATGCTTTTACCACTTCTTATGAGCTGGTTTGCATAATCTACAAGAATAATTGCATCATTAACAACTATTCCTACAAGGCTTGTTAAACCCACAAAAGCAGTAAATGAAAATGAATTGCCGGATATAAATAAGGTAATTATAGAACCTATAAATGCCAGAGGAATAGAAGAGAAAATAATAAATGGTTGTGCAAAAGATTTGAACTGAAGAACGAGTACACCGAATATTGCAATCATTGCAATAATAATTGCCATGCCCATACCTCCGAAAGATTCTTCTCTACTTTCGAGTTCTCCGGAAACATGGTACGGAACTGAACCATAGTCATCTAACTGTTTTATAATTGCCTCTGTAACTTCTGTAATATTGTATCCGTCCATTACATCTGCTGTTATTGTTACACTTCTATCCAAATTATAATGCCTTATTTGTAGAGGGCTTGTTTTAAATTCCGGTGTGGCAATTTTTAATAATGGAACCTGAGCACCTGTTACAGAAGTAATATATACATGCTCAAGATCTTCTATGCCCGGGTCTCCATCTCTCTGCTGATAAATAACTATATTGTAGTTCTTACCTGAATTGTCCCGGAACAGAGATACATAAAGGCCGGAAATACTTGCCCTTATTGCACTGTCAATATCAACAATGTTTAATCCAAGCATACCTGCTTCTTCTCTATTTATCCGGATATGTATATCCGTATTTTTATTAGACAACGGATTGTTTGTATTTATGATTCCGGGGATTTTATTAAAAATATCTTCAACGTCTTTTGCTGCAAGAGAAAGTTCATCAAGGTCCTTAATTAAAAGCTTTATTGCAATAGGTGCTTCCACAGGCGGGCCCTGTTCCAGTTCTTTAATTTCTATATTAGCATGAGGATAATCCGCCACTTTTTCTCTTAAAAAGCTGATTAAATTTTTAAAAGTACTTAGTTTATTGTCGTTTAACTGAACAAATAATTGTGCAAAATTACTTTTTTCATTTACAGACTCCTCATTATAATATATCCTTGGATTACCTCTTCCAATATTTGATGCATAATGCTCTACTTCGTCCCTGTCAGAAAGAATATCTTCTACAAAATTTACTGCATTCTCTGTTGTTTTTATGCTTGAATCTACAGGAGCTGTTATATTAATTAAAAACTGGGGTTTATCCGCTTTTGGAAAAAAACTTACACCTATAAGTGGGAATAAAGAAACACTTAAAACTAACAAAGTAAAGGCTATACTTATAACAGTTTTTTTATGATTTAAGCACCAGAGTAAAGCAACTTTGTATTTTGTTTGTATAAATTTATTTAAATGTTTTTGTATCCAGCTTTTTTTCTGTATTTTACCCTTTTTTAAAATTAAGCTCGATAGATATGGAGTTAAAGTTAATGCAATAATAAGAGATACAATTAATGTAAATACAACAGTAATAGGCATACTTCTAATAAAGTCTCCGCTCATATTCTGCATCATAATTATCGGAATAAATGCAAATATAGTAGTTGCTGTTGCACTGACAATTGCCCATCCTACCTGGGAAACTCCTTTAATTGCTGCTTCCTTTCTACTGTAGCCCATTTCAATAAATCTGGACACATTTTCGGTAACAACAATTGCATTATCAACAAGTATCCCTAAAACAATCACAAGCCCTGTAATTGAGAGTTGTTCCAGTGCATAACCATTTAAGTGAACAAAGCCTATACCTATAAAAATACTTATAGGTATAGCAATCATTACAATTGTGGATGCTCTAAAACCAACACCAAGTAATACCATAATCCCAACAAGAAATATTCCCTGAAAAAGATTTGAGAAAAAAACGCTAAACCTGTTTTCTACACTCCTAGATTGGTCAAAAACATATTTCAGGGACATTGTAGAAGGAAGTTGGCCGCTAAAATCAGATATAAGCTTTCTGGCATTATTTGCTATATCAAATATATTTGTATTGTTTTTCTGGCTTGCTGTAATAAAAATTGCCCTTTCACCGTTAAACCGTGCATGATAATCTTTATCTTCATAAGAAAAATAAACATCTGCCACATTATGCAGATAAACGACACGCATGTCTTTTGAACTGATTACCGTATTTTTAATTTCATCTAAAGAATCATACGAACCACTGGTTTGAATATTATATTTTTTCCCCATAGAATCGATGCTCCCTCCAGGGATATTTGCATTCGATGACTGTATTGCATAAATTACCTGTGAAAAAGGAATATTCATTAAGGCCAGTCGCTCCAGATCTAAAGAAATTCTTACTTCCTGCTCGGGATATGCCCATAATTCAACTCTCTTAATACCGATTATTTTTTCCAGGTCGGCTTTTAAGTTTTCTGCTTCTTCTTCCATTTCTTTATAGCCTGTTTCTTCGGATACCAAAGCAAGTTGTAGTATATTAGTATCAGCAACATCCCATTTTATAAAATCAATACTTAAAATATCCGTAGGAAGTACATCTCTTATACCATTTACTTTATCTACAATCTCCGAATACTTTTCATCCATATCTACACCAAAGTGGAATTCAATCGTAATTGCACCTAGACCATTACTGCTTGTAGATTCTAGATATTTTATATCTTCTATTTCATTAATTACCTTTTCTATTGGATCTATAATGAGGTTCTCGATATCAATAGGATTTCCACCAGGATATAGAATAATGACATTTGTACCGGGTGCAGATATCTGTGGATCTTCCGAGCGAGGCATTGTTAAAAATGAATTTATTCCGAATATTAACAATATAACTATTATGATAATTGTAAAATGATGATTTTCTATTGCAAATTTTGGTAATTGCATTTAATTTTCCTTAATTTGAAGTTTGCAAATCTGTAAGCACATTATTGCTGTTATTTGATTCTGAGTTTGCCTGCTGTAATATTTCCGGATTTAATATTTTTACTAATGCTCCATCTGAGAGGTAAGATACACCGGATAAAACTATAAAATTGACATTTTCTAATCCTTCGGATACTGCAGCCACATTGTCCAGTATCCTATCGATTGTTACAGGTATTTTTACAGCTTTAAGATTTGAATCGATAGTATATACAAGTCCTGTGTTTTTATCCCCTTCTATAATTGAGCTTATGGGAACAAGCGTCTGTATTTGTTTTTCTGATGGATATAAATCTAATTTTGCAATAAATCCTGAAACAAGATTTTGTTTATCATCTATTGTTAACTCAACTTCAAAAGTGCCTGTTAGCGGATCTGCAGTTTCGGCAATTTCTGAAACATATGCAGTAAAAATGTTATCCTGGAAAACATCAAAGTATAAATCTGCAGGATCATTTAACTGTAACCGTATAACATCTTCGTCGATAACACCTATTCTTAGTATAAGGTTTTTATCTGTGGAAGCAAAAATAAATACAGGAGAGCCGGAGCCTATCAATTCACTTTCTTCGTAGTATCTCTTTAATATTTTACCATTATTTGGTGCAATAATAGAAGAATGTGTTAGATTAAATTCAGCAATCTTTAAATCCGACAATGCAATGTTATATGCTGTTTCTCCATCCTGAAGTTGTTCCAATGTAGCAACATTATTATCATAAAGGCTGTTTACTCTTTCTAGATCTCTTGTTGCTTTTTCAAATCCACTTTGAGCTTTGCTTACCTGTGCATTAATTTCTAAAAGATAAAGCCGTCCTAATACCTGGCCCCTTTCTACAGTTTGTCCTTCATCGACAAATATGTCTTTTATTATTCCACCGATTTTAAACGAAAGATTAACAGTTTCTTTCATCGAAACCATGCCGGCGGAATGAATGGGAAAAGATATTTCTTCTGGTTCTATTAAAATAATTTCTACGGGAATATAGTCTTCCTCTATATCTATAATCTCTTCTTTTTGACAGCCGCTCAAAAATATTATTATAGTACATAATAATATAATTATTAACTTATTCTGAAAGCCGAAATACCTAGCAGTTCTTCTGCGGGGATGAAGGCTATAAAATAGTGCCTGACCACATGTAAGCTTGTAGTCAGGCCGCCGCTCTACAGAACGAAGATACCGCGGGGCTCTACTCCCGGATTCTTCATTTTTGTTTGGATTAAGGTTTATATTGTAATTAAACATTTTTAGCTCCTATTTAGCTCCCCGTAATTACGGCAATATAGAAATCGATTCATTATTATTGTTTTGTAAACCTGTTACATGTTCCAGCCTTGCATAATAAATATAAAAGTCATATTCGGAAATAAGCATGTTAATTTCTGCATTTGTGAGGCTTGTCTGGGCATCCATATATTCCATTTGCGAGGACATGCCCTGTTCATATTTATAAGAAATTATTTCAAAGTATTTCTGTGCTGCAGTTGATCCTTCTGTTGCTGTTATGATCGACATTTCGGCAACTAACAGATTGTCATATGCAGCTTTAACTTCAAGTCTTACAGATTCTTTTAGTTCCTGCAGTTGTATATTAAGCTGTTCCTGTTCTATTGTAGCAGCTTGAGTTTTAGCAACATTACTAAGCCCGTTAAAAAGCTGCCACCTTAACACAATGGATGCAGACCAGAAATCGTTGTCTGCACTAAACCGGTAATTTTCTCCTATGAACCCGTAATTAAATACAGCAGATATTTCCGGAAAGCTATTGCTGCGGGATAACTTAACAGCGTAATCCTGGGCTTCCAGGTAATTACTGAATAGTATAAACTCTTCCCTAAAGCATAATGCATATGCTTCTGCTTCTTCTATCGACATATTAAAATCATAGCCTATTGTGTCCGTATCCATCATTTCTATTGAACTATCCAACGGCCTATTAATAAGAAAATTAAAATATGATTCTGCAAGTGTTACATTCTTTTCTGCTTCTACGGTTTTTTGAGTTAGATTTGCAATTTCTGTTTTTGCTCTGTATACTACATCTTCTGTCGCTTTCCCGCTTGCAAATAATGTTTCGCTTACTCGTTGGTTCTCAATTAAAACCTCAGTCATTTTCTCATATACAAAAACAACATTAACTGCCTTAAGATAATTAAAGTATGCCTGCTTTATTTCTGATACAAGATACCTTTTATAAATGAGTATATCTGTTTCTCTAACGTCCCTTATATTTGCCTGAACTTTAATGTTAAAATAAATTTGAGGTATGAACAAAGGCTGTATAACCTGTACACTTGTTTCCTGTTCTCTTGATGGAGTAATGGATAATGGTTGGTCTCCGAGGTTTGTTGGGTAAGTTGTTCCATGTTGAGTATTTAATTCATTATATATTGGGTTTAGCAGGTCACCAACAGGAATAGACATAGTTCTGCCGCCTCCTGCCCAGGTATATCTTGCATTAAGTGTAATTGACGGAAAAAACATTCCTCTTGCTTCTTTTATTGCGAGTATACTCTGTTCCAGATCAAATTCTTTTATCTGTAAAGTAAGGTTGCTGTTTAGGCCTTCTTTAATGTAATTATCCAGTACTGTTTGTGCTGATAAGATGTAGCTGTTGATTATTAATATAAAAATTATGAATGTCTTTTTTAGATTCATTATTTCTCCTGATTTTAAATATAGTCCGTAAAGTATATAATTTTTTAAAAAACAATTTATTAGCCTTTCTTTAATATTCCATTTAAAATAGCATCACTAAAAGCTCTCCAGATTTTTTCTACATCCATACTTTCTTTGCTAAGCCAGAAATGTTTAGATAGGCCTGCTATCATAAATATTATGATCATTGTAATGGATTCCATATCAACTTTTTTTATTATTCCGTTTTTATACCCGTCCTCAAGCTGTGCTATGATATTGTCTTTATCTTCATCAAATATAGAAAGATATTCATCTTTAACTTCATCGTTTCTTATTGCTTCAATTTCGATTTCATTACAAATTTTCCATTTATCTGATAAATGCTCTTTTGCAAAAAGAAGCCCGCCTTCTGTTAGAGCTGCCTGCTTGTTTTCAAAGCTTTTAAGTTTTTGCCATAAGATTCTGTTATTATTCTTGTGTTCCTCTATAATTGCGAGAAATAAGCTCCACTTGGATTTAAAATGCCAGTATAAACCGCCTTTTGTTAATTTTGCCTCTTTTGCAATATCATCAATAGTTGTTGCATGGTAGCCTTTTTTACTATAGCAGCGCATAGCAGCTTCGAGTATTTCTTTTTTTCTGTTTTCATTTGATTTATTAACAGTCATTAAGTCTCCATACCGGACAGTCGGTCGGTATTTTATTAAATTAATATAGTTAAACAAAATAGTCAATAAAAATATATTTGAGTGTGGTTTTAAATGTGGATGAAAAGAAGTATCTGAGAGTTTTTTAATAAGTGAGTAAAAAGTGTGGTATATAATGAAAAAAAATGATAAATTAAAGGAAGAATTGGTAGGAGAAAATTAATATGAAGACAATTACTATTGAAGTTCCAGAAAGCATACTTTCTACTTTGAAAGGAAAGACTGAAGATTTTGCTAATGATATAAAGCTGTATGCTGCAATGGAAATGTATAGAGAAGGTAAAATGTCTACTGGTACAGCTGCTGAATTCTTAGGGATTTCAAGAATTGCATTTTTTAAGTTACTTGGGAAGCATAAAGTTCCTTTATATGATGTTACAAAAGAAGAACTTGAAAAGGATATAGAGAATGCCTCCAAGTATAGTATTATCTAACACCTCTCCTATTTATTATTTATATCAATCCGGATTATTAACTATTTTAAGAGATATTTACGGAGAGATTTGTATAACTGAAGGGGTTGTTGAAGAGCTTAAAGCAAGTGGTGATTTTGATGTTGATTTAAATGCTTCAGAATATTCATGGATTAAGATAAACAGTGTTAAGGAGATACTTTTATCAATTAGAGAATTAGAGGAGTTAGGTAAAGGTGAATCAGAAATATTATCGTTAGCTGATTCTTTTGATAATCCATTATTAATAATTGATGAATTATTAATAATGGAAAATAGCCAGGTTAAATAATTATGATGTTACTGGATTATGTGGTGTTTTATTAATATCCAAAGAGAAAGGATTAATAAAAAACGTTGGTACTGTATTAAATGAATGCATGAATTATGGTTTTTATTTATCGGAGAAGTTAAAAGTTAAAGTATTAAAAGCTGCCAATGAATAATCTGTTGAGAAATATCTATCCAACCTGTCTTAAAGCTCACTCGCATTTGAAGGACCCTAATTAAATTGTTGCTGGCGCTAACAAGTTTTATTTTATTATTTCCAGTGCAATATATTGTCTTACCAGGCCGGTCTCAAAATAAAAAGCTTAGAAATATTTTACAAATTTTTGTAAATTTGTAGTTATTAATTTTATCAATTGTTTTCTTTAAAATAATGCCAGGGTATGTTCTATTAAAGATAGATCTCCGGGCCTTCCGTGTCCTGGAACTACTATTTCGGTCTGGTAGTATTTTTCTTTTATAAGTCTTAAGGTGTCCGGCCATGCATTTAGGTTTGCTTCGCTGATATTGCCAGGAGTTTTGCTGTCCAGAGATTTTACAGAACATCCTCCAAAAAGTATTTTATAATCCGGTAAATATATGACAATACTGTCTACAGTGTGGCCTTCGCCGGGAAAGTATCCTTTTATTTTAACAGGAGCAAGGCCCAGTATAAATTCTGAATCAAATGTTTTTTGAGGAACAGGCAGACGCTGCTGTGTGCAGATTTCTATTGTTTTGGAATATGCATATGATATAACACCCTGTAAATGAAGAAATTCGAGGCCGCCTAAATTATCAGTATGATAATGGCTTACTATTACTTTAGTAATAGATAAATTCCAGTTGTCCTCTACCCAGTTATAAAGAATTTCTGTATGTTCATTATTCCACGGTGTATCTATTAAGACCACATGGTCCTGCTCTTTTATTAAAAGCCCGTTTGCGGAAATTCTACCCCAGCCCGGATAGTCTGTATAAGTAATATGAATCCAGATGTTTTCTGTAATGCTTTCAAGTACTATATCCGGAGTAACCTCTATCTTCTGAGCATTCAAAGTCTGAGTTAATAATAGGAAAAGTGAAATAACTAATTTTAAGTTTTTTATTATTCCCCCCCGGATTGTAATGATGAATTATAATAACAATTTAGCATTGTTATTATAATATGTTCTATCAATATGTTAAATCAATACGTTAAATAAATATTGAAAAATATTTGTAAACATTCGTACAACCCGTATCTGAAATAAGGAGATATCTTAATAAGAAGTGAAAACAGTGTGTATAGAATATTTAAATTATTTATTGGAAAATTATCAAGGAAACTGTTTCTGCTGGTTTATTTCTTTTGGTATTTCCCATAATACTGTAAATGAATAAATTCCATACTCTTCTTTAGTATAAATAAGGTAATTAGCATGATAGTTATCGGTATTTTTGATTTCGGTGGTTGATAACTTATGTAAATAAAATTCTATACATTTAGCTAATATAAAAGAGACAGAAAGCTTATATAACTTTCGCATATCAAGGCATTTCTCATACAATTCCTCATACAAAGAAATATGTAGCTTATGATAATATAGTTCATCATCTTCTATCTTATCCTGATATTTGATACTTATAAATGTCTTCATTTTATTTTTGGACCAGCTCAGGGCTCCTCTTAGAAGGTTACTGACAATTTTATTTAAGCTGATATTACCTGTCTCTTTCTTTTGAAGAATCTTTTCTAGAAGATCACTTCTTATATTGATTGTTGTTATGATATTCATATGCCCTCCTATTTACTATAAAGAGAAAAAATGAATATCGTATTTAAAAAAAGCTCCAGGAATAATCCTGAACAATTTAAAGAAATCAGAGAAAAAGCAGAATATAATAAAAGGCTGCTAAACAAAATAATTACTATAAAGCCTAATAAAAATGAGTCAGGCGGCTTATCTATTGTTGAGAATCCTCAAAAAAGCGGACACCTTAGCATAACAGATTCAAATAACGGGAAACTTAGTTATCCTGAATGAAAATTTACACTTAAAAGAAGGCACATAAATGGACGAAGGCTATCACAAAAATGAAATTTAAATATAAACCTCTGTGCCCTCCGTGAGAAACCTTTTTTCATTAAGGTTTAAGAGAGGAACATGAATCCAGGAAGCTGGAAATAATTTAAACATCTTTCTTAATACTTAATTCACCGCCTTCTAAATTATGCAAGCTTAATGATCCTGCAGTAGTGGGATTATCAGACATAGATAACCAGCCATCTACATTGTTATTATGTTTTTTCTTAAGATCTTTTATTGTCCGGCCGGCTTCTAAGCTAACTCTTTTATTTGGATGGCTTTTTATTTTATTCAAAATTCCGACCGCTGAAAGTTGCCTGCACATTTTTAGATATTCCATTAGAGCAAAACAAAAATCGTTATTATATAAATCAAAATTATCTATGCTTTCTAAGTAAACATATATTTCTTTGTAGTTCTGTATATCTCTTAATTTTGTTAACATTCTTAAAATGCCTGTCTTAAAATCAATAGGTTCTTTATTTATTAATAATTTGATTACTATATTTCTAGCTATCGTATTTAACTTCTTTAAGCTGTTTATTGCTTCTATTTTAACAAAAAGGACAGGATGATTTAGAAAATCTAATATATAATCCTGTCCTTCATCTCCTAAAAGTTTTGCCGCTGTAAGTGCCGGCTGCCAGAGTTTATCTTTTAAAGACATAAATAATACTTTTTTAACTTTTTCTCTATCTTTACAAATATAATAAAAGGCTTCGATATTAGTTTGTCGTATTTCCGGATTTGAATCTGTATTTATATTATTTAAAATATTTTGTGTAAAATTCGATTTTTTATCAAGCATATCATAAAGTTTAAAAATATCATCTATAAGATTATTAAAGAAAGTTATATTATGTTTCTTTTCATTCGGTAAAAAAGCAAGCTTTATTGTTTTATCTTTTATATAAATCATTTCTGACTGCTCAATTATCTTATTAATTATATTTCTTATTTTTTCCGGTAATAGAAAAATATACTCTTTAGTTTCCACATTCGGAAGTTCTTTGTAATCGTAAAATACAAATGTTTCTTTGATTTTAATTTTAAAGTATTTCTCTATTTTACTTTTAAAAGAAATATTCTTTATTTTGATAATCGTAAAAGGAAGTATAAGTGATGATTCGAGCTGAAAATATAATAATTTTGTATTATTAATTCTAAAATTGAATATTTCTGAGGTATTTTTTAATATTATAAAATTAAGAAGGTTTTCTTTTTTAGAAGTGTTATTGTATCCATATGCTAATTCTTTAAGTGCATTATTTATTTTTTTACCTGGTGATGTTTTTATGTGTTTAATAGTGTTTAACAGTTTATCTTTTATATGCGGCCCGTTTAATGCCACAGGGATACTTACTAAGATTAGAAGAAGAATGATAATTACCATAAATTGTCGCTCTTTTTAATATAGAATTATACCACTGTATTATATTTTTCCCATATGTAGAAGCAAATTATTATACAAATAAAAATATTAATAATTTTCTTCTGGATGAAAAGAGTTTTTTCCTATATTTTTAATATAAGCTTTATTATTACAATACCAATAACAAAATCTTAAATTATAGTTATAAAAAGGAAGCAGAGTAGTAATGACAAAAGTATTTAATTTATTCTTGTTTATATATTTAGTTTTTAGCGGCCAATACGGTGATTATAGTAAAACCCTTACTTTATCGTTTACAGGTGATATTATGGCACATAATGTTAATTATCAAATGGAGGATTATTCTCTCATATATGAAGAAGTTCAGCATATATTTCAAAATGATGATTTAAGCTTTGGCAATCTCGAATTCCCTATTGTTCCATCCAGTCCACAGTCTAGTTATCCGAGTTTTAATGTTCATCCTGCTTATGTAGAAGCCGCAATAAATGCTGGACTCGATGTATTCTCACTTTCTAATAATCATACATTTGATAAGGGGCTTGATGGTGTTATTCAAACTTTTAATACAGTAAACTTAATGCAGGAAAGAGCAGAAAGGGATATATACTTTGCCGGTATAAAAATAGATCCCGAAGCAGATTTTGAACCTATAACAATCATGAGTAAGGGCTATAAAATTGGTTTTATTGCTATAACTCAATTTATGAATGCTCCTTTTTACAGAGAGAATGTGCTAATGATAAATTATAATAATACTGAAGATGTTAAATACGGTTTGGACCTGATTTCTGAAGTATCGGAGAATTATGATCTGTTTATAGTATCCTATCATGGGGGAGTTGAATATTCGCTTAGCCCGAATCCTGCAAAGAAAGAGTTCTTTCATGACTTATTAAAAGCAGGTGCGCATATTATTTATGGTCATCATCCTCATGTTCCTCAGCCATATGAGCTAGTTAATGTTAATGGACTTAATAGAGTAATACTATATTCTACAGGTAATTTTATTTCCGGACAGGGTTATATAATAGACCCAAGTATGCCGGAAGATTACTGGTCTTATACGGGAGATTCAGTTGTTTATATCTTAAAAACAGAATTTACAGAAAACGGCCCAACTGTTACGGAAGTAGAGCCATACTTAATAGGAAATTATACAACAGAAAGAAAGGATGTTGTTGTAGAGCCTCTTATCAACCTTGCTACAAAAGAACTGCCCGGATTATGGAGCGAGTTTTATGAAATAAGATATAGAATCTTAAGTAAGTTTATGGAGGATAATAGAATCTATACTGTAATTGAAGAAGAGCTGGATGTTAGTGCAGAAGAAATTGTAGTGGAGGAGATTTTAGAAGAGGAAATATCAGCAGAGGAAGTTGCAGTAGAGGAAATTCCTCTTGTTGAATAACAAATTATTTATATAATTATAATAGAATAGATTTTATTTCTAATTTAGTGTAGGTAAATAACATTGTCACGAGTACCTTCTGTATTAATTCCATATCCCGGCCCGATGATAGAAAAAGGGGTTCAGGACATTGCTTTTTACTTAAGACCGGAAACTAATGGTGTAGTAGTAGAAAGTACGATTTTAAAGGAAATTCATAATTCTCCGGAATATAATAAACATTTGAGGATTATTTATCTTGCAAATATACCTGGTGATTTTATTGTAGAACAGCATATAATAGAAAAGCGACATAATTTAAAATTTGCATATGCTATTCAGGCAAAAAACTTTTTTACAGATACTATGAAAAAGACATTTGAAGAGCATTTTGGAGTTTTTTTTAGTGATGCAAATATCCTGGGTTCTTTTGAATCTATGGATATATTGGGATTAACACCGGAAGAATTGTTTAATTTGTGGGTACCCCAATCAAATTTTATTAAAATTCACGATCAGAGCATAAAGAAATATCAAGAATATTATATTGTTAATTATGATATTCCTTATATTTTCGACTTGAATATACAGAATACAGACATATTTGTAATGATTTTGCGATCATTTCTTTCTTATAAGGAAATACATGAAATTGTTTATGCTATTGGTGATAAACTTATAGAAAATAATATTATTACAAAAGAAAAGCCGATTAGCTATGTATTTCATTATTCAAAAAGCCCCTTTGAGCAGATTCTTGATGGAATAGGCTATATTTACAGAAATAAAGCAGAGCATATTGAATATAGTGAAATTAGTTTTTTTTCTTATTTATTAGAAATGGGATGTATGGAAGAAGAAATAATTGATGCAATAAAAAACCCAATTATACAGTTTAAAACAGATAATGGTATTATAGAAAAAAACCTTATTGATTATACTTATGAATGTTCATTTGAAGATGCTTTTAAATTATATAAAACAAGAATTTAATATTATTCTATATTTATCTCTTTTCAAAAGTATCTATTAAAGAAGATGAAATATCTTCTTTAATTTTCCCCCAGATCCTCTGTTCTGATTTTTCCGCTATTATTCTATTATTATTATCATTATTTTTATAAAAGCTGTTCTCATTATTCAGTAGATATTCATACATATTGGATATACTAACAAAGATTTCAAAGAATACAAGCTGGGCTTTCATGGGGATTTCAGTAATAGAAATATTTAATTGGGATTCTATTAATTCTTTTATCTGTCTAATTACTGGTTTATCTTCATTCAATTCAAAATTAATAATCATTTTTTCTTCGAATTTTCCAAGAAACTCAATTGTTTTTTGATCCTTATTATTAATTAATCCGACATTTATCTTTTTATAAATATCATGTAGGATCTCATATAGTTTCTTTGCAAGTTTAAAAACCCTTAGAGATGGAGCAGGAACTTTCATTTTTAATCCTATAATAATATTGCCATAATTTTTTATTACAAGATTTGTTAATTGATTTAACTCCTCCTGAAGTTTCTTACTGTATAAAGTATCTTCTCTTTTCTCATCTGTATTTTTACCTGATGTTTTTATATAATTATTTAATTCCTTTAAATATGGAACAAATATTGCGGAATATACCTGATGCCATTCTTTTATAATGATAATTAATTCCTCATTAAGTTCGCCGTTTCTTCCCAGAATTTGATCTAGCTCATAAAAATTTAATGAAGACAGCATATTATCTAATATCCTGTGAATTGACATTATCTGACCCATAGGATCAAACCTGCTTAAATACCGGGCATGCTCATTAAATGGAAGGTCTTTTGTAAATATTTTAAGATCAAAATAAGGAACAATATAGGACCATTGCTCAATATCCTCTATTCCGGAATCATAGAACAGATTTTTAAGTGTAAATAAAGTGTTCCAGTAAATTTGAGTAAATGGTATTACAGGCTTGTCTTCTTCTTTTTTCTTAGTTTTAAGCCTGTTTTTTATTTCCGGAGGTGCATTCTTATCTTTTTTTAATATCTTATTATGAATAATTTCCTGTTCATGGATACCAAGTGCTCTGTATATCATAATCAGGTTTTCTTTACTTAAACTTTCTTTTTCCGTAAAGAAAGCACCCATAAATTTAAGAAAATTTGGAAATAGTTCATGTTTAAAAGTTTTTAAATTATTATAAGCGATTTTTAAAATTGAAGCATAATAATCAATCTGGTTGTAGTGAGAAGTTTTTGATTCATGTGCTTTATTAATTTCTGAAAAAATGAACAGTATTTTATCCAACCGCTCTGTTTCTATTTCACCTACTTTACATGAAAGTGTGTATACGTATTCTACAATTCTGGATAATTTATAAATGTGCATTTTTGAATTATTTTTAAATTTAATTTTTATTAGTTCCAGAAGACGGATTAGCTTTTCGTTCCGCTCTCTGAAGATTTTTAAAAATTCCAGGCCATATGGCAGTTTATTGTTTATATGTGTATGAATCCTTTTTACCTTATCTTCAATTTCTTTTTTTTGGATAGAATTACTGAATGAACGGTAGTATCCAAGTAAAAAACCGCTCGAATAGAATAGTGCATCCATATTGTCCAAAAGACAATATTTATCCGGCTTATCATTTTTAAATCCCTTTCCTTTTACAAGAATTTCAATTAAATCCTGGTTAACCATGTCCTTAATACCAGGATTTATAAATGTAAAAAAACTGAGAATTCTTTCTTTTAATTTTGTTGTTTTATATCTGTTTTTATATGCATAAGAATCGATTTTCCGTCTTAGCTTTGGTGAAATATTATTTACAGGCTGTTCGATTTTGATATTATTTTTAATAGTCTCTTCCGGATTGTATACATCACTTGTTACATATTCTGAATTATCCTGATATTTGTATTCTGTAGCTTTATCCTTTCGTTTTTTCTGCATTTCGAGGCGGGCTTTAAGATTTTTTCTATAGCGTTCTCTCCACTTTTTCCTTTCGTCTTCGCCATAGCCTTTTTCAAGTAATTCTTTTAATAATCTTAGTTCTGTTTTAATTTTTGACATATCTTGCTTCTATATTAATAATTTTCGGGGATTAATGTCCAGAGGATTAGTAACTAAGCTATTTGTAATGTTAAAGATTTTTTTATTTTGTACAGATTTTATCAGATTTTTAGTTTGATTGATGATGAGTGCTTTTCATGAAAATATATTGAATTTTCATGAAGATTATTTTATATTTATTTTATTAAGTATAAACAGGATATGGATATGGCAAATTTGCAGGTTAAAGATATAAATGATAAACTATATAATTCACTTAAATATCTGGCTAAAAGGGAGCACAGATCTGTAAGCCAGGAAGTAATAAAAATATTAGAAACATATCTCCAGAATAATAAGGTTTATATAAACAACACAGATGAGTTTTTGAAATTAGCAGGCTCCTGGGATGATGACAGATCTGCAGATGAAATAATGGACGATATAAAGAAATCAAGAACAAAAAGTAAAAGGTTTGAGAATGGGCTATTTACTTGATACAAATATAATTATTTACAGCCTTAAAAATACCCTTCGGTTTGGCAGTTGATAAATAATAATAATAAGATTATATTATCCTATATATTAAACCGGAGGTGTAGTATGATAGCAGTTTTACTTGCAGAAGGATTTGAAGAAGTAGAAGCAATTACACCTGCAGATTATTTAAATAGGGCCGGAATTGAAGTGAAAATCGTAGGTGTCGGTGGTAGTATGATTACAGGAGCTCATGGAATAACAGTAGAAACGGACATAGAGATTAATTCTTTACCGGATAATTTAGATGGAATAATTTTACCTGGTGGTATGCCAGGATCTAAAAACCTTGCAAATTCAGATAAGGTAATTACTTTAGTTCAAAATATGAATAAAAAAGGTAAATTAATCTGTGCAATATGTGCTGCTCCCGCTATGGTTTTACAGAAATCGGGTATTTTATCCGGAAAAAAAATTACATCATACCCCGGCTATGAAGATAATTTTACAGCTAGTACGTATCTGAATGATGATGTGGTTGTAGATGGAAATATAGTAACGAGCAGAAGTGCAGGTACTGCTTCACTTTTTGCATTTAAAATAATAGAGATCGTAAAGAATAAAGAAACAGCCTTAAAAATCCAAAAAGCTGTATTGCTTTAATTAATAGAATTCTGTTGTTATTTTATAAGGTATGGAAATAATGAATGAAGTATTCGATAGTATTATTAATAATGGAGTTTCTTTTTATCTTGAAAGTTTTTCTGCATTAGACCGCTATTTTAATATTAAGAAATCTAAAATTTATTATTTATTGACAGATGCTTCCCTTGTAAATCTTGCGGAAATATTTGATGAACTTGAATATCCGGGACTTATATTTATTGATGCAATATTAAATTATAATGGAAAAAAATATTATTTTCGTTGTGTGGATGAAATTAATAAATTTCCAGCACTTCCTTTCACAGCACAAAACCTTCTGTATAATGTAAAAGATAAAAGTTATTTTGATCCATATGGGATTTACAAGGACTTAAGAAGAGATACACTTATAGATTCGGACAGCCTGGAATTCAGCTGGTTAACAGTGATGACAGCTTCAAAACTTATTTCAAGATATCATTATGATATAGATATAGAACAATATATAAATTATCCTTCGAATAAAAAAATTAAGTATGTGCCTTTAGAACCGGATCAAAAAGAACTTCTTGTTTCTATACTAACGAGTTCTAATACGGAACGGGGCCTTGATTTATTGCTTAGATCTGGATTTATTGAGGAATTCTGGCCTGAACTTTATGAAATGCAGAATATTGAACATAGTAAGGAGTTTCATCCGGAAGGGAATGTCTGGGAGCATACTTTAGAAGCATTAAAACACAGAAAAGATTATGATCTTACTTTAACTATGGCATTACTTCTTCATGATGTTGGAAAAACTATTGCATCCGGTCCGAGGGCCAAGCCATTTGCAGAGCATGCAGAATTGGGCGTCAAAATCAGCAATTCATTTTTAAGGCGTCTTGGCTTTTCATCTGACTTTATTGATGATGTTTCATTCCTTATAAGATATCATATGCTTCCTGCTGCTTTAAATGAGCTGCCAATCTATAGAATGGAAAAAGCACTAAAACACCCATTGTTTCCTTTACTATTAGAAGTTTACAGAGCAGATACCTCTGCTACGTTCAGAGGACCGGAAGGATATTATAATGCGTGCAGAATCTATAGAAAATATTTAAAAACAAGAGGAAATCCGTATAAAGTTATTAAAAAGAGTAATCGTGTGATGCATTAAATATGGCCCATTTTAGATAAAAGCATTGTAATTCCGGAAACACATGCGGTTTCTGTTCTTAATATTCTTTTCCCAATACTGAACAATTTAAAATCATTTTTTCTTAACATATTCCTTTCGTTATCTGACCACCCGCGCTCGGAGCCAATAGCAAGATACACCCTGCTTTTTAATTTAGAAATAGCAGTTAAAGATTTATCAGCTTCGTAATTATCCAGTGCAATCAGAGTTGCATCTAAACTTAATATTTCCTTTAAGCATAAATTTAAAGAATAAAATGTTTTTACTTCCGGAAGTCTTGTGCAGAATGCCTGTTCTGCGCCAAGGATAAGGTATCTTTTAAAATAATCATTTTTCCAGATGCTGCTTGAAATATATGATTTTTCACATCTCTCTGTTGCTGTAAAGTATATTTTTTCTGCACCTAATGCCGTTGCTTCCTTTAATATTTTCTTAATACTCTGTGGTCTTGTAAGACCGCATATAAGTGTTAAAGGATAGAGTTCCGGTATCTCTTTTTCTAGTTTAAAGGAAAATTCTATACCTAAGTTATCAATATTAGTGATAACAGCTTTTCCTTTTGGCCCGTTTATTACACCGATATTTATTGTATCTCCAGAGCTGCATTTTAATATATTTATTATATGCTTTGCTCGGTTATCATCAATAGATAGTTTTTTATCTTGCTCATTTTCTTTAAACAGAATTATATTCATTATACAGGTAATTTATTTACCTCTTTTGAATATTCCTCATAGGATGTAAATATAAGTTCATTAAGTTTTTTTGATTTTTCTACATTATAAAAAATTACTTTATTTCTGCCGCTGTTTTTTGCTTTATAAAGCGCTTTATCTGCAATACTGATTGCCTTATCATAATCCTTATAATGTAAACAGTCTATAAGCCCTATAGAAATTGTTACAGAAATTCTGTTTTCTGAATTTTCAATACTGTCCGGATCTTCATCTTTATTCTTAATTAACTGTAAATTCATCTTTTCTACAGCTGCACGTATTCTTTCGGATTCCAGGATTGCATCGGATATATTTTCAAATAGTACAATTAAAAATTCTTCACCGCCGTACCTTCCAACAAAGCCGTTTTTACCAATAGTTTCCTTTATTGTTTTTGCAGTTTGCGCTAATACATGATCTCCAAATTGATGACCGTATTTGTCATTGAATGATTTGAAATTATCTATATCGAGCATGCCAAAGCATAACCCTCTTCCTGAATCAATATCAAATTTGTATTTTTCAAACTCATTATTAGAAATATTGATTATTTTCTGACGGTTGTAAATTTCTGTTAGCATATCAAAATCTAGAGAAGGATCCCTAGGTATATGTATTTTAAATGACTGCGGACCTTTTTTTTCTTCCTCTTCCCAGAGCTTTATTTCTTTTTCTCCTGCAAGTTTAATGCTGTCGTCTGTATTGACAATAAAACTTGTTTCATCATTAACCAGGTAGGAAAATAGTTCAAGAAAATCCTTGAAAATCTCAAAAAAGCAAATCTGAGACTTGCTTGCGAATTCTGAAGCCGGAGTATTTTCAAAGATTGTTTCCGTATAACGTTTAATCTGTCTAACAATAGGCAGATATTCTTCGGAATTTGGAGATATATATTCAGAAAAATCAATAATTAAATTGGTTTTAAGATCTTCATATAGTTTTTTACCGATTCCTTTCTCGTCATTTATAATATTTGAATTAATATCTGTTTGAATGGAATTAATATATTCATATGTTCTTTTAATAAGATCGTAAAACTGAAGTTTAATTTTATTTAATAAAACATAATCACTGCTGTTTGATTTGGTCTGAAGCTCCTCGAATTTGCTTAAACTGAATTTAAAGTTATTTATTAAATGTTTTCTTATGTGATTTATTTCACGCCATACAATTTTTTTATACTTTTTTTCAAATATTGCTGTTTCCAGGGGTGTTCTTGTACGTTTCTTAATATAGTCCAGCTTATCAAAATAAGGATAAAATAACTGGGATTCACAGTCCTGCCATTCAATTTTTAAGTCGAATAGTTCTTCTCTTAATCCCTGAACAGATAATAAAGATTCAAGTAAAAAACCGTTTATTGCAGAAAGCATATTATAAGAAATCTTATATAAAATAAAAATAATTCTTATTGGATCGAACATGGAAACAAGTTTTACACCTTCATGTAATGAGTGATTACTGTTATTAAAAAACTCAAAAAAATAAGGAAGAAGGTACTCATTTGAATATAATTTATTAATATTTGAATATGGAAAAAGAATATTTAATGTATCTAGTATCTCTTTAAATTTCACAGATAGATTTGCTTTTTTCTCATGTTCAAGCATGGCTATCTTATTTTTCTGCTCTTCTCTTGCCTTTTCCATTATGATTTTTTGGTGTTTTTTCTTAAAAGAATCATATGAAAGAATATCATCATCTGTTAATCCAAGAAATCTGTAGATTTTATCTGTTTTAGCCTTGCTTGTACTCTCTTCTTTGTAAAAGATATTTATCATCTTAAGCAATGCGGGATAAAGCTCTTTCCTGAATTTTTTTAAATTCTTAAGGTAAATATCAAATAAAGAAACACAGAAATCAAGATCATTCTGGATTTCGCGGTTCATTTCAGGGATATCCTGAAATTCTTCCGACATATATTTATTACAAATATTCTTGGCATTTGTAATCATAGAAGTAAGCATTTCCGGTTTTATTTTTTCTATTGATAATAGAAGTTTATAAACGCCTTTAACGATCCAAACGAGTTGTGAAACACGGACTTTTACATTGTTTTCGTGTGTAAGTTTTAAATAATCAAGGTTTGTTAGAATTATTCTGTCCAAATTTGCAAATCTATTAAGATACTCTAATGTAAATGCGCCGGATTTATCTTTAATTTCAGTCATTATATTGCTTTGATTTATATTACTTTTAGAGCCAAGCAGTAAGCTCGATAATTCTACGAGTTCGTATAGTGTATCTCTTAACGAATATTTATTAGGATTACCAGTTTTATATCCTTTGTCAGATAATAATAGTTCGTTTAGCGCTTTATTGATATAATCCTTTAATTTAGAATTAAAAATTAAGAAAAAATCTTTAAACCATTCCGGAAAGTGGGTAATAGAATAACCATTAAAAAATGCATATGTATCTACCTTAAATCTTAGTTTTGGAGAAATATCCTGAAGAAGGTCCTCTAGGCGTCTTCTTGATTTATCATTCGGATCCGGATTATGAACAAACTCTAAGCTATTTATGCTTTCTGTTCTTGATAGACGTTTCTCTCTTCTCAGAATAATACCGTATTTTCTACGCTTTCTGCCGTCATATCCCCGGGATTTTAATTCATCTAATATTTCTTTTTCACTTTTTTATTGCATTTTGTCTTCACTTATAAAATACCGCAAGAATTAAATATTTTCCAAATATTCATTATATTTTTAGAAAATCAATATTAAAGAAATGTTTAATTTATCATCAGATATTTATTATAGATAGAATTTAATATTGGAGCAAGATCAAATCAGGTTTATTTTTAAAAACTACCCTTTATTAAATTCTTTAACAAGTGTTACACGGTTCCCCTCATTATTATATGCTACTTTATCAAAAACATTCGTTGCCATTAAAATCCCTCTTCCGTGTTCTGAAAAGTTTTCCGAATCGTCTTTCAATTTATTAAATTCTTTTACATCACATCCTTTACCTTGATCTGTTATCCTGTATACTACTTTACCAGGGGAAAGTGAATATTCGATTATAATTTTTTTATCCATAAACTGTGGATCTTTCTGCCTGTTCCGGATAAATATAAAATAATTATTTTCCCGAATCGCTTCAGATTTTTCTTCGTAACTAATATTAAGATTGCCGTGTTCAACTGCATTTATTAATATTTCCCGTAAACCTATACGTATCTGAGAAATACTATCATCATTTAAGAATTTTGGAAGATAGTTTACAAGCCTATTGCTGATTTCTTCTATTGTTAGTAAATAATTATCAATTACATATTTACCGCTTTCTGCCTGTATATATTTAAGAATAATGTCTTCGTGAATACTTACGGCTTTGCCGATTAGCTCATAACTGTCTTCTAATTCAAGGTACTCAAATGACAGGTCATAAGTTTTTGGTTCTGTAGAAAAGAAAGTTTTAAGCCTTGCTTTTAATTTTATCCGTTTTTTATCTTTTTTAAGCCTCTTCAGCTTATCTTTAACAAAGTCTTTAAAAAAATCAAAATGGATTCTTGTATAAATGTGAATAATATCTACCGCAGCTCCATATATCGCCAATAGAAGTCCAATTACGGTTGGAAGAAGCCCTGCAAATTTTTTATGCCATATAAGGTCAATTATTATACAAACGATTCCATAAAGAATAAATATACCTATAAGCATATCCCGATATATGTATAATATTCCTTCCTGTCCACGTGAATAATCTCCTGCAACCTGAAGGTATGTGGATTTATTGTTTGTCATGGAAATGAATAAGTCGGGATTTATAAATGCAATAAACGTAATAAATACAGCAATAGCCAGTCAAATAATCGAAATGACGATATTTATCTTTTTCCAACGTTCATTTAATTTTAGTAGGTGTACAATTAGGATGGAAGGGTAAATAAGAAATATGACGCAAGTATATGCTCTAATCTGTGGAATTGTCTGCCAATTTCTATATTAAGAAGCCATGAACCAAAAAATAATACAAGGCTTTCGCAGAGTACAAATACAAATGAAATAAATCCTAGAATTGTAATTGACCTGAACAGTGCGGATTTATACTGAATAGTTAAATATAAGTACAGTAAAAATCCCCCCCATTAGAAGCCCGGTGGCTATAGGAGGTAAAATTAATTGTAATATTCCCAGAGGCATTATTTATGTCCTTTTTTTATATTATACAAAATTGTCGGTATTAATCAATTAAGTTTTCTGTTACTCATTTTTACAAATATTTTACATTTATTTTACAACTATATAACAAATATTCTCTGTGTTTAAAGTACATTTTATTATGAAAACTTATAGTTTAAGAAAGAGTTTAAGGAATAATTTAAGGAGTTTTATTATGTTAGTTAAATCAAAGATTAGAAAGAATTTATTAATTATTTTAGTACTGGGATTTATCCTGCTAATCTCATGTGTAGGATATTCGGATGATGGATTAATCCAGATTGGTATTCTTCTGGATACTAGCAACAGTATGGATGGGCTTATAGACCAGGCAAAAGCCCAATTATGGAAAATTGTAAATGAGCTTGCACTTGCAGAGTGGAATGGAATAAGCCCAATGATAGAAGTAGCATTATATGAATATGGAAATGACAGTCTTAATCCTGCAGAAGGTTTTGTACGCATAGTTGTTCCATTAACTTCAGACTTAGATATGGTTTCAGAAAAGCTCTTTAATTTAACAACAAATGGCGGCAGTGAATATTGTGGAACTGTTATACAAAGAGCTGTGCAGGGTTTGGACTGGAGTAAAAATCCGGACCATTTAAAGCTTATATTTATTGCAGGAAATGAAGAGTTTACTCAAGGGTCTATTGATTTTAATACTGCAGGCCAGAATGCAATTAGGAGCGGGATAATTGTAAATACTATATTCTGTGGTGAGCTTCAGGAAGGAATACGTGTAATGTGGAAGCAGGGAGCTGATATTGCAGATGGCAGATACATGAATATAGATCAGAATTTAGAAATTGCTTATATTGATGCACCTCAGGATGAAGAAATACAGATGCTTGGGGAACAGATTAATGATACTTATATACCATATGGGACACTTGGTGATCATTATAAGCTAAGACAGGAAACACAGGATTTAAATGCTTCCAGTATGAGTGAAGAATCCAGTGTACAAAGATCAATATCTAAAGCACAGGGAGTATATTACAATGCAGATTGGGATTTAATTGATGCAGTATCAAATGGTGTTGTTGAACTTGAAGATATGGAAGAAGAAGAACTGCCTATAGAAATGCAGGGCATGACTGATGATGAAAAACTACAATATTTAGAAGAACAAATTGAAGAAAGAGAACAAATACAGAACAGAATAAATGAACTTAATGAACAGCGCCGTGAATATATAGAAAACCAAATAGATAGCAGTACAGAAAATACTTTAGACTCTGCTATGATTGATGCAATACATGAACAGGCAGTAGAAAAGAATTATACATTTAACTAGTATCTGAAACTAGTTGTCAAAAATAGTAGCCTTTATAAAAGTGCTATTTTTTAATGGTTACTTAATCCGGCTATATACAGTTATTAAGCATCCGGATTAAGGAAAATATTTGGAGGAAATAATGAAAAATAAAATATTAAGATTATCTGTATGTATATTTTTCTTTGCAGCATTAAATATATTTTCAGATGGATTCATAGTAATTCCGGAGCAGAATGTTTCATTAACACAAAACCCATTCCCTCTGGAAGTAAAATACCACACTGTAAATGTGGAGATAAATGATAGAACAGCAACAACTTATATAGAACAGGAGTTCTATAATTCAAGTTATGAAACGTTAGAAGGGATGTATATCTTCCCAATACCGGAAGGTGCAGTTATTAATGAGTTTAGTATGTTTATAAATGGAGTGGAGACTTATGCAGAACTTTTAGATGCAACAGAAGCCAGGAACATTTATGAAGAGATTGTAGCAACAATGCGTGATCCTGCACTTCTGGAATATAATGGGCGGAATATATTTAAGGTAAGAATATTCCCGATAGAACCGTATTCTACAAAGCGTGTTAAAATATCTTATAATGAGATTCTGGAAAAGGACATGAATACTATTGAATATATTTATCCTCTGAATACGGAAAAATTTTCATCGAGCCTTCTTGATAATGTATCTGTAAATGTAAATATAAATTCAAGCACCAGTATAAAAAATATATACTGTACAAGCCATCAAGTGGACATTGTTCGGAATGGTAACAGGGTATTAGCGAGTTATGAAGATGTTAATGTTAAGCCGGATACGGACTTTAAATTATACTTTACGCAGGATAACTCGGACTTCGGTGTTTCTGTTTTAACTCATAAACTTATAAATGAAGACGGGTTTTTCTTTTTAGACATTAATCCTGGTATAGATGAAGTTACTATAAGTGAAAAAGATATTACCTTTGTTTTAGATTCCTCGGGAAGTATGATTGGCCAGAAGCTTGAACAGGCAAAAGATGCCCTTAAATTCTGTTTGTATAATTTGAACGAAGGGGACAGATTCGAGATAATAAGATTCTCTACTGAAGCAGAAAGTTTGTTTAACAGTTTAATGCCGGCTAATCAGCAGAATATAAATACTGCAAGTAATTTTATTGAAAACTTTAGGGCAATTGGCGGTACAAATATTGAAGAGGCTTTAGAACTATCATTAAATTCGCATGAAAATAATGACAGACCCCATATGGTTATTTTCATTACAGACGGTAAACCTACAATAGGTGAAACAAATGAGGATATACTTATATCAAATATAGAATCTTATAATATTGGGAATATGAGAGTATTTACATTTGGAATCGGGCAGGAAATTAATACTCATCTATTAGATCGAATTACAAATATTACAAAAGCATACAGAACTTATATTCAGCCGGATGAGGATTTGGAAGTTAAGATATCACAGTTTTACTCAAAAGTTCAGTCTCCTGTTTTAACCAATATAAATATTACTATTGATGGAAATATACAATTACTAAATACCTATCCTGATTTAGATGACCTTCCGGATCTGTTTTATGGTTCTTCACTTACAATTTTGGGGAAATATAGAAACAATAGTGGTAACAATAGAGTAGAGATTATTATCGAAGGCAAAATTAACAATGAATCCAAAAGATACACATATGATATTGCGTTTCCTGATGAGAGTAAAGACAATGAAACAATCTCAGAGTTATGGGCAGCAAGAAGAGTAGGGCACCTGCTCGATTTAATAAGACTGTATGGTGAAAGCAGGGAGTTAATAGATGAAGTTGTATACCTTGCCAGGAATTATGGAATTGTTACACCATATACAAGTTATCTTATAATAGAAGATGAACAAAGACGTGTGGTGATGGATGAATTGGATGATCGTGACCAAACACTGGGTAATATGCAGAACAGGTCTCCTGAATTTGTAGAAAGGGGCAGAACTGAATATGAAAACTTCTTCCTTGATAGTGGAGAGGAAAGTGTACAGCTGAGTATAGAATCGCAGGAACTAAATACAGCACAATTTAAGGCGCAGATAAATCAGGGAGAAGACAGGCTTGCAGTTATAGATAATGAAGGTATTATGATTAACATAAATGAGGAAATTCAAAATGTGCAGGGGCGGGCATTTTATAATTCCGGTATTTTCTGGAATGATTCGCAGCTTCAATCACAGTCATTCTCAAATACTGTAAGAATCCAGTTCGCAAGTAAGGAGTATTTTGAGTTGATAGAATCAGATCCGGAATCTGCAGAAATGCTTGCACTTGGCAGGAATGTGCGTTTTGTTATGAATAATCAGGTATATGAGATTTATGAATAGCCAAATACAACTAATAAATGTTAATATAGCAGCAGGAGATCTAGAAATAATAATTTATTATGCAGATTTTTAATATAAGACCGAAACTAGCAGTATTTTTTATATTAGTAGTATTTATACCGAGCAGTATACTCTGCTATATGGCAATACGGGCAATCTCATTAGAAGAGGCATCTATTGAAAAAAGTATTCATAGTACGCTTTTTGTTGAGGTTGTCCAGACTATTTCCTTAATTAATAATGAAATGAATTTAATTGTAGATGAATTAAATTCAATAATGATCTTTCCGGATAAAGGTTTGGAAGAAGATATATTAAGAGTGCTTTCAGAGGAATTAATAAACCAATCACGGCTTATAAAAATACCATTTGCATTGTCCAAGGACAAGAATATTTTATGGCCTGTACAGAATAATGAACTTGATAAAAATGAAATAGTATTTATAAATTGGAACAAAAACTTTTTTCTAAATAAAGTATCCATTCCAATATATCAAAATATTGCAATTGTCTATAAAGATACAATAATTAAAGAAACTGAAAAAGATATTATAGACAGTTCTATTCTTCGCGGCTTAGATGTAGCAACCGATTTAGAAACTAAAGAAATAGATACTTTGGAACAAACAAGTACTGCTGATGATAGATCTGAATTGACTGTATTAGGTGATTCTGATATGAGTTCTGAGGAAGAAAATATAAGTATCAATAATCTATCTGAAAATGTCCCGGAAAATGTTAAAAAAGATACAGAACCTCTGTCTGGTAATGCAGATGAAATAAATAGATCGATGCAAAATGAGCCCATTACTATGAAAGAGGAGAAAGTTGCAGAAGATTTTCAGGAAAGTGAATTTTTTGTACCAGAGGATAAAGTATTAGAGGAACCTGAGTTTAATGTTAATGAGATGAATATTATTAATCAGCAGGCAATAGTAGAGTTTAATCAGGATGAATTATTAAGAGCGAAGGTTTATGAACAGGCAGAGAAAGAAGGCCAGGAAATTCAGGAGAGAACCGTATTCACACGACAAACTGTTATTCAGACAGAAAAATCAATTTTTATATCCGGTCCAAAAACATTTAATGAGATTATAGCAGAAAGTGATTATGGAATTATACCTCGAATAATAGAAGAAAAGCTTATGCTTATTTTCTGGAAGAAAAACAGTAATGAAGATATCCTCGGATGTGTAATAGACCTTACAACATTAAAGGACAGAATATTTGGTGTTGTTCAGAATGTATATTCCGATGTTAGAATACTTACAATACTCGATGAAAATGGGCAGCCTTTATTATTTCCAAAAGAAGATACTGTAAGGGACTGGAGAATCCCTTTTACTGCTATGGAGTTAAGCGAAATGCTTCCAAGGTGGGAAGTCGCAGCATATTTAACAGATACTGGAATTATTACTTCACGGGCCGATACGCAGGCCATGTTTATGTGGATACTTATTTCAATACTTGCTGTGTCTATTATTGGAGGTGGAAGTATCGCATTAAAACTAATGTATAATGAAGTTAAACTTGCACAGCAGAAAACAACTTTTGTTGCTAATGTATCGCATGAATTAAAAACTCCGTTAACATCAATAAGAATGTTTGCAGAAATGTTAAGGAATAAGAAAAATATAGAAAAAAACCGTGCTAAAAAGTATCTTGATATTATGGTTTCGGAAACAGAGAGGCTCACCAGGCTTATTAATAATGTATTGGATTTTTCCAGAAGAGAGAAAAGTAAAAATCATTATAATTTTAAAAAAATTGATATAGTATTATTATTAAAAACCATTATTAACAACCAGAAGGTAAGGCTAAAAAATAATGGATTTGATATTTCTTTTAAAACAGAAATTAAAAAAATATTTATAACTGCAGATGAAGAATCTATAAAACAGGTTATACTTAATCTTCTTTCTAATGCAGAAAAATATTCGGAAAGTATTAAAGAAATATCAGTAGAAATTACAGGGACAAAGGAAAATGTGTTTGTAAATATCCAGGATCGAGGGATGGGTGTTTCTGTAAAGCATCAGGATAAAATATTTAAAGAGTTTTACCGTATAAATGACGGGCTTACAGCAAAAGTAGGCGGAAGCGGATTAGGGCTTTCTATTGCACAGAAAATAATTATTGACCATAAAGGTGAAATAAATTATATTCCGCGGCAGGGTGGTGGAAGTATATTCCAGATTAAATTTAAATTGGAGTAATTATGCAGAAAAAACATATTTTAATAGTAGAAGATGATTTATCCATATTAACAGGCCTCAAAGATCTGCTGTTAGATGAAGGATATGAAGTGAGTACTGCTGTCGATGGTGAAAAAGCTCTGGATTTATATAATAGCAATAAATTCAGTTTGATTCTTCTTGATATTATGATTCCGGAAAAGAGTGGCTATGATGTGTGTAAAGAAATACGAAAAACAGATTCGGCTACGCCGATTGTCATGTTAACTGCAAAAACAGAGGAAGTAGATAAAGTTATAGGACTTGAGCTTGGCGCGGATGATTATATAGTAAAACCGTTTGGTGTTAGGGAGTTACTTGCCCGGGTTAAGGCTGTTTTAAGAAGGTCTGGTACAAAGGAAACTGTAAAAAGAGATGACCCAATTGAATTTGGTGATGTTCATATCAATACAAAAACATTTAAAGGCACAAAGAAAGGTAATAAATTTACATTAAAAAAACGTGAGATAATGCTTTTGGAAATATTTAAAAAAAACGAGGGAGAAGTTCTTGATAGAAACACACTTCTTAATGAAGTTTGGGGAATACAATACATCGGAACAACACGCACTTTAGATCAGCATATTGCCAAGTTAAGGCAGAAAATAGAAGACAACCCTGCGAATCCAAAACATATAATTACAGTACATACTGTTGGTTATAAATTTGTAACAGAACCTTAAATCATCTTCTTTCCTGGATACTGTCTATATAGCCCTTCATACTTGTTTTTATATTTGCAGCATTCCCTTCGTCTGTGTCTATATGCATTACCAACTTATATTTAGGAGATACACGGACAAGCACATCTCCGAATATAAGTTCTCTGTCTCCGACAACTTTTACCCGAACAATATCTTTGTTATGCAGACCGAAGCCGAGTGCGTCTTCCGGTGTCATATGAATATGACGCATTGCGCATATCACACCTTTATCGATAGTTAGAGAACCGTTTTCTGTTTCTAAAGTAATACCAGGTGTATTTTCTATATCTCCGGATGCACGGATTGGCGGCTCTATGCCAAGTTTGTACTGTTCTGTCATGGCAATTTCGATTTGCGTTTTCTTTCGGGTAGGCGCAAGTATTCTTACTCTGTTTACGCTCCCTTTAGGCCCTGTTAACGTAACTCTTTCCTTACATGCGTACTGGCCAGGCTGGGAAAGTTCCACATCATGCGTAAGCTTGTAACCCGGACCGAAAAGACCTTCCAGATCTTTATCAGATAGATGTATATGATGTGCAGAAATATCGATTGGTATTGATTTAGGTTTTTTCGTATTAATGAGTTTAGAGATTTTATCATTATCAATAGTACGTATAATTTCACGAGCAACCATTACTTCTTCATTATTTGGTATTACCAGTACTTTAACTTTAGAATCGGTTTCTGATATTACGTGTACGTCATTATTGCTATTAGCTTTTTTGTTTAAGTCTTTATTAATTTTGATGCCGATACATTCAAGACCCTGACATGAAAGGCCTCTTACATAAGGGCTTTCGGTACCAAGTTTTCCGGAAAATACAAGTACGTCGAGTCCTCCCATCGCAGCCATGTATGAACCTATTTGTTTTCTTAAACTATAACAATAAGTTTTAATTGCAAGCTGGGCATCATAAGAACCATTACCTGCCTTTTGTTCTAACTTGGTAAAATTATTTAATACACCTAAAAAATCCGCAGAAGTATCAACTGACCTGCCGTGGTCTACTGCGCACATAGAAGAGGTTTTATCAAGATTGCATATGGCAATTTCTAGGCTGTTATATGGAAGTTTTAAATGTTCTGCAGCTTTTAAAGCAGCATACGAATGTGACAGTCCGTACAAATTAGGTGGTTCAATTTTATTATCTTTATGTGTCGTATCATAAAATTTTGTAAAGCTATTTGCGTAACTATTTGCGAAACTAGGAATAGTATGATGAAAAGCAGTATCAAATACTGCAATATGCGGAATACCCGGCAATAATTCCATGGATGTCCGAATCCCTTTAATATTATCTGAAATATTAACAGTTGAGGAAAGATGGTTTAATTTTTCTATTACAGTACTATCTGCCATAACAGAGCTTGTAAACTCCTCACCGCCAAATTGTACAATATGGCCTGCTGCATTAATTTCTTCTATGGAATTAATAATTCCGGATTGCTTTAGCTTTTCGATGAGCATAACCAGCGCTTCTTTAATATCAGCAATTTTTGTTTTATTTGTGATCTCACTTTTTTTTGATTTAAAAATAAAGTTTGAGCCTTTTGTTCCAAGGTTGTTAAACTCACCGGATGCATTATTATCATGATTCTTTGTATCAAAAAGATAGTATTGTAATACATAATGTTCTGATTTTATTATAAGCAATCTGAGCTGTTCTTTTGTATGCAATTTTAGGCCATAAGGATCTGATGTTTTTTTTGCAGCTGCTTTTGTATAAAGAGCTTCTTCAAATTCATACGAAATTGCTTTTAGTTTTGATTCTAACCTTTCAGAAAGATATTTTACTGCAGCCGGATTAGTTGTAATGAATTCTCTAAAAACATCTTCCGGTATTATAAGAATTCTGCATGGAGTTGTGCATAATACATCTGCAATGGTCCTATCGCCCGTCATTAAGGATATTTCACCGAATATATCACCTGGTTTTAATTTATTTAAAATGTGCTTATCTCCATTATTATCAGTAAAAGAAAGCTCTGCATTGCCTTCGAGCAGCACACCAAGAAAAATAGCTTGCTCACTAAATTCAATTACTGCTTCATGTTTTTCAAAGTTTTTTACTTCTGATTTTTCTATAATTTCGATTACTATGTCTTTTGAGAAGTCTTTAAAAAGTGGAACGTTGTTTGTTAAAAAATTGTTCATTATTCACATCCATAAAAAAGGTTACGTGAACAGTATAAAAATTATTGCTTTAAATTTCAATACATTAAAATATAGATATAGTTTGATTTTCTTTTATTTATTTCAAGATGTATAATTTTTTGTATTTGTAGTATTGTTATAAAGAGCTATATTTATTTGATTTTGTAAAGATGATTATGTGTTATGTGAAGAGCTGTTTTGCATTTTAAATCTTCATTTGAATAAAGGCACTTAAATTTTCCGATAAAGAACAAAGCATAGGAGTTTTCATTTTAAAATTTTTATATTTTCCGTTTTTGAAGGGTGAGAATATGGAGTCTCGATTTATACCATCTTTTCTTACTTTTTTATATACCATTATTATTCGATTATCAATTTTTAAATCAGCGTTTTCACATAATTTAACGAAATCGGCTACATCTTCAATTTTATCAATGTAATACATTATTACTTCTATGTTTTTTTTTACTGATTCTAAATCAGGGTGAAATTCACCTGGGAAATTATGCACAGAGAACCTTGAGAATTTATCTAATTTTAATTTTGTTAAGCCCATCCATACCTTCTTTTCATTTGTGATAATATTTACAAAATAATGTCCGGAAACGACCCTGGCATTCCTGAAACCCAGTGGATACAGTAAAAGTTTAAGCTTAGGTCTACTAATTTGGAGTTTACAAAAAAATGAATAACTTTGCAAGAATAAATACTGGAATTGGGTGGAGCGAAGTTTTCCATTAAAATATTCCTCTATTTTTGAAATACTACTCTTTTCTATAATTATATCAGATGGATTTGAACAAGATAAATAAATAATTAATAATGGAATATTTATAATTGATATCATGAATTTATTCTTCATTTAATTCTCCAAGCATTTATTTGCATGGCACATAACGGATAAGTCTACATGACGTTTTTGACCTCTGTTTTTAAAGAAACATAAAAGGAATGATAAAAAGCCGATTGCAAAATTGAAATCAGAGAAAAATCAAATAGAAAAATATAAAAAGAAAATAGAAAAGATAAAGACATTTTTAGAATATAATGAAAAGAAGATGGGTAAGCGTGGAAAAGAGAAGAAAAGTAATATAACAGATAATAAATCATCAAAAATGCAAACTTCACGAGGAATGATTTAAGGCTATAATGGACAGGCAATGGTAGATGAAAAACATCAGATAATATTAGCAGCAGAAGCTTTTGGAACAGGTCCTGAACAAGAGTTTTTTCATCTATGGTTAAAAACACGAAAGAGAATTTAATGGCAACGGGAAAAACAGAAAAGGCAATGGAAGGAATTAAATTATTAACAGATACAGGATATTTTTCAGAAGATAATTTAAAAAAAGCAGATGAAGAAAAAATACTTAGAAAATTATTCTGAAGTTATGGTAAAAAAAATAGATACAGAAAAAGAAAGAGAAATACATTCAAAGAGAATGGGAATAGTAGAGCCGGTTTTTGGAAACATTACATACCAAAAGAATATGAATCGATTTACATTAAGAGGTAAAGAAAAAGTGAATATCCAAAGGCTCTTATATTCGATAGTTCATAATATAGTGAAGATTAGTAATTTTGGATGGGATAAATATTCAAGATTAAAGGCATTATCCTGATTTATGTTCATAATAAGTTAAAAACCTGGAAAGGTAAAATGATAAAAACTACTTTATTAACATAACGCTAAACAATTTATTAAGTTTTTATATATTTAATTTATTTATTTTAAATCAGGGAGGAATGTTTCTGTTTTAAAACTATAAAATCGACAGTCTCGTTGTATGACGTTGCCGTTGTTTATAGCTTAGATAAAAAAAATTGATTTAATGATACACCTTCTTCAGCTGATTTCATAACCAGTTTTCTATGTAATTCAGGCGGAATACGTAATGTAAGATTACCTTTATATTTTTTTATACCAAAAGGTTCAGGTATATCTTCATTTTCCTCTTTCATCCAAATAATGGCTTCTTTAACAACACTCTCTATTTCTTCTAATGCTTTATTAGCAGTTGATCCATGAGCTTGTAAGGAAGGAAATTCTAAACATTTAGCAATATGAGTATTGTCTTCCTCAGACCATTCAACACGGTATGTATATTTATCCACTAATTCTAATATTTTATTCATAATATGCTCCTAATTTCTTTAATGCTTCAATGACCATTTTAACTTGATATGATTTAGCCATTTTTTTATCTTTTTGAATATTTATCCTAGGATCCCCTTTCCAAGGTGTTTTAAATATATGGTGACTACCGCTTATTCTTGGTTTTCCAAAATATTTTTTGCAAGTTGTTAATAGTAATTAAATTTGACATTATTTGGATTATTAAGGATTTCTATACCCATGTCAATATGATAGCATATATACTATCATAAGTCAAGTGATAATTCTAAATACTTTATAAGTTGTTTTTTATGGCATATAACGGACCACGGCTTGGCGAAGTTGGCGCCGAATCGATTAAATATAACAATAATATCATATATTATTATCACTATATTTACAAGCAATTTCTTTTGTAAAAATAAGCGCCAATTTGGGTGGAGCGAGTGGATACGAGCGGAACCGCCCAAGCCGAAGTTGTCTGCAGTTGCATTATAGTTGCTAAATTTGTTTCTTACTTTCTACTTTTTTGATATGAATATTATTATACTTTTTATTTAAATTGTTTATAAGAATATCCTCTATTTTATTTTTTAACCTTTGGTTTGAATTAATATCTATACCTGAAATAATATTCCCAACTTCAACTATTTTTTGGTTTAAAAAATTTATTTTCTCGAACAAAATATTTTTATTACTGGTTTCCCAATATTCACCTTCATCCTTGACACACAAATTATAAATATATTTCTTTTTTACGTATCTCAATATTTTAATTATTGTAATATGTACATCTATAGGAGCATACTGTGTTTTAACTAATTCATAATAGTCTGATGTGTTTTCTTCATTATCTCTTTCTACCATTGAAATAATATTTCTAATATTACCATTTTTATCGAAATAAAATGATAATGGTTCTGAATCAGGATGAATTGTTATACAAATTCCTTTTAAAGGTAAATGACTATTTATTGCATAATTAAATAGGACAAAATTGCAAACAAAATTCCCCACTTTTGCATTAAGAATTCCCCACTTTTGCAAGAAGCAATTGTGGGGAGTGAATGTAAAATATATTCTTGTAAAT
>SDBV01000884.1_pt1 | contig 43727 bp, 40 predicted proteins | sample 2277081 | NCBI WGS metagenome assembly SDBV01 (sample SAMN10402039, study PRJNA504765) | marine sediment metagenome | isolation source: marine sediment core GS10_PC15, 223 cmbsf | place: Arctic Ocean: Southern Knipovich Ridge | collected 2010
TCATAACCACCACACGTGAATGGAATCAAGCTTGAAATCTGCGTAAATTGACACGAATAGTGTGAAGAATGCCCCGGACGCAGGAAAACGTCGACCTGATTGGTTCACTCGACTGCCGCAGGAAATAGAAAAAGGTAACTGCAGGCCGGTCCTGACGCCTACATCACCCTCGAGACCGACTCAGGCTGACAGTTTCCTCTTCCGGTCGAACTCCGAGCTATTCGGCAAGTCCAAGGTTGAGCGCAAACTATTCTTCGTCTTTCTTCGATTCTTCGGAGAGAGCCTTCTTGAGGCTTTCTTTAAAATCGGAATCACCGATGGTCCGGCGATAAATGTGTCGTTTCTCTTTCAGGAAACCGACAAGGATCTCCCGCACGTCGCTGAGAGCAACTACGATGGCGGCAATGAAGAAGACCAGGAACAGCCCGACGTATAGAACAAGCTCTTTCGGAGTATGTTCGCCGTAGGCAAGAAAAAGTCCCAGAAAAAGGAGTACGGCGATAGCAACCAGGACATAGAGGCTGGTTGGGCGGTAGCGCTTGGGAGATTCCTTACCGGGATCAATCATTGTTCAAAACGGCGTAACGACGAATCCAGGGGGTGAGGCGTTCGTCCATTCGAACCTTCAGCCGCACGCCGTCCTCCTCGTAAGATTCTGAAACCACCCCGCCCAGTTCATGAATCCGCGCCGCCTCGGCGGCATCCTTATGGGGGATGAGGATTTCCACCTGGGCTTGTGAGGCGAGGCTCAACTCAATCTGCCGATACAGAGGGGAAAAATCCCGATCTTTCACGGCGGACACGGCCACAGCGTTTTCAAATCGAGACTCCAGGCGGCTTACAGTCGCGGGATCATTTACGAGGTCTTTCTTGTTGAGCACGGTGACGATCGGCTTATGGAGGACATCCAGCTCGGACAGGACCTTCCATACCGCCTGAATATGCTGGTCCAGCTGGGGATGACTTGCGTCAGTAACCAGCAAAAGCAGGTCGGCGCCCATCACCTCTTCCAAAGTCGCTCGAAACGCGGCTACCAGGCCGTGAGGCAGATTTCGGATAAAACCGACAGTGTCACTCAGAGCTACTCGCAACCCTGTCGGCAGTTTAAGAAGTCGCGTGCGGGGATCCAGGGTGGCGAAAAGCTGATCGGCCACGTATCCCTCGGCTCGAGTCAGGGCATTTAATAGGGAAGTCTTGCCGGCGTTGGTGTACCCAACCAGAGCGACCGAGGCGTCGAGGGTTTGGATTCGCTTCTTGCGAATGCGCAATCGATGTGCCCGGACGGATTCCAACTCGCGCTTTAACCGGGTGATTCGATCCCGGATGCTGCGCCGATCGTACTCCAGTTTCTGCTCGCCGGGCCCGCGCGTTCCAATACCGCCTCCCAGGCGCGATAGATCGACCCCACGACCCGTCAAGCGGGGAAGCAGATAGTCGAGTTGGGCGAGCTCGGTCTGAACCTGTGCTTCACGGGTGCGGGCGTGCTGGGCGAATATATCGAGGATCAATCCCGTTCGGTCGAGAACCCGGACCTCGAGCAGTTTCTCGATATTCCGCTGCTGGGCAGGCGAGAGCTCATTATCGAAGATTACGACATCGGCTTCTAATTCCTCGACTTGCTCCTTAAGTCCCAGTGCCTTCCCTTTGCCGATCAGGGTTGCGGGGTTGGGCCGCTTTCGGCGCTGTGACTCCCTCCCCACTACCTTGGCCCCCGCGGTCCTGGCCAATTCGCTCAGCTCTTCCAGAGAATCTTTCGCCTCCCACGGCGATTGCCCTTCGACGCAGAGCCCCACGAGCACGGCCCGTTCGGGCCGCTGTTCGGATTCCAGGGATGCGAGTTTGGCCGATTTCATTCCCTCAGCTTATTCCCGGTGTGGGAAGACTCCCTTCCTATAACACATCTTACCAGCAATCAGACCCCTATGCCACCGGCCCCGGGCGATTCCCGGCTCTTGAACTCCAGGATTTGACAAGTGGATTTCCCCACTCTAAGCTATGTCAAAGCAATCTTTTATGAAGTGCGAAGTTCTTGGTGCGACGTGCGAAGTTGACTCGACCTTCCGCCGAATGCTTCATGACTTCGCACTGAGAACTCGGCACTGAGAACTTCGTGCTGTCTAACCGTTGAAGGAGACACCAATGTCTGCATCGGATCGACCGCAACTGGGGTACATCGGCTTAGGACTGATGGGAAAACCAATGGCACGCAACCTTTTGAAGGCGGGCTACTCGGTCACCGTGTTCAATCGGAGCCGGCCTTCCATGGAGGAACTCGATAAAGAGGGAGCGAGCCTCGCCGACTCGTCGCGAGAAGTCGCCGAGCGGTCGGAAATCATCTTCATGTGTGTTCCCGATTCGGAAGATGTGATCAAGGTGGTTACCGGACCGGATGGGATCCTCGAGGGACTCAAACCAGGGTCCGTGGTCGTTGATATGAGCACCATCTCCGCAATCGTCAGCCAGGATATCGCAAAAACGGTCGCCGAAAAGGGCTCGGAGTTTCTGGATGCCCCAGTGAGCGGCGGGGACAAGGGCGCCATCGAGGGGATCCTGTCGATCATGGTCGGCGGCGCGGAGGAAGCATTCAATCGTTGTTTGCCCATGTTTGAGGTAATGGGCAAAACTATCACACATATGGGACCGTCAGGCTGCGGGAGCGTCACTAAACTGGCGAACCAGATCGTCGCCGCCGTAACCTGGCAGGGCATCGCAGAGGGGATGAGCCTGGGGGCCAAGGCGGGAATCGATCCCGCGAAACTCCACCAGGCCCTGAGCGCGGGGGCCGCGCGGTGCTGGGCCCTGGAGGTTCGCGTTCCCCTTGTCCTTGAGGGAGATTTCAAGCCCGGCTTCAAGGCAAAGCATCAATTCAAGGACATGGGTCATGCCCTGAGCGCCGGTCGATCGTTCGGAGTGCCCCTCCATGCGGCTAGTCTTGTCCATGATCTGTTCAAGATCCTGACCGAAAAGGGCGGGGGCGAAATGGACGTTTCTGCCCTGGTCACGGTACAGGAGGAAATGGCGGCAACAGAAATCAGGGCAAAGAAGTGAGCGGCATGTGAAATTTGGTATGAATTGGCCGCAGTTTCAATGTATATATGCTACAATGCCTCCTGGAATGTCGATTTTCTAAAGATGGCACACCGGGGTTGGATTCGAGCGGTCAGAATACGTAAAATTACCCTTGGGACCCGATCCAATTCACTTGAAATACGGAACTGCAGCAGCATAAGAATATGAGCGATAAGCCATTAGAAAAGGGCAAGGTTCAAACTGAAGGGGAACTGTTCAACCCCGAACAGATTTTTTCCTCTTACTTCGTGGATGCTTCCAACCGCGTCGCCTTCGGCGTCTGCCAGTCTGTTGCGAAACTGGATGACACCCAGCATTCCCTCATCGTTCTTCACGGGCAGAAAGATACCGGTAAGACCCATCTCTTGAACTCCATCGGCAACGAAGTCCTGGAGTCCAAGCCCGAGGCGAAAGTGTGTCACATTAACTGTGCGAACCTTTCGTCTGACCAACTGCCCGATGCCTCTGAATACCAAACTCTCGGGGAGGACGACCCCGCCCTCTGCATCATCGATCATCTGGAGCATGCGGGCGAGGATCCCGAGAAGCTCGAAACCATTCATGCGATATTCAAGCGATTTATCGAGTTGAACAAAAAGACCGTGATCGCCTGCCGGATTCCACCCGTTCGCCTTCTACCGCTCATTGGCGAGGAATTCGCCCAGGATCTCATTGGCGGCGTCGAGGTTGAGCTGGATCTTCCGCTTCCGGAGACCATGCGGAAGATCGTTTTCCGCCGAACGGAGCAGATGCGGAAGGTCCGGATTGGTGAGCTCGAACAGGATCTTTCGGAATCCCAGAAGAGATTATCTCAAGCTGAAGAACGGGAGCTGGACGCAATCAAGGTCATAGAGGAACTGCGGCAGGAAATGGAGACCAAGACCCAAGAGGCCGGGGCGGCCACGGTCGATGCCGCAGCGGCCGAAAAGGCGAACCGACTCCGCGCCGCCCTCGAAAAGCAAACGGAATCTTTGAAACAAGCGGAGGAAGAACGGGCTGAAGCGGCCCAATCCCTTTCCGAAAGCCGAGAGCAGATTGCCGAGCTGGAGGCAAGCGCCAAGTCCTACCAGGAGGCTTTGGAGCAGGCACGAAAGCGATCGGCGGAAGAAGTCACAGAACAGCAGGACCAAATCAAGGGCCTCGAAGAGCAACTCCGGGCCAAGCAAGAAGAGCTGGGGCAGGTCGAACGACAGACCCATGAGCAGGATGAAGGACGTTCTCAGTCCATTCTGGAACTGAAAGAACAACTGGTCCGATCCAACCAGGAAATCGATACACGGGAAAAGCGGATCGCGGAAATGGAAAGCCGCGTCACCGATGCCCAGACCAGCGCGGATTCCCGAGCACGGGAGATGGAATCCCGGATCGAAGAGTTGGAAGGACAAATTCGGCAGCTTCGGGAGTCGTCGGGCGAGACGGAGCAGACCTACGGCGAGAAAACCGCCCAGCTTCAATCTGAACGTGACCGGTTGGAAGAACAGGCACGCGCCCGAACAGAAGAGGACCAGGCCAAGATAGCGGAGCTGGAGAAAAACCTCGAACAGGAACAGCAAAAATTCAGTGAAAGCCGATCAACCCTATCTCGTGAGGTCAACGAGTTGCGGGCGAAACTCGAGGAGGCCGAGCGAGAACGTGAAAAGCTGGAAGCAAGGAGTGGCGAAGATGTTTCTCGCCTCTCTAAGGAATCAGAATCCCTCAGAGCTGAAATCGCGCAAGTAAAGCAGGCGGCGGAGGCCCAGGCTCAGGAGCTTCGCGGCCAACTGGAAGAAAAACTCACCGAAGTCGGCGAGCGGGAGAACAAGGCCCGGGCGGCTATCGAGACTTTAGAGCAAGAACTCGAAAAGCAGAAGAATGCGCGAGAAGAGGCACATGGGCATGCCAGGGACCTCGAAGGCAAACTGAAGGAAATCGAGGAGGCGGCCGCCAGGGCTCGCGCCGAGGTGGATGAAGCCTCGAAGACGTCGGCCGATCAAGAGCAGGCGATCCAACAGCTGCGAACGGGTCTGGCGGAAAAGGAGCGGAGTCTCGAAAGACTGAAGCAGGAAAGCGAAAACGAACTGGCTGCAGCCAATGAATCCCTCGAAAAAATGAGGCTGCAGATGGAGTCCACTGAGGTATCCCGTCAGCAAGCCGAAGAAACTCTGAACCAGAAACTTGAAGAGACGAAGCAGATTCAATTTGAGCTCGACAAGCGGACCAAGGCCCTGAAACTCCTCGAAGAAAAAAGCGCCAAGACCGACGTTGAGGTGAGCCGCCGTTCGGCCGAACTCGAGGCAACGCTCAATGGGACGGAGGCCGACCTTGAAGCCGAGAAAGCACGGGCTGCTTCCAAGGAGTCGGAACTGAGCGCTTCTATCAAAGATATGCGAGTTCAGTTGGTTGAGAACCAAGACATGGTTCAAGCGTTCCGGAAGCAGGAGAAGGAAACCGCCGAGGAGATCGCATCGCTGAACGCGGCCTTCGAGGGCAAGGAGCAGCAGCTGGCGATCCTTCGAGGGGCCTCGGAGAAGAAATTGAACTCCGCCAGGGAAATGCTGGAGCTGGAGCAAAAGCGGTTCGAGCGGACGGAGACGGCTCGCAAGACCGCCGAAGAAAATTTCACCGAGACGGAAAAGGAGCTCGAAGAGGTCAAAGCCCGGCTCCTCGACCAGCTGACCACGGTCGTATCGACCGATGTGGCAAGTGACCGCACACTGATCGCACTGAATGAAAGAATTACCGAGCTGGAGAGAATTCTGTCCGAAAAAGACAGCAAGCTGTCGCAGCTGGCCACGCTCGAAGGGGATCTGGCGCAACAGAAGCAGGAAGCGCAGCGCCTTGCCGAGGACCTCGAGCGAGAGACTTCCGAACGCAGCAAAGCAGCCCAGCAACTCGCGGAGTCCTTATCCGCCGTGGAGGATAAGGACAGCCTGCTGAAACTCCAGGAGGAAAAACTTCAGCGACTATCTACGGTCGAGTCTGCCTTGTCCGCTAAGGACGATGAAGCGGGGCAGGTCGTCGAATTGCGAAAGGATCTCCAGGAGCGCGTAGAGCGCATGAAGGAGCTGCAGACCTTTGAAACGGGATACCAGGACAAGGTCACAGAACTCCATGATGTCCAGGCGAAGCTGGCGGGAGTTCAAAAGGAATCGGACGATAATCTGAGGAGTATCAAAGAAGTTCTTTCCTCGACCAAAGAGAACTTAGAAAAAGTCGCCAATGACTATGAGGGGGCTCAGCAGACCATCGGACTTCTCCGTGGCGAAATCGACGAGCGGAAGGAAACCGTGACCAAGGTCGAAGAGCGCTCCGGTCAGCGGCTCGAAGAGGCGGAGGCGGAGCTGGAGCATCAGCGCGATGAGGTTCGGCGATCGCAGAAGAGGGCCAAGAGCCTGGAAGAGGACGTGCAGGAAGCTCAGCAGGAGGTTGCGCGTCTCCAGGCAAGATTGGATACCTACCGCAGGGTGGAGAAAGACCGGCTCGAAGAAATCGAGCAACTCCGCCTTGCCGCTCATGCTGCCGGCGCGACATCCATCATCGGAGCCACCGAGGCCGTCGTGGGAACCGAGTCGGGAGAAGTGGCAACTGCTGCCCGCAGAACTTTCCAGCTGTCTGCCGCGGAAACGACGACCATTGCCGCCCAGGAAGCGGCCAGGGCCCGCTCAGCCGGTTTGATCGCTGAGGAGATAAGACCGAGACCCGAATTGCTCGAGAAGTTCTTCGAGCTGCCTGAACTGGATCCGAATATCACGCTGGAAGAATACATGGTTTCCTCAGGGGACGAATTCGTCGAGTGTGACGGGCTGCCTCTGGCTAAGGAGATTTTGAAACGAATTGAGGACAAGCTGGATCCGAAGGTATCTAAGGTCATGCTGCTATACGGCACGCGCCGAACCGACTTGAGCCACTTCGCCAAGAATCTCGTCAACCACCTGGCGATTCTAGGAAAGGGGACACCCTTTGCCTATTTCGACGGAGGGGACTTCATCGCCAACGCCAAGCGGGCGTTCATCTGGGAAAAACCAGAGGTGGTGGGGGAAACAATCAAGACCTGGCACACATTGATCCTGGATAACTTCACCATCGAAGGCCAGGACGCATTCTGGCAGAAAAAGATGCTCGAGATCTTCTCTCGGTTCCTGGAACCTGGGCACCTCCTCATTATCACCTGTCACCGCTTCCCCTTCGGATTCGGCGACGCCACGCGGGATTTGGGCGAAGAGCTGGTCGAGAGGGCGGACTTGATCGACATGCATCCTCAGCCGGAGCTCCGCGGTGTCCTCCCCGAGCCGGAAGAACCCGAGGAACCCGAAGAGCCGGAGGAACCCGAGGAGCCCGAAGAGCCGGAAATTGTTATCGAACCCTACGATGTCCGGCCTGATCAAAGTATGACAGCCAAGGACTTCGACAAGCCGGCTGCAATCAAAAAGGCGGAAAAGGCCGTCCGAAAGACTCTATCCTCTCCCAAAGGAAAGCCACCCATTCTTTTCGTCGGTTCCGACGAAAAGAGGCGCGCGCACTTCGTGCATGCATTGAGTAACCAATTGAGCACATCCGATCCGCCGGAAATAGCGTCGGTGCTCCCGTTGGCTTCCTATTTGGCTTACAGCAATGAGTTCAAAGAAGAAGGGCGGAAAATGACCATGGATCGGCTGCGGGGCCCGAATCTGCTCATCGTCGACGAGCTTGACTCCATGCTGCGCTTTCCTCCTTTCCTGAAAAAAGAGTTGTTGGAGTTCTTCCAGGAGCGGATTTCTGAAGGCAAGCCGATCGCGTTCGGGGCCGGCAAGGATCTCCGAAAAGATGAGATGTTCAGCAACGTGCTGGGAAAGGGAACAATCCAGAAGATTTAGTCTCTTCTCGTCTCACCCCATTTCTTGTCCATTCCCCGTTCGGGGAATCACCGCGAGCTTCCTGGTGGACCCGAAGTAATGAAAACCAAGCTAATCATCATTTTCAGTATCGCAGCCGTCGGGATAGGCATCGGCGTCGGCATTTTCGGATCGATCATCCAGGGGATGCCGGACATCGAGGTTCTCGAGCAATACCGTCCCCGGGAAGGGACCCAGGTCTTTGACGCGGCCGGAGGCCTGCTGGCGGAGTTCGCTATCGAGGATCGAACCCTCATCCGGCTGGACGACACGCCGCGCCATCTGCAAAACGCTTTCATAGCCCGGGAAGACGAGCGTTTCGAGGACCACGTCGGAGTAAGCCCGCGGGATGTTGCCAGGGCGATGGTCAAAAACCTGAAATCGGGATCCATCAAGCAGGGCGCCAGTACAATCACCCAACAACTCGTCCGGAATTTGGGACCCTTGGGGGTCGGTCGACAAAAAACTCTCCGACGAAAGTTGCGAGAGGCATTCTTGGCCTTCCAGCTCGAACGGCGCTACACCAAAGAGCAAATCCTGGAGATGTATCTGAACCAGATCTACCTGGCCCACGGGGTGTACGGCGTAGAAAGTGGATCGCGATACTACTTCGGGAAAAGCGCCAAGGACCTCGAAATCGAAGAATCAGCCCTCCTGGCGGCCATTCCCAAAAGGCCGACTGCCTACTCCCCAAAACGTCATCCCGAAGAAGCGAGAAAGCAGCGCGATGTGGTCCTTTGGCTCATGAGGCGGAATCAGTTCATCACGGAAGAAGAGTATGAGGGCGCGAAAAGCGAGTCCATCCGATTGGGAGAATACGAACCTCCGCCGTTACGCGCGCCTTATTTCACAGAGGAGGTCCGAAAAGCGCTCGAGCGTTCATTCGGAGCCGAGACCCTGTACGGAGGAGGTCTCCGGGTGACAACCACACTGAATTCCAAGATGCAGACGGCAGCCGAAAAGGCCGTACGAGACGGCCTCGAGAGTATCGAACTGCTGATCTACGACTCGGGTGGGGAAATCGACGAAGAAAGTCCCGTCCAGGTCGCCCTGATTGCCATGGAGCCGGATACGGGGTTCGTCCGGGCACTGGTAGGCGGAAGGGATTTCAGCAGGTTCAAGTTCAATTGCGCCATCCAGGCAAAGCGGCAGCCCGGGTCCTCGTTCAAGCCGATCCTGTGGACGGCGGCGTTCGATAACGGCTACACGCCGGCCAGTGTCTTCGAGGATGGGCACCTTTCTTTTCCTTTCACCGACCCCGTCTCCGGCGAACGCAAGGATTGGGAACCCAAGAACTTTAATGATAGGGAATATGGTCACATCACCCTTCGGATCGCTCTGGAACATTCCGTCAATCGGGTTTCCGTCGTTCTGATGCAGGAACTCTGGAAAAACAACGGACACAATCTGGTTGTGAACTACGCGCGAAAGCTCGGGATCTCGAGTTTCCTCGACAACAATTTGACTCTAGCCCTCGGAAGTTCATCCATTTCCCCGATCGAAATGGCCAGAGCCTACTCCGTGTTTGCCAATCAGGGAATCGGCGTGGAGCCGATCCTGATCCGGAGCATCCGGGACGCCGAAGGAGACTCGCTCGTCGAAAATCGAATCCGGGAACGGGTCGTCCTCTCTCCGGAGACCGCCTACCTCGTCACCCATTGCCTCGAAGGGGTCATGCAGCGCGGCACCGGCGCACCGATGGCCCTGAAAGGCAACCGTCCCTCAGCGGGGAAGACGGGGACGACCAATGACTGCATCGACGCCTGGTTCGTCGGGTTCACACCCCAACTCGTTTGTGCAGTGTGGGTCGGTTACGACGACCGCCGATCACTCGGAGATCGCATGACGGGCGGTCAGGTGGCCGGGCCGATCTGGAAGGCTTTCATGGACGCGGCCATGGAGGAATTCCCCGTGCGAGAATTTATGATCCCCCAGGACATCGTCTTCGTAACGGTCGACCCGTCCACCGGAAACATAGTCAAGCCGGATACCCCGGGCGCGTGGCCGGAGGCATTCCTCAAGGGAACCGAAGCTGCGGTGCACGAGATCACCCAGATCGGTGTGGGGCCCCTTGCCCAGGCGATCAACGCCGATTCTTGAACAGAATGGGGCCAGTCGCCACTCGCCGGGGATGACACGCATTCCAATTTGACAAGCCGTCTTGGGACTACAGTCTATCCCTGATCTTTTCGTGGATTTCCTCAGCCATTTGGGGATTGCCCATTCGCCCCACGCGGACGGTGATCGTGGTCGAATCCCCCGCGGCTGGTTCGAGAACAATCTTCACAGGCGACCCATCGGATCGTTCGCCCTCGAGCGTTCCTCCGAGCGAATCCTTTTGCTGATCGGAAAGGGTGATGTTCATCGCCTGCAAGGTTTGCCGCGAGACTTCGAAGCCTCGGTCGAGGCCGACGGGATAGTTCCGGGTCACATCGCCCTTCATGTAGCGATAGGTCCCGGCGCCTGCTCCTCCCACCAGGAGCCAGAAACAGGCCGTGTTACTCAACAGAAACGCAACGCAAACCATCCACAGAAGAGCCCCTCGCAAAACCGTCTGAATATTCTTCATTGATCCTTTCCCTCAAGACATTCTCAAAACAAACAGGAGCCTGTAACGAATAAGAATGCAATGACCCACTTAATCAGGTACACCAGGCTGTTGTTTGACCCGGCAGCCAGGGGTTTTCCCGATATGATAGCAAAGGACAGCGATAAACCCAAAGGGTGAAGCGAATGGCGCTAAGTTAGGACAGTTCGAGGAGAATGCCGCACAATCCCCGCAGGGGATGGCAGAATAAACCCCAGGGTGATCCTGCCGCAGGCAGGGGCTGAAATCTGCCTGCATTAGCGCCATTCACAGGGGAAGTGGGGAAGAACCGAGGGTGATTTGCGGCGGGTTTACGTCATGCCGTTGCACTTTGTGATGTGTGATGGTCGGGAATCCCCGGCCATGTTCTTCCGGGGACGTTTGAGTTGTAATGGAATCATCTCAACGAAAAGGGGGGCCTTGCCGCTGAAACTCGACCACTGAGAGAGTCATCGGGAATAATAGATCTGTGTTGCCCTCTTTCCGGCACTGGAGTCCTGCAACAATGTATCGCGTACAATCCGTAGAGGCTGCATAGCCTCCATCAAAGAAGTATCCCTTGCGACGATCACGCCGGCACAGCCGACAGACGTTTTGTCGCTCTTACCTTGCTGACCTTTTTCTTCACCTTCTCCCTCACCTTCCCCTTCACCTCCAATTGGTGGTGCTTCAGTTTCACCCTCTCCTTCGCCCTCTCCTCCAGTTGGTGGTGCTTCGGTTTCACCTTCACCCTCTCCGCCTTCGGCGGATTCCCCACTTTCCACTTCACCTTCAGCGCCGCCTGCGAGCACAGTAATCGTGATACTCTCGAAGTCAATCCCCAGCGGTTCCCCGTCATCCGTGACGCGGAAAATTACGTTCGTATAGGTCCTCGCATCGCCGATCTGGGTCTGCCAGCTGAAAACCTGCGTTTCCGGATCGAACGACGCGCCGGACGGAAGATTAAAAGCCTCAAAGGTCAGGTTGTCCTCGTCAAAATCCGTCGCCGTCACCGTAAATTCCAGCAGTTCCCCTTCCGTTATCCTCTGGAGGCCAATCGGATCCAGCACAGGCGGATGGTTGATTTCTCCTTCGCCCTCACCTTCGGCGCCGCCGAGGACGATGTCTGACAGCTCCACAGGCGTGCCGTCCGCCTTGCCAAAGACCACATAGCTCCGGCCGGCCTCGCTGATGCCTCCCGGGTCCGCGCGGTATGCCCCGACAATCAGGTCGTCGAGACCGTCCCGGTTCATATCCCCCGCGCCCGAAACGCTGCGCCCCAAATCGTCCCGAATGTTGGTACCGTTGATGGCGAAACCGCCCGTGGCGGCAAGCACAGCGGAGAGCTCCACGGCAGTTCCGTCCGCCTTCCCGAACACCACATAGCTCTGGCCTGCACGCTCCCCGTCTCCCAGATCCACGCCATGTGCCCCGACAATCAGGTCGTCGAAACCATCTCCGTTCACATCCCCCGCGCCTGATACGCTGCCTCCCGAAAAGTCCTCACTGTTGATGCCGATAATGGTAAAACCGCTTGTGCCGACGACCACATCTGAGAGCTCCACAATGGTTCCGTCCATCTTACCGAACACTACATAGCTCTGGCCGGCAGAGTAGTTGCCTCCCGGGTCCGCGTGGTATGCCCCGACAATCAGGTCGTCGAAACCGTCCCCGTTTACGTCTCCCGCGCCCGATACACTGTTCCCCGAAAGGTCAACGCTATAGATACCGTTCATGGCGAAGCCGCCAGTGCCGGTGATCACATCTGAGAGCTCCACGGGAATTCCGTCCGGCTTGCCGAAGACCACATAACTCTGGCCGGCAGCGCGATTGCCCCCCGCGTCCGTGGAGGGTGCCCCGACAATCAGGTCATTGAGACCGTCCCCATTCACATCCCCCGCGCCCGAAACGCTGAACCCCAAAGAGTCAGTACTATTGGCGCCATTGATGGCGAAGCCGCCCGTGCCGGCGACCACATCTGAAAGCTCCACGGCGGTTCCGTCCGCCTTGCCGAAGACCACATAGCTCTGGCCCTCATTGTTGCCTCCCGGGTCCGCGCGCCATGCCCCGACAATTAGGTCATCGAGACCGTCCCCGTTCACATCCCCCGCGCCCGAGACGCTGTACCCCGAATCGTCACCAGCGTTGATACCGTTGATGGCGAAACCGCCCGTGCCGGCGACCACATCTGAAAGCTCCACGGCGGTTCCGTCCGCCTTGCCGAAGACCACATAGCTCTGGCCGGCATAGTGGAGGCTCCCCGGAGACGCGAAATATGCCCCAACGATCACATCAGGAATGCTGTCCCCGTTCACATCACCCGCGCCCGATACGCTGCGCCCCGAACGGTCACGATTGCCGATGCCGTTGATGGCGAAGCCGAGCGCGCCGTTCTGGGCGATGGCGTGCGTAGCTGTTCCCGCAACCAGCGCCGAGGCAAGTAGCACAGCGACGCCCCGCTGGCGAATCACACGGAGAAGGAAAGGCAGACTCCTTCCTCTCAGGAAATCGCTGATGAGTCGCTTGAGTGATTCCGCCCGGCCGCGCCATTTGGGCCGAGCGAATCTGTATAGGATTCTCTTGCAGCGGCGGTAGAGATTGCGCCGAGAGGCCCCAGGAAAACACCGCATCCGATTTATGGGAAAAGACCTCATAGGATCCTCCCGTGCCGAATCAAGGCACTAAACTGGAAGTGTTGGTGCTCCCCAATGGAATGACCTCACCAAAGACAGATAGATCTTGTTACATGTATTCATCCGAGATTTCTCAGCAGCTAATAATGACCCAGAGCAAGAAGCCCAGGAAGATGACGAATGAAACCCTAAAGAAGCAGCTCCCAGGATTCTCATTTCCTTCAGTATATCAAGCCACGCGTCACAATAAAAGGTCTAAGTCAGCAAGGTCTTATAAGTCTGTTGAGATAGGCGAGATTATGACAGGCTGGCGTTGGGGTGCCAGGTGGACGGTGATTTTGAGATGTTGATAAGCAGGGAGATATATTGAAGATCTAGAGTATGGCGGAGAGAGAGGGATTCGAACCCCCGGACCCCGGTTTAAGGGGTCAGCGCATTTCGAGTGCGCCGCATTCAACCGCTCTGCCATCTCTCCGTCGAGTGGTCGCGGCGAATTATATCACAATCAGGTTTCCGGACCGGAAGACCGCTTGGTTGCGAAGAATTCCTTGAGAATCGCCTGGCAGGGCTCCTTCATAATTCCGCGAACCACCTCGACCCGGTGATTGAACCGAACCGGTTGAATCAGGTTCACGACGGAGCCCATGGCCCCCGCCTTCGGATCGTCGCATCCATATATCACGTGCGGTATCCGCGCCTGCAGAATCGCTCCCGCACACATGGCGCACGGTTCCAATGTCACGTAAAGGCGGCATCCTGTCAACCGCCAGTTCCCAAGGGCCTCGGCCGCCTGGGTGATGGCGAGAATTTCGGCGTGCGCCGTCGGATCCCGGAGCAGCTCCTTCTGGTTATGCGCCTTCCCGATAATCCGACTTTCGTGGACAATGACCGCACCCACGGGCACTTCGCCCTCCTCAAAGGCCCGTTCTGCCTCGGCAAGAGCCAGACTCATCATTCGCTCATGGGCGCCTGAGGCGTTTTTTCCATTGTCCGGATCGGTTCCCGGGCCCAGTACTGGACTATTCATTTCTGTTCCTTCGCCACAAGCGCCGGCCACTCTTCTCTGAGCAGGTGGATAATTTGGTCACCATTGATGCGACCGCTTGCAACCAAGCCCCCTTCATCTTTTCCGTTGAATCCGCAGCCATATAACCTGAAATCATCATCCACCTTTGTGTAGCGAAAAGGTTGCGTTGAAAAGGGATCTAGCGGCAACTCATCCAAGTACATCGGGATCAATTCTCCAAGGGCCTCGGGATAGTGACCGTTTTCCACTCGAAAGAGTTGCAGGGCAATCAGTATCTTGGTTGCGTCAAACTCGGCCTGCGCCCATGCAAACCCCCTCACATGATCCAGGAGTGACGAAAAACGGAGTCGATTGAGAACATCATTGGGCACGACCGGGCATGTTTCCAAAAACTCATGATAAGTTTTATCAACGGCATTCAGTAGTTCAACATAGAAATTAACTGCATTTTGGCGGGCAATCAAGATATGTTGACGAGGCGCGTAGTCTGCAAAAGGATTCGGGAAGTTACTTTCCGGGCGAATGACACTTCGGGGGTCAACTCTATAATAGTAGACTAAATGATTGTCAACCGCCCGACATTCAAATTCGTAGATTTTGCTCAATGGCGTTTTATTGGCTTCAAGGGCTTCAAAGGTATCAAGCGCTTGACGGAGGGGGGAGGTGCGGCCGTAACGATGGATTGATCGACTGATTGCCTCATTACCAATTGACAGCACGGAGTTCGCGACAATTCTGTTTATTAGCCCTCCATCGGAACCGATCATGTTGCCCATCCGAAGAACATCCATATAGCGGTTCATCGCCCATTCATATTCCTGTTGTTCCTCGTACCATTTAGCCTGACAACATATTAACATGGCGATTTGCTTCATATCCATTAGCGAAGGCTGATGCTTATTCATCTCCTCAAGCTTATCGAGGACGGGCAGCATATAATATTCGGCTTTGAGTCCCTCCTGTATTTGGGCGATTGAAAGTGTCGATTGCTCTAAGAAACCAAGTAGCTTCTGTTCTTTTTCAGGATCAGTAGGCCATCCATTTTCTAACACTTCCCTAGTTGCTTCAGTCCGCTCGCTGCTGTATGTGGCATTCATCAGTTCTTCAGCATTCTTAAAGGCGTAATAGGCATTCTCCTGACTGAGTCGTTTCGCCTTCTGTTCGGGAGACTCAGGTGGGAAGTGCGGCTCAAGGGGTACGATATATGGCATGGTCGCGATTGCGATAACTGCTATCACCACTAGAATCACAGCAATCACGATGAGAATCAAGAAAGGCGATAGAGGTCGATATGGTCGATCCTGAGATTGGTCAGGTTGATTCATTGTAATTGAGTCACAGCGTTTCTAAGCTGCTTGGAAAAGGCTTTAGGATATTGGTACGTTTCCCTGTAATCCTGAGCGAGGCGAACGATCCCTTTCCACCAGTGTTCGTTTAGCGAAGGGATTCTTCGCCAGCGCCTCAGAATGACATGCTCGGTAAACGTTTTTGTCTTGAGTAATTTCCAAAAACTATGTGATCCTAACTCAGGCCGGTTTGTAACATAAGATCTGCCTACTTCACAATCTCCTTGTCCCGGAAGACCTTGCCCGAAGGTCCTCCTTTCGGAAGACTTGCCAAGTATGTCGCCGTGGGAACCACATCCTCGGGCGGCCGCTCCCCGTATGGGTTCATGTCCGTCTTTACAGTCCCGGGGTCCAGCGCGTTGACCAGAATGTCGTGCCCTGAGAGTTCCGCCGCCAGGCTCCGGGTCAACGCATTGATCGCCGCCTTGGAGATTGAGTAAGGGGCGTAGCCTGGAAGTACGATTGTGGCCAGGCCCGACGTAACGTTTATCACGCGACCGAACCCGTTTGAAATCATGTGAGGGATCACCAGCCGGCACAGGTTAAAGACCGACGTCACATTGACCCGAAAAAGGTGTTCCCACTCTTCCGGAGAGACCTCGATCAAAGGGGTGTTTTCGTTCAGGATCGCCGCGTTGTTGACCAGAATGTCAATAGATCCGAGCCGCTGTTGAGTAAGATGCACAAGTCTTTCGAGATCACCATCGCGCGACACGTCGCAACAAATCCCCAGACTTTTCGTGGAGGCCGAGGCGATCTCATTCTCTACCTCCTGGGCCAGTGCGGCGTTGGTTCCGCAAAACGCAACATGGACTCCTTCCCGTGCAAAACCCAGGGCGATAGCCCGGCCGATCCCGCGCGTACCGCCGGTCACCAGCGCGACTTTATCTTTTAATTGCATTTGAATTAGATCCCGGGACCGGTATGTGCGAATGAACTAAGAGAGAGTTCGAGGAAACAGGAATGGGGTGTTCCTCTACTGACCGACAAAGAGCTTGGCCAAGAAGCGAATCAAGGTGCGAGGCTCGATTCGAATGAATTCGTCGCTGCGGCTGCGGATTGAGTGTTGGTTGCCGTCTGTACCTCACATTTCCCGACCAGGACCGCTCCATCTTCCATCACGACTCGAGGCGCGCTGACATCCCCATAAACGTGCGAGGATGCCCGAAGGCAGATTCTCTGATCGGCTTTCAGATCGCCGACAACCTTTCCCTCGATGACAACCGTGCTCCCGGTGAGATTCCCTTTTACGTCTCCGTTGCGCTTTACCAGGATATTCCCGCGTGTCACGACCGATTCCAGGACGTGGCTCTTCTTGAGGACATGGTCTTTCAGCGAGATGTACTCATGACATTTGCGGCAGAAAACGGATTCGGCGGCGGCTGCCACCTGTTGGCGGGCGGAACAGAATGGACAGGAAATACCTCGCCTGCCCCCCTTTCTTTCCTTTGGCGAGATCTCGCTCATGAATCCATCCGCCTGCCCTGCACCTGCCTTCCTGAGCTTGGATTCTCTCCAGTCCTGGTTCAGTGCACGTCGCACCCGGCCGAGATCGTCGAATCCGGCGAGAAAGGCTTTGGAAACTGTTCAGGGCAGGTTATTGAAGCCTCCGTTCCTTAGAGACTCTTTTTGGGCGAGCTCGACACTACCTCCCCTTTTTTCTGGGAGGCCGCGCCGGAAGTGGCGGAAACTCCTACCGACGCCTTGGCAAGTTCAGGCTCGCGTGCAGAGGGTGTTCCTTTGGAAGTCGGCTCAACGCCCTTGGCCGCGGCGGCCTTTTTGACAGCCTCCGGGTCCACATCGGAACGTCCAACAAACGTGGCGCCGTCCTGAATGATGAGGCGGGATGCCTTAACATCGCCGAAGACTTTGGCCGTCGCCGCAAGCTCAACGCGGGAACCAGCTTCAATATTGCCGTGAACGGTCCCTTCCACCATAATGCTTCCCACTCGGATCTCCGCATGGAGCTCCGCGTCTTTTCCAATGTGGAGGAAGCCCGGGCTCGACATCTCACCCTCCAACTTTCCATCTATCCTCAACGCATTCTCGAAATTCAGGTTTCCCTTGAAATGAGTGTCCGTGCCCAGTGTGGTCGAAATCTGTTGTTGGCTGTTCGAGAGAGACGTATCCATCGTAAGCGCTTGCTCCTTTCTCGGAGTAGATTCCTTTGCCGGTGCCTTCCCTTTTTGTTCTCGGTCCGGCTTGGCGTCAGGGGCGCTATCTCCGACTTTGTCCTCTTGCGTTCGTTTTCCAAATAAATAGGCCATTTTGGAGCACAACTCTGATTTGAGCCTCTGATTATCAGACGTTTGGGGTCTTGCGCTTCATGCTATCAGTTTCCCGGAGACCGATCAAATGAATTAGCGAGCGACTCTGAATTTGCTGCGGATAGACGAAAGTGTGCCTCCGGCCGGCTGGGGGTCTCACTTGGCCGAGGCTTCAGCATCCTTTTCGGTTCGCACCTTGTTTCGCCCCGCCTCCTTGGCCACGTAAAGCGCTCGGTCCGCCCGGTCAATCAGAGAGTCCGCCGAATCTTCCGCCCTGAATTCGGCCACTCCTGCCGAAACAGTGATGCGAACACTCTCTCCGCGATCGAATAGTCCAGCGCTCTGGCGGACCTTCCACCGGGTCTGGGCAACTCGCCTCCGGAGCTTGTCGGCGACCCTCCGCCCCTGGGCGACGGTTGCCCCAGGAAGAATCAGCACTAATTCCTCGCCCCCATACCGCGCCAGAAAATCACTCGCCCGGATCCCCTTCCGGAGAAGCTGGGCGGTCCCCGTCAGAATCTCGTCCCCGACGGTGTGACCATATTTGTCATTGACTTCCTTGAAGAAGTCGATATCGAAGATGACAAATCCCCAGGAAGATGTGTGGTCACGTGATTCGATCAGCCGGGAGAGGTATTGATTCAGCGCCCTCCGGTTGAAAATCTGGGTCAACTCGTCGTGGACGCCTTCCTCGCGCGCAACGTGGAGCTTCTTTTCAAGAGACTCGATGCGGGCGCTGGCTTGCTTCACCTTCTGGGTAGCTTCCTCTAATTCTGATCGCAGTTCCGCGTTCGTGTGTCGAATGGACTTGGCGACCTTGTCCATCTCAGTCCGGATCTGATCGAGGTCCCCCAGCTTAACTACGGAATCAATCTGGCTCGCGTGGGAGTCCATAGCCTGCGTCGCCTTGGATCCCTGTGAGGCAATCTTTGAAAGCCCCTCCGTGAGAAGTGCGATAATGCTCTTATACCTTTCCTCCCGCTGCCGGTGGACGTGTTCCGCGTCCAATCCGTCAGACGAAGCCGGGATCGCGATCTCCATGGCGGTATTGAGACAGTTGCCCAGCGTTTCGCAGTTGGTCGCGTTGGTCAGTTCCACCCCCAGGCGGTTGAGCGAGTCCCGATACTCCGAGTTCTGATTGCCCCACTCCTTGAGTTGGCGGATGAAAACCGAGGAAACGTCTTTGAGGAGCTTCTCTTTGTCTGCACCGACTCGTTCGAGGTCTTCCACTCCCTCATGGATCGCCGCCCGAATGAGCTTCCTGACGTGGTCGATCTTCTCTGGCCCCAGGTCCTTCTCCAGATAAGTGGCCAGATCATCTAGATGCTGTCGAAAATTGCTCATCGTGCCCCCTGCCTTGACGGATTCGTTCGGGTAGTCCACATTTCAACATTGACAGAGCATAATGCACATTTACGATGTTTGAGATTGTATATAAGTAATAGACGCCGGTTCCCCCAAAGCTGTGCAAAAACGCACATGGAATTTCTCCTATTATACTTTCTGGAAGTAGATTCTGACAAATCACAGGGTCGCACGACTGAGTCGGCTCTGCGCGAGCCGGATGGAAGCTGAGATTGGGGACGGCTGCGATTCAGGGGGGCTGATGGGCATAAGCGAAAAAGCCCTGGCAATATCCAGGGCTTTTTCGTTTTGCAACTTGCAAATTCTTCCCGCCTCACCGACTCAAGTCCGGCGCGACGGAAGGAGCCATGCGCCCTCAGCTGGCGCTCTTGTTCAGCAGGTCCGGGACCGGAAGGCCTAACGGATTGAACCCGAGCAGCTTCGGAAGGAGCAACAGGATTGCTCCTGCGATCAGCGTCTGGGCGTCCTGCGCCTGTACGGGCTCCACTTTCTTGGTGGAAGTCAGCGTCCTAACGTGTTTCATTAACTCGGTTCACCTCCTTTCGAGATCTTCCATGGGTTTCTTGGAAGGTATTTTGGTACGATTCCTTTTCTGCAACTAGCCCTTTTCTACACTGTCTCCGGCTGCCAGCCGTCCCTTCTTGGAATTTGCTGCAAACAGCTTCGCGAGCCCTGTGAGCGTCCCAATATCCTGGGCCATCGCGGGACCCCGGCGCTCCTTCCCAACACTTAAGACCCTGAGGTGTCGCATTCCAGTTGCCCTCCTTCATCGAGCCTATCAGCTTATTATCGGAAGGTACATCTTCCCTGGTCTGCTGCAGATCAGAAGCTGCCGGACTAGAATCCGCCTTCGCGTAAGAAAGCCCGTTCCTTCTTCCCACTGACCGCACTCAGCACCGCAACGATAAACAGCAGATCAGACGAAGTCACTTTCGTGGCAGCGTCCTGTGCCAACGCCGGCTGTCTATTCCCCTCACTTGCGAAGGTCAGAGGAAAGATATGCGTCCCTCTCTCGGATTTCCTGCGAATCACGCTATCCTTGAACATGGATTATTAGTACTCCTGGGAAAGTTATTGAGGAAGCTGACTACCGAGTCCCACCGACCAAATTGTTACAACTGTGATTCCCCGATCCTTGAACTAGTATCTCGGATTATGTTTTGTGCCAAAGGCTCCAGACACTTCCCAATAGTTCAAACAGAAGCGGCTTTTTTCGTGGCCAGCGCAGTAATGATATCGATCACAAACGTGATATCAGTCGGCCCACTTAACTGGCCCTCAACGGGCCCATCGCTCTGTTTCGAATTGCCGGAGTCTTTCCTGGATAGTGCCTGGATATGTTTCATCTGCGTCTATGATCTTCCGTTTGGTTTCTGAGTTGTCCTGGCTGATACCGCCCGGAGGGCGATTCCTAGATCCCCCGCCTCAGGGCTTCCTGTAACGACTCAAGGAGGGACATTCAGACCCACAGGCATATTCTCCCTCGCTGTTTAAACCGTAATATACCACCCTTCCATCAAAATTGTCAATCCCTTTTCGATTAATCCGGGAGATTTTCACATCAAATACAAATCCTCTCGGCAGGCATTCCTCCCGTGTTCCTCCCACCTTTAAAATACAATCATTCATTAGTAATGTTTCGGCTCCCAGCCATTTTTTCTGAAATTTACCTGCTTGGAATGGAGAAATTCCACCCAAGAATCGCGCCATTCCCGGGCATTTTCGAGAAAAGACCCTTTCATTGCGCCGAATTGGCTATTCCTCGGAGGGCCCTGATGTGAGCCTCCAGCTCCGATGCGAGCCCCTCTTGCCCCTGCCAGTATGAAGATTGGCCCGAAATCAGCCTCCCCATGCGCTTGGCTGTCCTATTGGCCTGGGCAAGATGAAAGACTGCGTGGTGATAAGGCTCCCTGGAGCCGATTTCCTCGGGCGTGACGCCCCCCAGCTCCCCGGAATATCGAGCGTCGAACAGCGCCACCTTCTCGGGCACGTCGAGACACCATCGATGCCTCGCCCGGACCAGGTCGATTCCCGGGTCTGCGAATCGTGCCTTCGTCAAGTCTATCAGATACCCCGTTCCTTCTTCCGAAACGAGGAGATTGTGGAGGTTGATCCGCATGTGGCAGAGACTGTAACCCCGAGGGAAAACGAACCGGGCCTTGAACTTGCCTAGCCGGCGGAAGATTTCTTCGCCTTCTTTGTCGCCGAGCCCGACATCTTGATCTATCAGCTCGGCCAGCCGTCTGCGGGTTCGCTTGTGGACATGCCCAAAATAAGAACCTAGGCTTCCAAGACCTAAGTGACCCCAGCGGCTCCGTGTCACGCGGTGTGTCCTGGCGAGGGCTGCAGCCGCAGCTTCCAGTCCCTTATCAGAATATCTCAGCGAATCCAAGTGGGCGCCACTGATACCCTCCTCCACCAGCATTCCATGGCCCGAGGTAATGAACACGGACAATGAAAGGTCACTGAAGACAAGACGAGGGACAGGGGCGTCCCGGCCCTCAAAAAAACGGCATACCCTGATCAGCTGCCGAGCCTCAATCCAGGAGGGCACGAACCGGACAATGTAGAACGGTCCTTCCTTGAAGCAAAGGCGATAGACAAGTGATCGGACTCCCGCCTCCGGGACTTCAATCTGAAAGGGTGACCCCCCCTGGCTCAGGCGCGGGACAACGCGCTCTCGGATCAGGGCCTCCACCTTGGGCAGGAAACGACGCCTTGCCGCGACTATTTCTTCCATTGGTAGCGTACCTAAAAACAGGGCTGGTGGACTATTATTCCCGGGCCCTACTACCCCGCTTCCCAGCCCGTGGAAGGCCATCGCACATGGAGAGCGGTGGAGCAGGAAACTGATTTCCGGACCAATTGTGAGAGAATTCCATCAAAAAGGGCGCTTGTAATGATGAATTTAATTATTGAGATCCCCAAGAACATGTAGTATAATAGCAATGCGGGAGAGGCTTATTTCGCTTCCGAGAGTTGTTTTCGCGTGACCTACTTTTCTCTCCCCTGATAATGGGATAAGGCTTCCAACAACCGCCTCATTAAGTTGCGGATCACGCATGATGATTGAGGGGGTGGTTCCCAAGAATCAGAAAAAAACCATCCATCGGCCCATTCGTCCAGTTCAGCACAGATTAGAAGCGCTGGAGTAGTTCCGGCAGCCTTCAAGGAGTGTAAGCAAATGGATTTCGCCGTACTTCTGGCAGTGGCGGCTTACGTGTTTGCCCCCACATCCAATACGTTGTTCTTGCTAAATCTTATTGATGCCCTCTTCTCCCTCTTTTTTGCGGGGTAAGCGATAGGGCAAGAGGGAAATTGTCAGCAGCGCAGGTGGCCCGGGACCCGTGGGGGGCAAGTTATGCTTCCTGGGGAACCGCTGGTAACAGCATGGGGGAAGCCCCATCCTACCTTCTGAGAAAGAAAGTACCGCCCCGAAGGGGCAACAATCAACCAAAACCGACGCTCCGTTAATTGTTCACTTACCTCCGTGGAGGCGCCCTCAGTGAGAGTAGTAAACTCCATTCAACCGGCTGCCAAAACGATTGCGACTCGCCAGGCCATCCCGCAGATTCCGGAGGGCGCCCAACAGGGAGGGCTTCGAGTCACCGATTAAGGCTGCTGTCGGGCAGGCCCCGACGGGCCCCGAATCACTCGGGTCCATCTGGAAATTAATCTCCTGGTCGCTCGCCGGACCGACCGCCAGTGACTGTGCGCGCGGAACCGTGAACCCACGCTTGAACGAGCTCGCGCTGTAATCGCCGACAACGACCTGGGTGAAAACGAAGTTCCCCTCGTCGTCCGTATCGATACCCAGGTTGAAGCCGCCTTCGATGTCAACATCGGCTTCGGCTACGCCCTCGTTTCCCTGGGCTGGAGAGATAACTTTCCCGAAGATTCGTCCGGGAGCGATCCCCAAAACGCCGAATTCGGAGAAACTGGTCACTTCGCCGATCAGGAGGTTATTTACGGGGTCGACTTGGGTCTTAAAAACCGACTTCCACTGTGGAGGTACTGACTCGTCCAGAACACAGATCTTAAGGTCTATTTCCCGTATATTCGTCCCGTCCACAATCCCATCCTGGTTTTCATCCTTGTACGACCAGATCAGCCTGGGGGGATTGTCCTCGCTGAACTCACTGTCAGCGTCAAATAGCTCGAATGTCAAGTAAGCGCCGATATCGATGACGATATTGTTGGTCAGATCAAACAGGCTGAATTGCTCCATGGTAACCGGATCGGTAAAAACGATCTCGGTGGGATCCGGATACGTCACCTTGAGGTTGGCATTCGGGCCCAGGGGGATTCCCGGCGGGATCTCAATGGAGATTGAAGAGTCCTGATTTCCCGAGTTTCCTGTTTCGATTCGGTTCAGGACACCGTCCGTCAGACTGATTATTTGCGTGTGGAGCCCGTCCTCGAGCTCTTCCACTACGTCTGCGTCATCCCGGGAATCCACGACCGTGAACTGTACGGGTGCGCTGGTGCTGGTATTGCCGTTGATTCGATCCCGGACGACTGCTTGAGCTTCATAGTCACCTGGAGGGAAGGTCACCGGATCCGTCATGTCGACATGTACCAGAAACGGCGGCTGCGTGTCCGGGTTGGGGTTCACTCCCGGCGCGACAGGTACGACGCTCTCAAAGGTCCCGCCGACAGGTCGGACTTGAAACAAGACCCCGTCAATCCGGTCCACACGAGACGGAGTCCCGCTGGTAAGCCTTGCGGCCAGGGTTACCGCGGAACCGAAAATCCGCACTCCCTCCACCGGGGCGATCATTTCCACCTCCGCATCCGATCCCTGGCGAATGATGTAAATCTTCTCTGATTCGAAGTCGCTGATGGCGATGTATCGGGTAACGGGATCGATGGCAATTCCGAGCGGGGAAAGAATCCCGAACTGGGCCGTGCTGAACTGGGTTACGAGGTTTCCAAGCGGATCAATGACATAGACCTGACGGTCTTCGAGGTCAATGAACATAATGCTTCCCGAATCCGGCTCCACGTCAATCCCGGCGGGTTGGTCGGAGTCGAACTCTCCTCCTCCGCTCAAGGGGATTGATCCCATTGACGTGCCGTCACGGCTTATTCGGATAATCTCATTCCTGTCGAAGTCAGTGACTAGAAAGCTGGATCGATTCGCGTCGTAAGCAATCCCTCCCGGCCCCGTCGAGCCGTACAGCGAGGCCGCGAATCTCTGGATAGAAAAGCCTCCCTGCAGGCCGAAAAAGAAGATCCCCAGGAATGGATCGGCTGGAAGATCGGAGGCTGTAAGAGCCATCCTGTTGGTCTGTACAATTGCGAATAAGTTTTCCGATGTGTCTTGGGCAAATCTTTTCCCAGGTCCGGCCGCGGGAACGAACGCAATACCGGCAGGAATGAAGAGGTCGTCTTCATTGAGGCGGAGTTGAGCCAGCTTCTCCACCTGAAGTCCCCCGGTTTCTCCCTCGGTTAGCTTGATAACAAAGATCTCGTCTCGGGTACCGTCAGCGAAAGCGAAGCCTCCTCTCGTAGGATCGTATGTGATGCCCAGGGGCTTGTCGGAACCCAAATCCCGCGTGTCGATAATGTCCACGAGCTCTTGCGGAAAGGCTTGCGGGCTTCCAGCGAGACACAGGATGGCGATGAAAGGCGCAAAAAGGGTTCGAAGCTTTTTCATAAAAGGTGACTCCTGTATTGTTTTACCTTTAATTACAGGGAAATACCGACTACTCACACTAAGGCGGGCACGGGATACCGTTAGAGTGCGAAAACAGTACCGCATAAGATGTCCATATAGTACCAGATTCTTTGCCCAATTCCCAGCCGGCAATTCCCGTCGGAGGCGGCTGTCATCTACTCCCTGAGGATCCCTTGAGATAGTGGGCCATCAGTTTGGGCAAGATCCTGTGTTTCAGCCGTACGCGGCCATTGATGGCCACTACCGGGATATCGAATTTGAACTTCTCAAAGAGGGAAGGATCGCTTTGAATATTGACGAGCTTGAGGTCGAAGGGATACTCCTGCTGCAGCAAACGCAGGTCCTTCAACGCCTCGTCGCACAGGCAGCAGTCATCCTTCTTGTACAGGGTCACTTGAGGTTTGGCCGGGAGGATGGGATTCGAGCTCCTCGTCAATCTCCTGGGCGAGTCGGAGCAGACCAGCTTCGATTTCGTCCAGGACCTTCCGAAACTGCGCCAGATTCTGCGGTCGGGCCACGCCCCGCTTCATTTCCGCCAGGCGGGCGCCCGCACCTGGAATTGAATATCCTTCCTCATAGACCAGCCTCTTGATTTCGAAGATATCATCGACATCAGTCGGCCGGTACCGGCGGACACCCCTTTCGCCTCGGCGGGGCCGCAGGTCTGAGATTTCCCTCTCCCAGTATCGCAGGACGTGAGGTTCGAGGCCCGTCATTTCCGAGACCTCGCTGATCGAATAGTAAATACGGTCGCCGTGATCGACGGGGGGTATGGTCATTTCGCTCTCCTGCGCTGAGTTTATCAAGGCGCCCGAAGAGCGTCAACGCCTCTCCGGGAAACGACCCACTCTCAGGCAACCCGGCGGAAATTGGTTTCCGAGCTAGTGCTCTGTCAACTTTGTTTTAATGGGGAAACAATCCTGTCTCCCGTTCGTGCTCCTGCCCGTGCTCGTAATCGTAATCGATAGTTCGTTGCCGGTTTCGAGTACGAGCACGAATGACGAGCACGAGCACGAAATAATCGCCGCCAACATGAACGACAGATTCAATGTTGACAAGGTACTGGGCCCTCATTTCCAAGAGTACACTGGGCTCAGCAGAATGGCTTCATAGGGCCGGGTGTCCCATCCATCCCAGGCGGGGGCAAAATAGATGATTGAAATTTATGTAATTGTTACATATGATTTCTATGGTTTCTCGCAGTTCGATTTCTAACCGTCTTCCAGAAGTCTCTCAACAGAAAATAAGGGGGGACAATGAAAAAACACATCCATTCGCTGACCAGGAGGACCCCAATCCTCAATGGACCCTGCTCCGCGCAGGTAACCAGCCAGCTTGAAGATCTCGCCGCGATTTTCATTGCTTTGGGTACCTTCATCGGAGGCTTCAATACCCTTGTCAAGACCGCCCAGAACGCCAAAACCCCGGACGTGACCTGAGCCCGGACCTGAAGCCGGGAAGTCCTGCAGCCGCCTCTGGCGCAGGACATAGCTAATGGAGGGAAGATCATGAAGAGAGTTTTCCTCAAGGTCCGGTTGGCGCTCGGGCTCGGGCTGATCATATGCGTCTATTCCCACTTCGCGTTTGCGGACGGAGTGGACGAGATCACCGAGCTCAAAAGACAGATGCAGATCATGCAGGAGCGACTAGAAGAGTTGGAGGAGTTCAAAGCCTCTGTGGAGGTCGAACAGCAGACCTTTAAAACTGAGACAGAGCGGCTGAGAAATGAGCTCAGGGGTTTGAGCGAGGCCTCTGAGCGTGCCGCCGACTCCGTTTGGGACAATGTTGATATCGACGCTCAGGTGCGTGTGCGCCACGAGATTCGAAATAACTTCGATTTCTCCGGACTGACCTCAAATGACGACGAGTTCACCTTTCTCCGATCCCGAGTGGGGCTCGGATTCAGGCCGACTGACAATGTTCGTCTGTATCTCCAGTTGCAGGACTCGCGGATATTCGGAGATGAGGCCTCGACAGCCATCGATGCGCTCAATGACGTGGACCTGCACCAGGGGTACGTCGAACTGCTGGACCTTTTGGGATGGCCCATTCACCTGCGCGTCGGTCGTCAGGTTCTTTCGTACGGTGATGAACGGCTGATCGGCGCCTTCGACTGGAACAATGTCGGCCGGACATTCGACGGCGTGCGACTCCGCGCCGAGCACCCGCACGGCGTCATGGACGCGTTCGTCACGAAAATCAACGAGCGGGACGTGCGGGGAATTGGAACGGACGACGACCAGACTCTCTACGGACTTTACTCAACCTGGGACTTTATCCCCGACAACGTTTTCGATGTCTACTTCCTGTATCTGGAAGATTCCAATGAAGTTTTCTTTGGGGAGGACCGCTTTTTCCTGCTTGAGGAAACTTCGCCCGAGGACCGCGAAGTGTTCACCGTGGGCGGCCGATGGTCCGGAAAATGGAAGGGGCTCGACTACAATGCGGAGGGCGCCTTCCAGACCGGAGAAGTCGGTAATGATGACCTCGCCGCCTATGCTTACCATCTCGGGACGGGATACACCTTCCCGGTTCGCTTTTCTCCACGAATCGGCCTGCAGTTCAACGTCGGGTCGGGTGACCACGACCCCTTCGATGAGGAATCGAACACATTCAGCAATCTTTTCCCCACCAACCACAAATTCTATGGGTACATGGACTTCGTGAGCTGGCAGAATATGCGCGAGGTGGTTGTCGAGACCGGATTCAAGCCGTTCGAGAATGTCCGGTTCAAGGTCGACTATCACATCTTCCGCCTCGACGCCCGCCAGGACGCCTTTTACAGCGTCGCCGGGGCGGCCCGTCCCGGCCGGCTGGGGCGGCCCGCCAACGTGTTGTTCTTCGACCGCGACACCGACAGCATCGGCTCGGAGCTGGACGTGACGCTATGGTGGGATTACAACCAATCTGTGAAATTCCTCTTCGGCTACGGCCATTTCTTTGTCGGCCGCGTCGTCGATAAGGCACTCCTGGATGAAGAGGACGCCGATTTCGCTTATCTCCAGATGTTAGTCAACTTCTGACCTCAGCTTCCCGGCTCCCCCATTTGAGGGAGCCGGGAGGAATCTCCCCAATCGATTCTCTTCCCGTTGCAGCCCGTCCGCCGGATTTCCCTAATCCGTCAATCCATACCACGCAATGAAGAAATACAGCCTCGCCTCTTGATCTGGACAAAGTTGAGGGGATAAACTAGGGTGAATCGGGAGATTTCCCTTACAGCAGAAGCCACGTGGCAAGATAATCCTGAAGGGGTCCCATCCTATGTCGACATCCTCCAGCAGGAAATGTCCGCGCGTCCGCCACATCGACATTTTCGCCGCGCAACACAACGGAAAACCGGTCGTTTGCCTCCGGGATCCCGATGGCCTTTCAGAGGGCGTGCTCATGACGTCAAGGAACGATGCCGTGATCTTGCAGTACTTCGACGGCGAGACCACCTTCCTGGACGCGCAAGAAGCCCACATGCGGCAATTTGGTGAACTGCTGATGACATCGCGAATGGAGGCTATGGAGAAGGAGCTGGACAAGATGTATTTCCTGGACAACGATCGGTATGCCCGGAAACTCCAGGAAATGACCGAGGAGTATCGCCGGTCTCCGGTTCGGATATCTTCCCACGCGGGGCTCTCTTTCAGCGAAGACCCGGAAGAACTTGCCCGGCAGTTGGATGGATTCTTCGAGGAGGCGAAGGGAATCGGCGCCGAACATCCCGAAGTTCGTGGAAGATTGCGCGGAATTGTCGCGCCCCATATCGATCTCCGGGCAGGCGGGCGCTGTTATACCTACCCATACGATGAACTGCGGGAGCGCAGCCAAGCGGACACCTTCGTCATATTGGGAATCAATCATCGGAGCCACGGGGCTCCTTTTACGCTGACAGCCAAAACATTCGAGACGCCGCTCGGGCCGGTGGAATCTGACGAGGAGTTCTGCAAGGGGTTGGCCAAAGACTATCCGGGCGATCTCTCTGCCGAGGAGCTCAATCATCGAACAGAACATTCGGTCGAGTTTCAGATCATATTCCTGCAACATGTTCTCAAGGAACGAAAGAAGCCTTTCAAGATTGTTCCGGTTATCTGTGCTGACTTTCCCGAGGCGATGCTGCAGAAAGAATCACCCATTGAAGTCTCAGCGGAAGTAAAGGCCTTCGTGCAGAATCTGCAGGACCAGCTGGAGGCCCGGGATGACGGGGCCTGTGTCATCGCAAGCGTGGACCTGACGCATTACGGACAACGGTTCGGCGATCGGGAGACTCTATCCGACGCGCTGCTGGGTTCCCTCGAAAGAGCCGACCGCCGGATGCTGGAGTTCGCGGAGAAGGGCGATCCGGAAGGGTTTTTCATGATGAACGCCGAGGAGGGCGGTATCCGCAAGGTGGACGCGGTCCCGGCGGTTTATGTCGCATTGAAGGCCCTTCCCAACGCAAAGGCGCGCCTTCTCTCCTACATGCAAGCGCCGGAAGCCGCCACCCAGTCGGTCGTGACGTTCTGCTCGATGGCGATCGAGGAGGAAGAATAAAGTTGGGTGAATCCCGGACCTTTGATCATACGGCGGACGTCGGCATCGAGGTTATGGGAAAGGACCTGGCGGATTTGTTCAGCACCGCGGGTCGGGGAATGTTCGAGCTCATCACTGATCTGGACGTGATTCCGAACCAGGAGGAGAAGGAAATCCGGGTCGGCGCCGATGAAGTCTCGGGTTTGATGCGCGCCTGGCTCCAGGAGCTGTTGTTCATCTTCGACTGTGATCTTCTCATTCTGAAAGAGTACGCGTTCGTCCACGTGGACGAACGGCAAATCATCGCCCGATGCAAAGGCGGTCGCTTCGATCCGGATGTCCACCCTGCCGATCGCGAGGTCAAAGCCGTGACGTACCACGGCTTGCTTACGGAGCGAACGGAGAGCGGTTGGCGGGCAGAGATCATTTTTGATATATGAACGAAGTGCGAAGTTCCTTCGTCCTTCGTCCTTCATTACCCAAGGGGTGAGGATTTATGCGAGACAAGTGGGACGGCCCTATCGAAAAAGTTGACGATTTCCACTGGCGGATCCCCAAGTCGTACCGGCACGACCTCCGTGTCGACGGGATGATCATCGCTGACGAGAAACTCATCAAAGGAATCCTGACCGACAAGGCGGCGGAACAGGTCGCCAACGTGGCGACCCTTCCCGGGATTCAGAAATACTCGCTGGCGATGCCGGACATCCACTGGGGTTACGGCTTCTGCATCGGCGGAGTCGCGGCGACGGATCCCGACCAGGATGGCGTTATCTCGCCGGGCGGCGTCGGATACGACATCAACTGCGGCGTCCGGCTGATTCGTACCGATCTGCACGAGAACGATGTGCGGCCGAAACTGGAGAAACTGGTAGCCCAACTTTTCCGTGATGTCCCGTGTGGTGTCGGAAAAGGGGGGTTCTCGTCGTTTTCCAAGAAAGAACTGCAAAAGATCGTCACGAACGGCCCGGGTTGGGTCATCAAACAGGGCTACGGCGAGCCGGAGGATATCGATTACACCGAGGCGAAGGGGTGCCTCGAGGGCGCAGACCCCGACGTGATCTCGGATCGGGCCTACGAGCGCGGAAAGAAACAGTGCGGCTCGCTGGGCTCGGGAAACCACTTCATGGAGATCCAGGTCGTGGATCAGATCTTTCTCCCCAATGAAGCGGGGGTAATGGGGCTGGAAAAAGGTCAGATCTGCGTCATGATCCACTCCGGATCGCGCGGCTTCGGCTACCAGGTGTGCGACGATTATCTGCGAGAGTTCGCCCATGTCCCGGCAAAGTACGGGATCCACCTACCCGACCGGCAGCTTGCCTGCGCTCCGATCCGGTCGCCGGAGGGAAGACGCTATCTCGGGGCGATGCGCGGCGCGGCGAATTACGCCTGGTCGAATCGCCAGCTCCTCACCCATGCCATGCGGCAGGTTTTTGAGCGGGTCTTCGACGCGCCTCCACGTCGGCTGGGGATGCAGGTGGTTTACGATGTGGCACACAACATCGCCAAGATGGAGCCCTACGAGGTCAACGGCAAGACGCGCGAGCTCTGCGTCCACCGCAAAGGCGCGACGCGGGCGTTTCCGCCCAACCATCCCGAATTGCCCGACAAATACAAGCCCATCGGCCAACCGGTGCTGATTCCGGGCGATATGGGCCGCTGTTCCTACGTGCTGGTGGGCCGGGAGGAGGCGATGCGATCCACTTTCGGCAGCTCCTGCCACGGCGCGGGACGCCGGATGTCCCGCAAAGCCGCGATTCGCGCCGCGAAAGGGCGATCGATCAGGAACGAGCTGCTCGAACGCGGCGTGGTGGCCATGGCCCGAGGGCGCACCGGCCTCGATGAAGAGCAGCCCGACGCTTACAAGGACGTCACCGATGTCGTCAATGTCGTCGACGGCGCCGGCATCTCGAAGCGCGTCTGCAAAATGCGGCCGATCGGGGTGATTAAGGGGTAAAGAAGCTGAGGGGGCTTTTCTTTTGGAGAAAAAAGAAAAGCCCCCTCAGACTCCCCCAAAGAAAACCGAGATTTATCGGGTGCCTTCCCCCTTGCCGGATGTTCTTGCATGGATAAGGGATCCTTCGCCTTCGGCTCAGGATGACAAGGGTTTTCGTTTCTTGATGAAGACTGAAGGGGGCGTGGGGGACAACCCGCCTGCGGCGGATTTCCCCCACAAAGACTGCGTATACCGAGCGCTGTTCTTGTCCCGACCCCCTATGTCAACTCAATACGTCCTACGCGATAAAGTTCAGCGCCACATCCGCCGCGAGGCCGGTGGTGCCGTCGGTGCGGGTGAAGCGTGATGCCTGGGTGATTTGGTTGCCGCCGGAAGCGGCAAGGTCGACCTCCTGGAAGGCGAGGTCGATCGACTGAATCCCGGCCTGGGCGAGGGTGATCAACTCATCCCCTTGAGATAATCCGTCCAGGTTGGCGTCCCGGAACAGCAGGAGCTGCCTGAATTCGGAGTCTGAACCATCAATCACCTTGTCCCGGTTGGTATCGAACAGGCTGAGCTCTGCAAACCCGTTCTCGGCGCCGTTCTGGTCCCCGAACAACTCCCTTCCGCTGGTAATTCGCCCGTCACCATCCCGATCGACGGCAAGGAAGGCGTCCCCACCCGTGACCGTGGCGCTCTGGCGGGGCACGCCGTCACCTGCGATGTCGAACCGATTCCCATTCTCGACATCCGTCAGCTCGACCACATCGCCCAAAGCCGGTTCGGGCGACAAGACCTGATTCTGGGCTGATTGGGGATTGGTATCGTTGGGATTGGGACGTGGAGAGAAATTCCGCGGTGATTGCGGGACTTGCGAGAAAAGTGACTGGATCAAGACCGATTGAGCTCCCATAAGGCTGCCCCCTCTCTGTTCGCTCGTCGGAAAGCTAGGACACTGCTTCCGTCAACTGTGCTCGGAGTGCAGGGTCAACGTACACCCCACCATATTCATTATCGTCTGAAGAAGGGAAGAGCTTGAGTGCAGGACTTCCCCCAAAAATTTCGCACTTTGGATTTGGAAGGGATGAAGAAGCCCTCACAAATCATCACAGGATCGCCAGGACTCCACCGGCGGGAGAACGCCGAAGGCGTTGCGGGGTGTAGCCGGGGGCAAGCAACGCGCAGCCCCCGGACCCTGAATCCAATGGGGGACCTACCCCGTAGGGGTAGAGGGATGCCGGTCCGTGTCCCCTACCCCTGCGGGGTAGCAGATGGATGGAGCCGATACCAGGGGTTGCGCTTCGCTGACCCCTGGCTAAAACCCGCACCCGCTTCGCGGGAAGCGATCACTCTCGTTCCCAAGTTCAACTTGGGAACGAGAGGAAAGAAGTGTATTGGTCGCCTGTAGTTGCAGGGGTCACGGAATTCATTGAATTCCGTCCAATATCGCTGTTAGAATTTACGTGAGTAGACTGACAGGAGTGCTCGTTTTCTAAGATAAGATGGGAATCCTGTCCAAACCAGTCTAGGCTCTTAGCCGTGGCACCTAATGCGCTGGTCATCCATGGAGACACCGACCAAGGGGAGGTGCTCTGCCTCAGCTTGCAGCGGCTGGGATTCAAGACAAATCGGTCCGAAACAGGGCAGTGGGGCACCATCCTCGCCCAACAAGCCCACCCGGACGTCATCCTCGTGGGATGGGCGCTTAAAGATGAGCCTGGAATCGAAACCTGCAAGCGAATCAAGCGTGCCGAGCACCAAAATGGAGTCTCTGCGCTCCTCATGCTGCTGGAATCGGGGACCCCGGACGAAGAGTTGGCCTCTCTCCGGGCCGGGGCGGACGGATATGTCCGGAATGCATCGGACGAATTGCAGCTCGGGCTGATCATCGGGCTCCACATGCAGAAAACACGATTTCTCCGGCGTTTGCACGAAACCAACGAGGACCTTCGCCAGACCGTCGGCCAACTCAGGAAGCAGATTTCCACGGCCATCGAGAAAAGAATTCTTTCCCCGGAGTCACTGGAACCTGTGTTGAAAACAGAGTGGAGTCGGGCGAAACGGTACGGAGGGGCCCTTTCAATGATCCTGGCGGAACTCGACCGGATCCCCGAGGGCGCGTCCGCCGCCCCTGATGAGGCCGGCGAGTTGGCTTCTGAGACCCTGCCTCGGGTCCTGTTATCGACCACGCGGATCGTTGACCGGGTTGCCCGCTGTCGCCCTGTAGCCTACTCCGTCGTCTTGCCGCACACCCCGATCGATGGCGCGTGGATTGTTGCCGAACGACTCCAGGAGGGCTTTCTGCAGGAGATGGAACCGGCAGGCGGTGAGCAAGCGCCTTTCGCCCTGAGTTGTGGGATTGTGGGCTTGCCTGCGCGAGAGCAGCTCTTTCGCCGAATCCAGACCCCCGGCGAATGGCTGGAGTGGGCGACGGAAGCGTTGCGCGTTGCCCGCGGCACTGGAGTGGGTAACATTCACAGCTTTGGAATCGCTTAGAAGGTCGGATGGGGTTTACCCGCCTTCGGCAGGCGTGCCCCATGCCGTTACTTAGGGAAGGCCAAAACCGATCATTGGAGTTGAAATGAGGCACAATCACAATACAATCGAGCGGCTGCTCCTGCTTCTCAGTATTCTTCTCGTGGCAGGATCAATGTCCTGTGGTCGAGGCGGAGGCGTACGAAGAAGCGGGCGTGCGGTATCGGACGCCGAACTGGATCAAAAATACTTTCCCCTTCGGCGGGGCTCCAGATGGATATACACCCGGCGGCTCGCCTCCGAGCCCGAGGGGAAGATCTATGTGGAATGGGTTCCCTTCTATTTCGGCAGAAACACCCGGGGAAACATCCAGGTTTTTACAAACATCTGGACCTATCATAAAGAGAGCGATGACTCCGAGGAATTTAGTCTGTCGGAGCAACCCAATGTCTTCGAGATCCGCCGGGATGGAATCTACTCCGGAGTCGGTGCCAACCGGTTCAAATGGATCCCTTTTCCGGTCAAAGCCGGCCATGAGTTTCAGCCCTCGCTGATTTTGCCCAATCGGAGAGCGCGCATCACAGGGTTTGAGGATGTTTTCCTCCCGGTCGGCACTTTCCCCGGGTGCGCAAGGATAGAGCATTACGTCCTTCCAATGAATGTGCAACGGGTCGAGGGTCTGGAACCCACTTACATCTGGTGGTTCTCCCCGACCGTCGGGCTGGTGCGCCGAACGGCTACCGACGGATCGGAAACGATGGAACTCGTAGCCTATGAAATTCCGGGTGTGGGCGCCAACGCGGCCACGGATCTTTACATCCCTCTGCGCAAGAACCTGCGCGCACCTATCCAGACTTCGCCGGCGCCTTGACCGATTTTGAGATCATAGAGAGCGAGGACAGTTTCTCCGGTCGGATCATCCGGGTCCAGAAGGACCGCATGCGGCTCCCGAACGGCGCCGAGGTGACCCGGGAGGTCGTCCGCCATCCCGGCGCGGCGGTAGTTGTGCCTATCCTGGACGACCGCAGGATTATCCTCATCCGCCAATTCCGTTACCCCGCCCAAAAAGAGATTTGGGAGGTCCCCGCCGGGACGATGGAGCCCGGGGAAACCCCCGAGACCTGCGCGCTGCGCGAGGTTGAAGAAGAGACCGGGTATCGTGCCGAGCGCGTCGAACCCACCCTGACTTTTTACTCTTCCCCAGGATTCTGCGACGAAAAAATGCATCTTTTCCACGCGCTGAACCTGACGCAAACTACCCCCTCGCTGGACGAGGACGAATCCCTCCAGGTGGCCATATTCCCCATCGAGGAAGCCCTCCGAATGGCCGTCTCCGGGGAAGTCGAGGACGCCAAGAGCATCATCGGCATTTACACGGCAGCCTCACGCCTCGGGGCCTTATGACGATGCCCGTCACGACTCACGGAATAGTGAGCAACTACATATCTCTTGCCAAAAGACACCTCTTGACGGCTGTTTCTACGCCGTGTGATATGATGGAGCAGGTTTGGGAGGAGGCTTCTTGCCACCCGGGGCACAGATGGAGTGTATCGGAGGCGGGAGGGGAGGTCAATAATAGGTGGCTGTCCCCTGTTTGTCCTGTTTTTCGTCCTGCATGGGATTCGAGAGCCATGGCAGCCAAACCTTGCAGTTTCCGGTTTTGCATTTCGGGAAATATTCCTTCCCACGCCGGATAAGAAAGGAGAACAGTAATGGGCGATCCTTGTCAATTTGCTGGAGTGGAATGGACACTGCTCTTGTTTGGCAGTTTTGCGAGGTTTTTCGTCCCGCCGCCATTCAACTTCAACCCTTTTTTGATTTTGCTTCAGGGTTGGTCGGTGTTCATGCTATCTCTGTTTATTTTTTTTGGTGACATAATAGATTTGATCACATGAACCTGAATCCGTGAAGTGATCGGCCAAATAAGGGTGTTCCTCTGCCGGACCCGTTCGTTCTCTGTTCGGAAACAATAACAATAGAACAATAGGAACAATAGGGGAACAATAGGGGACAGTCACCTATTTCAGGAACAATAGGGGACGGAACAATAGGGGACAGTCACCTATTTCATGTGCCTGGGTTGCTTTTTCTTGGGCTGGCGAGGACGGCCGACGGGAAGCGGGCGGAGCCGCCGGTTGAATTTGTGCTCGAGTCGGCTCAAGAAGCGGTCGCTCGCCAAAGGCCTTCCGGTGTGGGTGCTCAGGCGAATGCGGTCCAGCTCGTCTTCCTCTTGAGGTTCCATCAGCGCCATCCGCCAGTCCAGGCCCGCTAATGCCTTTTCCCAAGCTGCCGGGTCGATAAGTTCGGCCCGGTCCGCTTTTCCGACGTGCGCAGCGGCGCTGGACCACGGATAAGTCCACGGTCGTCGCGAGAGCTTTGCCCGCAGGGGATTGCGTTCGACATAGCGCAGCGCAGCCCAGAAGTGGGCCTTGTCGAGCGAGCAGGAAAAGAACCGGTTCTGCCAGAGATGTCCGCTTCGCCCGTGCAGGGCGTTGATGTATTGGGTGTAACGAAAATGGGTCCTGCCGAGCGCCTTGGCGAGGGAATCCTCCCGACGGGGCGCGGCCACAAGGTGGACGTGATTCGTCATCAGGCAATAGCCGAGGACCCGCAAGCCGTGTTTAGCGGATTCTTCTTTCAGGAGGGAAAGATAAACCTTGCGGTCCCCATCGACGAAAAACACATCTTGGCGGTTGTTCCCGCGCTGTGTGATATGATGGGGCCGGTTTGGGATGACGATTCTTGCGACCCGCGGCATAACTAAAGTATAGCAGAGACAGGAGGGGAGGTCAATAATAGGTGACTGTCCCCTATTTTCCCTATTTTCTGAGAGGAGCCGTTGTGATATTCGGAGGAACAAAGCAAGGATCATTCGGAGCCCTGATCGGCCAGAGCGATCGGATGAAAAAGGTCTTCGACCTGATCAGAACGGCCTCCAAACACGAAATCCCCGTATTAGTCACGGGAGAAACCGGGACCGGCAAGGAACTGGTGGCCCTGGAGATCCATTCGAGGAGCTCCCGGAAAGACGGCCCATTTGTCCCCGTGAACATGGGGGCCCTTCCGACGGAACTGGTCCTCAGTGAACTCTTCGGTCACAAGAAAGGTGCTTTCACCGGCGCAATAGAAGATAAGAAAGGAAGGTTTGAGGAAGCGAATGGCGGAACCCTGTTGCTGGACGAGGTCGGAACCATGGATGAGCGGACTCAGGTGGCTCTTCTGCAGGTCCTTGACACTGGATCCTTTCGTCCTGTGGGAGGAAAGCGGTTAAAGAAAAGCGATGTGCGGGTTATCGCCGCGTCCAATGAGGACCTGCGAAGCGCCGTTGATTCGGGAGAGTTTCGCGAAGACCTCCTATATCGGCTGAACGTCTTTCCAATCTATCTCCCACCTTTGCGTGCTCGAACCTCGGACATTCCTGATCTCGCCGACAAATTTCTGAAGGCGATTCGGGAAGGGTACGGAACGACCGCCGAGGAACTATCGCAGGAGACACTCAAAGTCCTTATGAAATATCCCTGGCCGGGAAACGTACGCGAACTCAAGAATGTAATTGCACAAGGAGCGCTTGTCGCTGAAGAGAAGGTTTTCCACTCTATATACTTGCCACAGCGAGTATTGAACTGCGGCGATTCCCCAAAGAGAACTGTCCTTCAGGATACTGCTGAGTTTCGAGCCGGGCAGGGGGTGTTTTGCGAACCCTCAGCGGCTGCGAATTCTGGGGACAGGTCGGTTGCGGCGGAGCCTTCAAAGGGAATATCTCTGCCGATGGGGCTCCCGCTCGGTGATGTGGATAAGGTGTACGTCCTGAAGACCGTGGAGTTCTTCCATGGGAACAAGAGCGCATCCGCCAAGAGCCTGGGGATCAACAGAAAGACACTTTACGATATGCTGGCCCGGTGGGAGAAGGACAGTTCCTCCGGCTCTGTTTGAGCCTCCACGAGACCTGCCCAGTTTCAGCGCCGTTTGGTTGGTTCACCCGATTTAATTCAGATTTGGCCTAATAGGGGGGAAGGCCCGGGAAGGGCTTCCCCTTCCCGGGCTACCGGTGACCGTTGGAGGGGCTACCGGCGTCAAATGTATGGCTCTCACCTCATAAGATCAGACTCAACAAAGAAACAATCGGGGCATTGGCAGGCAACTTACCGACTGGATACACGTCGCGAAGCCGCAGGTAAGTGGTGCCGCTGCCGCACACCTGTTATCCTTCTCTTGCAACAGTTGTGCCAACATCCGGACTAAGTGACTAGGCTCTTGTAATGTCAGGGGTTAGCCAATCTGGGCTCAGTCTTCGGGGGGTCTACTAGATTTCCGCAACCGGGTAGAAAATACACACAGATGTATAGTTTCTATACGGTCGGACTGGGCGCGGCATATGCCCCCGCCGGGATCCCTTCGCCGATCTCCAGACGTACGACGTCACTTACCCCGTGCCCTGTACCGGCAGATGCCGCGCTCTGAATTCTCGATGAAGTCGGCAAGGTGTGTGAGATGAGGGGAATCGCCCAGAGAGCGGATCTGGGTGATGGCTTCCGCCTGAGAGAGTTTCGACCGGTAAAGGAGATGAAATGCTTTCCGGATAAGGCCCCGTTCTTCAGAGGGAATCCCGGCTCGCTTCAAACCTTCCACATTTACGGCCAGAACCTCGCTTTCGCCGTCGGCAATGAAGTAAGGAGGAGGATTCTTGCTGATCCTGGCGAGGCCCCTGACGAAGGCCAGCTTTCCTATTCTTACAAATTGATGAACTGCCGCCAAAGCCGAGATGAAAGCATCGTCTTCCACATCAGTATGGCCTGACAGGAGCGCGCCGTTGACAATGGTCACTCTGTTCTCTATCTGACAATCATGCCCCAAATGACTGAAGGCCATCAGGTAGTTGTCCGAGCCGATTCGCGTAGCCGACCCGGTCTCCGACCCGCGATGCACCGTGACATACTCGCGAAAGACGTTGCGGTCGCCGATTCTCAGCTCTCCGATTGGACCCTTGAGGCCGCGGTATTGGGGGGAATCTCCCAGGACGACCCCAAAATGGAGTTCATTTTCTTTTCCGAGATGGGTGTCCCGGCCCAGGAAACAGTGGGGACCAATACGGCACCCCTCGCCGACGGTGACCCCCTCCTCGACCACGGAGTAAGGGCCGATCTCGACAGTGGGATGAATCTCGCTGTCGGGAGAAATAATCGCCGTGGAATGGATCTTGGACAATGGGATGGAATCCAGCAGTTATGCTGTTATGAGAAAGTTGCTTGCCATGGATCGAGACAGCCGTTTGCCCCAAGAAATTAATCAGAGGTATTGGGTTTTCTGCACGACGTAATCAGTTTGGCTCTCGAATCAGCTGAAAAGGTTGCTGACGGACTCACCGCTATGAATATGGCTGATCGCTTTGGCAAACAGGGGCGCCACCGAGAGGACCGTGATTCGCGGTTCTTGAGCCGCCTTGTCGTGTACCGGTATCGTGTTTGTGACCACCAATTCCTTGATAGGGAGATCGCTGATGCGCTCCATGGCCGACCCGCACAAGACTGGGTGGACCGCGCTCACATAGATGTCCTTCGCCCCGTGCCTTTTCAATGCATCCACGGTTTCGCAGATTGATCCGCCTGTGGCGATCTCGTCGTCGAAGATAATCACGTTCCGGTCTTCCACATCTCCGATGATATTCTCGATTGCCGGTGTCTCGTCGTCGCCGGATCGACGCTTATCCAGAATTGCCAGCGGTAAGTGAAGCCGGTTCGCATATCGCCCGGCGCGCTTCGCGCTTCCCGCATCAGGTGCGACCAGCACGTGGCAATTCAAATCTTTCTTTTCGAAGTGGCGGCAAAGGATCGGGGTGGCCGCGAGGTGGTCCACCGGAATCTCGAAGAAACCGGCGATCTGTGGCGAGTGCAGGTTCATAGTCAACACCCGGTCCGTGCCGGCGGTCTTGAGGAGGTCGGCAACCAGGCGCGCCGTAATGGAGATTCGCGGCTCATCTTTCTTGTCCGACCGGACATAGGGATAGTATGGGAGGACGGCGGTAATCCGTTTTGCCGAGGCGTATTTCAAAGCATCGATCATAATGAGGAGTTCCATGATGCCGTCATTCACCGGCGGAACGGAGGACTGGATGACGAATACGTCGGCTTCCCGAACGTTTTCCTCGATTTTCACCTTCGTGTTGTCATTGGTGAACTTCATCACAGAGGAATCGCCGAGCTTTACCGACAGAAATCGACATATCTCCTTGGCAAGGTCCGGATTTCCGCTGCAGGCGAACACTTTGAGTTGATCACGCATCTGTCTCTCTCCCTGGAAACAGCGCCCCCGAATAAATATGGATTCCAAGCCGCCAGGGGCAAAGGCCCAGAATCTGCACTGTTATTGAAAGAATCTGAACGGTTTGTGAATGAGATCGCTCCCCAAATCCTCTAACAATCCCCCTGTCACCTCTGAATCTTATCACAACGCCTTCATGAAATGAATTGCGATTACCGGTGTTTGCGGGGGAGGTTAGCTCCGCTCGCAATGTCCCGCTGCCAGAAGCTGCCACGACCCTGCCCGGTCGGATGAAGAGACCTCGAGACAGTTCGATTCGCCCGCAGGCCACCCGGGGAACATCGTGAAGGTGCCGCGTCGGTGGAATCCCACCTGGGCGAAATATGTTCATGATCATTGGCGGGAATCTAAATTTTATGCCGGGTCTGGGTTCCGCATCATAATGGACGGCTTCCGTTCCGGGCTGTTTCGGGAGTCCCGGGGGTCGAAGCGTCGGCGGGGAAAGCGTGGGATGATCTTTTGACAAACGAAGATTCCAGGGAGTAAGATGATCACTTAGAGATCAGATTCCATACCAATTCTTATCCGCTGCCAACGTCAGTGCAAGTCCTCTCAGGTCCCTGAAATGAGGGAACCGACAACCGCAAGGTGCGATCCATGAAGGGAATCGAAAAAAGTCTCTATTTCATGTTTGGGGAGGAGGGGTGGCCCCGGAAGATGGGGTTTGGAGCCCTGTATATGTTCCTCGCTCTCTTCGCGGTGGGGATACCCTTTGTCGCAGGTTACTTCATTGAAGTTGTGCGGCGATCGAAGAACCAGGAGAGCCCACTGTTGCCTGAGTGGGACAGAATGCGCGAAAAGTTTCTGGAAGGGATTCAGGTCTGGGCAATATGCCTTATTTACGCGGCTCCAGCCGTCCTCCTGGTGACCTACCTGGGGCTGCTGATGGGCGGCTCCGGACCTCTCGGGTGTCTATGGATCCTGGGATTCGTCTTGTGGGTTCTATCCTTTTTTCTTGTTGTTCAGGTTGTCGCCACCTATGTCCGCGAAAGAAACCTTGAGCCCTGCATTCAAGTCGGCGATTTGATTGATTCCATCTTCCGGAACGTCAAGGAGTACTTCATACTGCTTCTTTTGGCGATTGGAGCCGGGGTCATCATATTGGTGATTTCCTGGTTCATCACCTGGCTTTTCGAAGGTTCACGCGGCGGAAACCTGATCAACCTGATAGTCATTCTGGTGGTGGCCTTCTGGAGTAAGATCATGATCGCCCACGCAATTGGAGTCACTCAGCGCCTGCCGGAACCGGCACCCGAGGAAGCGCCGTCGCCTTCCATCGAGGTTGTGGAACCTCCGGAAGACGAATCTATAGATTGATAGCTTGATGGGAATCCCGTGGCTGGGTTCCCTTCAACGCCTTCCAGGGGGGACGTCGAGGTTTGACTATGCAACACCCCCCTCGTCTGACTGCGCAGACGCTTCATTGCCTTCCATCAGAGTCGGTAGACGACATGCTGCGTGCGGCGTTGCGTAACATGGCGCGCTATTTTCCCCTCGGGGTGGTCCTGCTTTTTCTCTTCCTGCTGCTCCTCTCGATTGCCGCACCCTTCTTCGCCCATTTCGGCCATTCGGGGCTGTCCGAACCGTCCTACGGGCTCCTATCCTGGACTTGCCATCAGTTACCGGAGAGATGTTTCCGAATCCTGGGTCATCCGATGGGGATCTGCCAGCGATGCGCTTCCTTGGACTTTGGCCTTCTCGCCGGGAGTCTCGCCCTCCTGGCCACAGGCAAATTGGCATTTTTATTTGCAGGCAGGACCGGGCTGATTATGACCGGCGGCATCTGTTTGCTTCCCCTTGCCATTGATGGAACTGCCTCCCTTGTCGGCCTTTGGGACAGCCCGCCCGCGGTCAGGATGCTGACCGGGCTGGTTGCCGGCCTTTGGCTTGGTGGGCTCATCATTGCGAGAATGCGCCCCTTCTGCCGAGATGCCGCCCGTCTCCTGGAGTAGCTGTCGATTTCCGGGAGCATGTGGTAGCCTGTGGGGCGGAAAATAAGTGGGCTCCTGGACGAATCGAGTTGGATAATGCCGTTCCCGTTGAAATATGTATGGCGAGTAGTTCGAAAGATTTTCGGGATAATCCTGATACTTATCGGTATCGTCGGATTGTTTCTGCCGATTCTTCAGGGTATCCTTTTCATCATTCTCGGCGCGGCCCTTCTGGGAATCGAGAAGAGCCGGTTACTCGAGTGGAAGACGGCTGCGTTGAGCCGGTGGCATGGATTCCAGTCCTGGCTCAAACGAAATGCGCGGGGAACCTCATGCTGGGTCCTGGTGTATTTCGTCCTCGCATCCTGCGCGGGAATTCCGAAGTCTGAGCCATCAAACCAGCCCGAGCAAGGGCCCGGTGTTTCGAATAAGGGAGAATGGGTCGAATCAAAGAACAAACCGGGAGATCCCAGCCCCGGCGTCGAGCTCAAGGCCGGCGGCAACCTCCGCGTCAGAGCCGGGATCGAGTGAAGGACACTCTCGCCGGCTTCTACCGGATTCTCGAGGACCACTACGGTCCCACAGGCTGGTGGCCCGGAGACACGGACCTCGAGGTCATCGTTGGCGCTGTCCTCACTCAGAACACCGCCTGGACGAACGTTGAGAAGGCCCTGGAAAACCTGAAACGGGATGGTAATCTAACCTTTCGAGCGCTGGTTCAGATGCCTGAAAGAGACCTGGCGCAAAGAATCCGTCCCTCGGGCTATTTCAACATCAAGGCCAAGCGCTTGAAGGCCCTTCTGAATCATATTCATGAGCGATACGGGGGCGACCTGAGACGGATGCGGAGACGGCCTCTTCCAACGTTGCGGAAAGAGCTGCTGGCTATCAATGGGATCGGACCCGAAACGGCCGACAGCATATTGCTTTACGCTTTGGGAAAGACCACCTTCGTCGTGGATGCCTATACCCGGCGGATTCTATCTCGTCACGGGTTGACCGAAGCGGATATCGGATATGAAGAGTTGAAAGGGATCTTCGAGACGCGATTCGACGTGGACCGGCATTTCTATAAAGAGTTCCATGCGCTTCTGGTTTACCTGGGCAAGGACTTCTGCCGGAAGGTACCCCGTTGTGAAGAGTGTCCCGTCGCTTCCAAGTATCCTCCAGTGATTTCTACGGAATAGGCCTATGAAGATACATCTCGACTATGGAAAGAACGGGCTCGAAGTCGAAGTTCCAGAGAAGAATCTTGCCCATATCCTTACGATTCGTTCCCTGGCTCTTGTCGGCGATCCCGTTACCGCTACGTGGGAGGCGCTGGAGAAGCCCCTGGGAACCGGGAGCCTGACCGAAATTGCCTCGGGACGACAGAATGCCTGCATCGTAGTCTCCGATTTCACCCGGCCCGTTCCCAACGACATCATTCTCCCGCCGATTCTCGAAACGCTGGAATCCGCGGGTCTCCCGCCGGAGAAGATCCTGATCCTGGTCGCCACGGGACTGCACGATCCACTGGATGGTGAAACGCTGGCGGAAATGCTCGGCCCTCGGATCTGCGAGACGTACCGCGTCGAAAACCATGACGCCCGCCGGACGGAAGAGCATGTGAAGGTTGGGAGCCTCGAAGGGGTGGATGTGCTCATTGACAGGCGGTACGTGGAAAGTGATCTGAAGATAGTCACGGGTCTTGTTGAGCCACACTTGATGGCGGGGTTTTCAGGCGGTCGAAAGCTCATATTGCCCGGCCTGGCCCATGCCGATACG
>SDBV01000885.1_pt1 | contig 43676 bp, 73 predicted proteins | sample 2277081 | NCBI WGS metagenome assembly SDBV01 (sample SAMN10402039, study PRJNA504765) | marine sediment metagenome | isolation source: marine sediment core GS10_PC15, 223 cmbsf | place: Arctic Ocean: Southern Knipovich Ridge | collected 2010
GTGACGAGAAGGGGGCGTCAAGCGTCAACATGGTGCCGCATGAGTCGCCGGCCGACGTGTACGGTGATGTCGCCAAGCTGGTGACGGAACAAGTTGACACTGAGATATGGCCGGGGCGGATCGACCGGACGCTGGTCAAGCGCAACGTCATGACCCTGCCATACGGATGTAAGCGGTATGGCATGAGGGACCAGCTGCTCAAGGAACTGGACAAAGCCCGCGAGGCCGGCAACCCGTACCTTGAGGGGGTCGAGAATGAGTGGCTGGCCTGCCAGTACTTGAGCGGCGTGATCTACGGCGCTATTGGGGATGTGGTCCAGGCGGCTGTCATGGCGATGGACTGGCTGGTACAAGTGGCGCGCGTCGCGAGTAAGGACAACCTGCCGATTCACTGGACGGTGCCCACCGGGCTGCCCATCCTCCAGCGGTACTTGCAGTTCCGGTACACCTTCATCAACACCCACGTCGGTGAGCTACGTATCCGCTCGTACCTAGTCGAGGAGACTGACCGCATCGACGGGCGCAAGCAGGCCAACGGCGTGAGCCCCAACTTTATTCACAGCCTGGACGCTGCGCACCTGATGAAGACGGTCAACATGGCGCGGGCCTACGGCGATGTGGACTTCGACTTCGCCATGATCCATGACAGCTTCGGGTGTCACGCGGCGGACGCCGAGCACTTCATGGGCCTGCTACGGGAGGCGTTTGTAGAGATGTACTCGGTCGACCTACTGGCGCAGTTCCGCGACGAGATCGTGGAACAGCTGCCGGAGAGCCTGCGGGCTGACATCCCACCCCTACCTGAGAAGGGCACGATGGACCTAGGGCTGGTACGCGAGTCGGACTTCTTTTTCTCTTAATGTTCCACATCTGCAAAGGTTGCGCTTGTAATAGCGCCACCCTTAGCAGAACAAACGAGGCGGCTAAATGAAATGGATAAATGGCATTACGTTGATCGTGACGATGGTCCTATCTCCGCTAGCAAGCGCGCAGTGGAGCGGAGCCGAGTGGAGCATAGGAGTGGGCGCCCAGTACAGACACACAAACGGGCCGATGGTGGACGTGCAGTATACACGGCCATTCGGACAGGGAAACTGGATTGGGTGGTACTCAAAGTTAGCAATGTTCGACGGGCAACCTGCGGCGTCTGTGGGGCTGCACTTTGATTGGACCAAGTGGTTCTACACCGCCATTGGAATAGGTGTGACCAAGGGCAACGATATCGTCAGCACCGCATATCACTACGAGAGCCCCATCATCGGCTTTCGGATTACCGATAGGTTGTCGGCAGAGGGCAGCCATCGGAGTAACTGCTCGTCGCTCTGGCCCTCCACTGGAAAGAAGTGCCTGTATTTGTTTCCACGGGGGACAAGACCTAACTTGGGTTACAACTTCATAACATTACGATGGAGGTTCTAGTGGACAATTCAAAGCGCGTAGTGCGCGACAAGTTTTTCAGTCAGACGCCGCAGGAAGTTGCCGAAGGCGCCATGACTGTGATCGACGCAGTGCAGGGCTTCGAGCCCGAGCTACAGGTCTCCGCAGTCGGCTTTGCGTTTTACTCCATGTGCAACCGGTTGGGCATCGACGCTCGCGAAGTGTTCGGGCTGCTGGATCGTATGCATCGCGACATTCAAAAACGAGCAGAGGCGAGGGCCGCAATCATGTACATCGACGAAGAGATCAAGGACGTAGAGCAACCGACCGAGATTTCACAACAGGTGAAGGACAGCATCGCGTCCATCGCTGACAAACATTCGGATCGCGTGGAGGAGGCCCTGGAGGAGGCTCGGGAGCAAGGCGAGATCGCCGACGAGCAAGAGATATGAGTGGGGCGGGACGCGATGAAGTGTACCGGGTCGTCAAAGCGGCGGACCCCGCGATGTACCGGCGGGTAGTTCAGTCGGCCACCATCATCGCGCTCAATCATGACTTCAGTGTGCATGTTGCCGCCGAGGTCGAAGCCGCGATGATGGGTCTCGTTTACCTGACCCACCTGGGGTCAGCATGAGGAACCCGCTGACAATCCCGGCCGACGTGCCGGTGCTCCAGCGACGCACGTTCCGCAAAGCGATCCAAGAGCACTACGCGATCTACAGCCGCGAGCAGTGGTTACAGTCGCACGCGCGCACCGGTAAGTATGAGCCCCACCAGGGCAAGCAAGAGTGCGAGCGCCGCATTCGAACGGGGAAGGCCGGTTTCGCTGCCCTCTTAGAGTGGTGTAAAGAGTCGACTTTAGCGGGGTTCGAATCCGCAACACAAAAGGGGGAAGCATGAGTTTTCCAGAACCCACTATTCTTATTCAGCGTGCCGAAAAAGAATGGCTTGAAGACGGCACGATTCATACCGACACCGCCATACAGCTTGCAAGTGCTGGGCTGTCGGTCGACGAAGTAATCGAAACATTCAAAGAGGTGGAAAGAGATCATGGCTGAAAAGCGAAAGAAATTGCCTACATTCATCACGCCGAAGGGCACGGCAATCTACCCGTGGCTGCATAAGGCCGACACGCGGTTCAACAGTGACGGCGAGTACCACGTCAAGCTCCGCCTCCCGGCCGATGCTGAGATCAAGGTGGACGACGAGATGGTCGACCTCCAAGAGTATCTGGAAGAGGCCGTAGTCGAGTCTTTCGCCAAGGCCAAGAAAGAGGCCGGCAGCCCGGCGAAGGCGAAGAAGGTCAAAAAGGCCGACCTTCCCATCGGCTCGCATGAGGACGACGAAGGCAACGAGACCGGTGACGTGCTCTACAACTTCAAGATGCGTGCGGTCGTGAAGCCGAAGGAAGGCGAGCCGTGGACGCAGAAGCCTCGCATCTTCGATGCCAAGGGTACTGCGCTCGAGCTCAAGTCGCTGTTTGGTGGCTCCGAGTTGAAGGTTGCGTTCCAGGTGATCCCCTTCTACACCGCGCTCGTTGGTGCCGGCATCTCGCTGCGCCTCAAGGCGGTGCAGGTGTTGCACCTGGTCGAGGGCGACGGCGGCACTGCCAAGTCCTACGGCTTCGATGAAGACGAAGACGGCTTCGAGGCACCGGACACGTCCGACGCGCCGTTCGAGTCCGACGACGACGTTAAGCAGGCGGCCAGTGAAGAGCAGGATTTCTAAACTGTACGCACAGTTGGAGAAGGCAATAGGGGGGCGAGAGATCGCCCCCTTTTTCTTTGACACCAACCCGGTGCCTGCAAGCCGCCCACGAGTAGGCCGTTGGGGCGTGTTCTACAGCAAGACCTACAAAGAATACCGGAATGTTTTGGCGGAAAAAATTAAGGCCGCTCGGCGGTCTTTCGGTGAGTCCCCAGTCGCGGTCCTGATGGAGTTTGTTGTACAGCCGGCGAAGACCACAAAACGCAAGTGGCCCCGCGGTGACGTCGACAACTTCGAGAAGGCCGTGCTCGACGCACTCACCCAACACGCAAAGATTTGGAAGGACGACGATCAAGTCCTCATCTCTGTCACCGCAAAACGATACGCAGAGCCCGGCGAGAAGCCTGGCACCCACATCACCGTTTGGAGACTCCCATGAAGGTAATGAAACCGGAGCATGTGAAGTACATAGTGATTCACTGCTCGGCCACGTCAGCGAAGCACGATATCGGTGTCGCAGACATCGACCGGTGGCACCGCCAGAAGGGCTACTTCATGGTCGGCTACCACTACGTCATTAAGCGCAACGGCCATGTCCAAAACGGCCGGCCGCTCACGCGCTTTGGCGCGCACGCCTACGGGTACAACCAACAGTCGCTCGGCATCTGCCTGGCCGGTGGTGTTGATCGTAACGTCAAGGGTCGCAAGCCCATCGCGGTCAACAACTTCACACCCAACCAGTTCGCCGCGCTGCGTCTGCTACTGGGCCAGCTAGGGAAGATAGGTTACGGCCATGCCGCAGTGCTCGGTCACCGAGACATGGAAGAGATGCGCGGCACCCGTCTTAAAGACTGCCCGTCCTTCGACGTGAGGGAGTGGCTATCAGAGTAACACAACCGAGGGGGTTGACATGTTGATATGTAAAACAAATCTAAGGGTCGCGTTCGAGAACTTCTCGGCGCACTGGGATAACCGTGGTAACAAGCCGCCCGTTTTCTATCGGATCGCTCGCGCTCTGCGCACGCGTGCCGGCACATGGCAACCGAGAAAACTATGGAGGCGCGTAAGGTGAACTACGATGACACAGAAAGCAGATGCACAGGACACGAGTCCTGCCCTTCATGTGGTAGTACAGACAACCTCGCTCGTTACAGCGATGGTCACGGTTACTGTTTCGGTTGCGGACATTACGAGTCTGGACCCGACGGCGATGCGAAACTTGATAAAGATAGTCCACGGGGAACTAGCGACATGGTGTACGGAGAATTCCGCGCCCTGTCCCGACGAGGGATTAGTGAAGAGACTTGTCGCAAGTGGAATTACCGAGTGGGTCGACGGCAAGGTCGCACGGTTCAGGTGGCAAACTTCTCGCCCACTGGGACCGTTACCTTCCAAAAGGTACGCACTGCGGACAAGGATTTCATCGTCACCGGTGAGTCTAAGAAACTTGGCCGCACCCTCTACGGCGCGTGGCTATGGAGGGACTCGGGACGAATGGTAGTAGTCACCGAGGGTGAGATCGATGCCCTGTCGGTCAGTCAGGTGCAACAGAACAAGTGGCCTGTCGTCAGTGTGCCGACCGGTGCGCAGGGCGCAGCCAAGGCTGTTCGCCACAACGTCGAGTGGTTGGAGAAGTTCGACAAAGTAATCTTCATGTTCGACAACGACGAGCCGGGTCGTGCGGCAGCGAAAGAGTGCGCCGAAGTCCTGGCACCGGGCCGGGCGTTCATCGCGAGGCTTCCCCTCAAGGATGCCAACGAGATGGTACAGGCTGGACGCGGGAAGGAACTCATTGACTCCATTTGGGGCGCGAAGGTTCATCGCCCCGACGGGATCATTGACGGTGTTGACATCACGTTCGAGGACCTCACTGGTGAGAAGGTAGAAGGCTATGAGACACAGTATCCTGAACTCAACGCCAAGCTGCGGGGTATTCGGAAGGGAGAGCTTACTCTACTCACAGCTGGTACGGGAATTGGTAAGACAACCTTGGTCAGAGAGATCGCAAAGCATTTCAACGACGCGGGCCTGGCGACGGGCAACATCTTTCTTGAAGAGAGTTTTCGCAAGACTGTTCAGGGGTTCATCGCCATCGACCGCAACGTCGCGCTCGGTGACCTGCGGCAGAACCCTGAACTTATTACGGAGGCCGACTACCGAGCTAGTCTTGAGCGCGTCATACATAACGGCCGCATCTTCTTTTACAACCATTTTGGTTCCCTTGAGTCGGACAACCTACTCGCCAAGATGCGTTATTTCGCGGTTGGATTGCAGGTCGATTTCATCTTCCTTGATCACATCAGTATCGCTATTAGCGGAACTGAGTCGTCTCGTGAGGGGGAAAGGAAAGACATCGACCGACTCATGACCCGTCTGCGTGAACTGATCGAGCAGACCGGCGTGGGCGTGGTGGCGATCTGCCACCTGGTTAAGAAAGATGGCACCCCGCACGAAGAGGGTGGTCGAGTAACGCTCGACCATCTTCGCGGGAGTGGAACACTGAAACAGATACCCGACAATATCATCGCGATTGAACGCGACCAGCAGGGCGATGACCCTGACGTTGCCACGTTGCGCGTGTTAAAGAACCGAGAGTTTGGAGACCTCGGCGAGGCGGACACGATCCGCTACAGCAAACGCACCGGGCGACTGTTGCCGGAGAACCTATTTGAGGAGAATGGAGATGCTAGTTTTTGACGCGGAGACCAACGGGTTCCTTGAGCACCTGACTAAGATTCATTGCATTGTGATCTACAACAACACTACCGAAGAGACCGCGCGCTATCGCGGGGACACCCTCCGCGCCGGCCTCCTCCGGTTACAGGACGCCGAGTTGATCGCCGGGCACAACGTCCTGGCGTTCGACATCCCGGCGTTCCAGAAGGTGTACCCGTGGTTCATGCCGAGGGGTAAGGTGTTCGACACCCATGTGGTGTCACGCCTGATCTACCCCGACATCAAGGCCAACGACCGCGCCCGCGAGAACCGCGGCCCGTGGATCGAGCGTAAGCACATCGGCCGACACACCTTGGCCTCATGGGGTTCACGCCTGGGTGAGCCGAAAGCTGACTACCTGGGGTGGTGTAAGGAAGAAGGCATCGACGAGCCCTTTGCCAAGTGGACACAAGAGTTGGAAGACTACTGCTACCAGGACGTCACTACCAACGTAAAGTTGGTGGATCATTTGCAAAACAAACTCGTTGATTTCAGTAAGGAATCGTTGGAGTTGGAACATTCCGTGCATCCCATCTTGCAACGTCAGATGGCACGCGGCTGGGCGGTGAACGTCCCGGCGATGGAGAGCCTGTACCGTGACTTGATGGGTCAGCAGCACGCGTTATCGGTTGAACTCAAAGCTGAGTTCGGGTTCTTCTACAAGGCCGGCGGCTCGCTGACCCCGAAGCGTGACAACAAGACGCGCGGATATACGAAGGGCGTCAAGCTCACTAAGGTCAGGCGGGTTGAGTTCAACCCCGGCTCGCGCCAGCAGATCGCGTTCATGCTCAAGCGTAGGTACAAGTGGCGCCCGAAAAAGTTCACGCCTGCCGGCGACGCGCAGATCGACGAGGCGGTGCTGCAAAGTTTGCCGTATGTTGAGGCGAAAAATTTTGGCCGTTATCTCATGCTCGAAAAACGTATGGGCATGATCGCTGATGGCAAATCGGCGTGGCTCAAGTACGCCAAGTATTCTCACAACAACACGCGCGCTCGTATCCACCCGACTGTGATCCACAACGGGTGCGTCACGGGCCGCATGTCACATCAACGACCCAACGTGGCGCAGGTGACACGGCCGGGCAACCCTTACGGTGAAGAGATGCGGCGCTGCTGGATCGCAGGCCAAGGTTATATGCTGGTCGGCTGCGACGCAGAAGGAATTGAGATGCGCGCACTGGCACATTACATGAGTCGATTCGACGGAGGCGCGTATGCAAAGGCGGTTGTGGAAGGAAAGAAAGACGACGGCACGGACCCGCATTCTATCAATGCAGCTGCGATGGGCCTTCTCAGTTTCGGTGTGGCGGAAGAGATTGTACGGGACACTGGCAAGACTGTTTTCTACGCCATGATTTACGGCGCGGGAGACTATCGCGTTGGCCTGATCGTGTTGAAGGCGGCGAAGAAAGCTGCCGGCAAGCAGAAGTGTGTGGCCGTCGGGCGCGAAGTGCGTGCCAAGCTGGCGAGGAACATCCCCGCATTAATCAAGGTGATGAACTCCGTGAAGGCGGCGGTGCGTAAGCGCGGCTGGCTGCGCGGCCTCGACGGTCGCCGGCTGGATATACGTAGCGAGCACGCTGCGGTCAACGCGCTATTCCAGTCGTTCGGAGCCATCATCATGAAGCGCGCGCTCGTGATCCTCGACGCGTCGTTGCAGGCTGTCGGGCTGAACCCCGGTGGGGACTACGAGTTCGTCGGGAACATACACGACGAGTGGCAGATGGAAGCACACCCTCAGTGTGCCGAGGGAGTGGGCAAGATGGCGACACAAGCAATTGAGGCGGCGGGTCAGTACTACAAGGTCCGCTGCAAACTATCAGGCGGCTACGCCGTCGGGGAGAACTGGAATGACACCCATTAAATATTACAAAGATGATCCCGAAACGAAGAGAGCGGCTAATGCGACGCGCCGCACGGTGGACGGAGAACGTATCTACCCGAGTCACTCCAACTACCCTGCCGATGTTTTGTCACGTCCTATCTTTACACAACCGCAACGGTTGCAGTTCAAGCATGAGCAGCTGTCGCACATCGTGTTCGAGGATACTGTTGAGCGTATGGAGTACGGGAAGCTGGACGCTGCGCACGAGAACAAGCGCAACGGCTTCGTGTACGTCCTGTCTCACCCGGCGCTCTCGTCATACAAGGTCGGCCACAGTCGTGACCCGAATCGTGTGGTCCAAGCTGCCAACCGTTTCTGTCCCCTGCGTGCGTGGAAGGTGGAGTACGCCGTGTACACCAACGACCGCATCAAGTTGGAGCGTGAGTTTCACCAGGACTTCGCTCACAACCGCATTGGCATGAGTGAATTCTTTCTTATGAACCTAACGACCATCAACGCATGGTTACAAATTCTGGAGGTCAAATGAAGTTCAGAGACATCATCGCTAAGTTCGCACCGATACTCGGTGCTGCATTGGGCGGGCCAGCCGGCGCAGTTGTCGGCAAGCTCATTTCAGCCAAGCTCGGCCGCAGCGTTGAGGACATCACTAAGAACGGTGTGTCCACCGAGGAAGCTGGCGCTCTTGTGATCCTTGAGTCTGACATGAAGATTGAGCTCGAGCGCATTAAGGCCGGCTCGCAGGATATCGGTGCGGTCAACAAGACCATGCGGGTCGAAGCGAAGGCCGAGCACTGGATGCAGTGGGCCTGGCGCCCGTTCATCGGCTTCACTACCGGCATCGCATTCTTAGGTGTCGTCCTGTTCATCGGCATCGCAATGTACAAAGCGTTGTTCGGCGGCGTGCCAACTGCGATGGGTCACATCCCCCTTATCATCAGTTCATTCTCTGCGCTATTCGCTGTACCGGGTGCGATCCTGGGTGTGGCGTCGTGGCATCGAGGGCAAGCAAAGCGAGGCAACTGATGCAAACGACATTGTTGATTGACGCCGACGGGCTCGTCTACTGGGCCGGGTTCGGTGCGGGAGAGGAAAAGTACGAGTGGTCTGACAGCGTCATGAGTACAATGACCGACTTCGACAAGGCGTGCGATACGATCCGCGCGCACGTCGAAGACTGGGGTGAGATGCTTCTCGCTGATGACGTGGTCATGTGCCTGTCCGACGACTCGGGCAGGTACTTCCGCCACGACGTCCTCCCCACCTACAAGCACAACCGCGACTACAGTAAACGACCAATCCTCTACGACCAACTCCGCAAGTTCATGACCGACAACTGGCGCACCATTAAGCGGCCCGGCCTGGAAGCCGACGACGTGTGCGGCATCCTGTCGACCAGTGAAGTGATAGTGAAGGGCAAGAAGATCGTGGTGTCGGTGGACAAGGACTTCCTTACCATCCCCGGCTACCTGTTCAACCCCAACTACCCAAACTTCGGTGTGCAGGAGATCACCGAAATCGAAGCTGACGCAGCACACATGATGCAGACGCTAGTGGGCGACGGCACAGACGGCTACAAGGGATGCTGGAAGGTCGGCGAGAAGGGAGCGAACGAGATCGTGTGGGGTACCGGCATCGGCGAGTGTCTTATCCCGCGCGACCAGTACTTACGCCGCATGTGGGATGCCGTGGTCGGCGCGTTCACACTGTCGGCCATCAAGTATCCGAACCGTCCTGAGGCGTGCGAGCCTATGAAGGATGCTCTTCGGCAAGCACGAGTCGCCCGCATCCTGCGGCGTGACGACTACAATTTTGCAACGAAGGAGGTTAAGCTATGGAGTCCACCGAGACTGCCGCAACTGGAGGGGCTGTTTCCGCTCTGGAAGTTCAAGTCGGCGGGAACCATTACAAACATCTAGGCATTCAGCCTATCGAGTACATCCTTGCGAACGACCTGGGTGCGTGCGAGGCAGCTGTGGTCAAGTACGTCACCCGATGGAAGTTGAAGGGTGGCATCTCGGACCTGAAGAAAGCCAAGCACTACCTCGACCTGTTGATCGAGTACACCCAAAAGAATGAGCCGGCCTGGCCCAAGTGGGCCGAGAGCCTCACGCGCGCAGGCGAAGAGATGAGGGAGATGCGGCGCGAAATGGAAGAGCAAGAGTATAAGACACTTAGCACCCCGGTCCCGCACAGCCGCCGCAAGAGTGACATCACGATCGAAGACCCTGCGGAATGCCCCCAAAGCTGCGCAGCACAAAAAGATTCAGTTCCCGCACGCCGGCCGTAACGCCTGAACCACCACATCCCCTACCGATCAACACCTTACCTAATTAACGCCACCCCTTGATACCCCCGATCATTGTGGCCCCTAACGGGGCCTTCTTTTTCCGAGGAGAGCATGGAAATCATCCCCCATACAGCAGTGGAATTGATCCAGCTGCTCGACAAAGACATCCCGCATCGGTGCATAGCCAAGTCTGAGGACGTGGTCGAAGCGCAGCGGTATGCCGGCAAGCGAGAGCTCGTAGATCACCTGCTTAACGCACTCGAATCTACCCGAGTCCAAGCCCTCACCGGAACCGTATAAATGTGCCTCTTCAACTCGCCCCCGGCCCCGCCACCTCCTCCGCCCCCGCCACCTGAGCCCAAGGCCGTCTCTCTCGGCTCCAAGCCTACCTCCGCATTCTCGGGGGCCGTGAAACGTAGAGGGCGCGCCGCTCTCCGTACTGATCTTGTCGCTCTCAACACAGGCGCGACTCTGACCGCCGGCGGTGTTGGCGGCGTACCGACAGGCACCTAATAGGAAGCACCCAATGCCACATGACGCCCAGCAAGGTCCACTGCAAAAGCGTTACAATATACTTACCACTGATCGACAGTACTTTGTCGATCGTGCTTGCCGTGGCGCAGAATTAACGATCCCCTCGCTGTTTCCTAAGGCTGCTACTGGTACTTCTGAACTGACGAACACCAGTGTGCAAGACCTACCGACTCCGTTCCAGAGCGTAGGCGCACGCGGACTCAACAACCTGTCGTCCAAGTTACTGCTCGCCATACTCCCGCCCAACTCTCCGTTCTTCCGCCTGATGGAAGATGGCTTGAAGCAAGAGCTCGAGAACGATGCGAAGCTAAAGCAACAGTTGGAAACTGCTCTTTCCAAGATGGAAAGAACGGTGATGAAAGAGATCGAGAAGAAACGCATACGCGTCACCATCTTCGAGGCTCTCAAGCAGTTGTTGCTGACCGGCAACATCCTGTTGCACATCATGCCTTCCGGCCAGATGCGCAGCTGGCGGCTGGACAAGTACATCGTCGTTCGCGATCCGAGCGGCAACCCACTAGAGATGATTATTCGCGAGGCCGTGGACCCACGCTCGCTGACTGAGGCTTTGCGTATTCTAATCGGCGCGAAGCTAGGAGAGACCACAAGCGACGGCAAGCCCAAGCCAGTCCTACTCTTCACCCAGATTTTACACACCGATGCAGGATGGATCGTTCAGCAGGAAGCGAACGGTGTCCCGCTGCCCGGTGCTGCCACCCACCCGCACGACAAGCTGCCGTACATGGCGCTGCGTTTCGCGAAGGTGGACGGCGAGAATTACGGGCGCGGGTTCATCGAGGAAGTACTCGGTGACCTACTGTCGCTCGAAGGTCTGACCAAGGCCATCGTCGAGGGCTCCGCAGCGGCCGCGAGACTACTCGTGCTCGTCAAGCCCAACTCGTCTACCAGGCAGAAGGACATTGAACAGGCGCCCAACGGCGCCGTGCGTACCGGTTCGTCCGACGACGTGACCTTCATGTCCATGGCGAAAGACGGCAAGACGCAGGACTTCCGCGTCGCCGCCGTGACCGCAGAGAACATTGAGAAACGCCTATCGCTGGCGTTCCTCTTGAACACCGCACTCCAGCGTAAAGCGGAGCGCGTGACCGCAACCGAGATTCGGGAAGCCGCCGTTGAGCTAGACGATTCACTTGGCGGACTCTTCTCCATACTGTCGGTCGACTTACAGCTGTGGCTGGTGTCGATCCTCATGCTCGTCATGCAGAAGACCGGCAAGCTGCCGGTCCTCCCCGCAGACACGATCGAGCCCGCCATCATCACAGGCCTCGACGCACTCGGCCGGCGCTCCGACTTGGATCGCATCATCGAGTTCGTTGGCATCTTAGGCAACCTTGGCGAGCAAGGCCTCGCGCGTCTCAAGATGTCTGGCTTCATCGGTCGCGTTGCTACGGCAACAGGCATCGAGCTCGAAGGCCTCATCAAGACTGACGACGAGTTCAACGCGGAACAGCAGGCGCTGCAACAGCGTCAGCTGATGGAGCAGGCGATGAAGTCGCTCGGCCCCAACGCAATCAAGGCGATCACCGACGTATTCATGCAGCAACAGGAATCCAGGTAATTCAATCTGAGGAGACACTATGGCTACCGCCAAGAAAGTAAGCAAGATCGACCAGCTGTTATCGCTGGTCACTAACCTGACTGAGTCGCAAAAGAGTCTCGAAAAAAAGATCGAGGTCCTCGAAGCGAAGACCCCGCACCTGATCGAGCAGGACGTGCCTGAGCAAGACCCGGCCGAAGTGGCCGTTATCGCCGGTCGCGACCCCGTTGCCATATCCCACTTCGCCCGCGACAAGGGTGCGAAAGAAGGATGGAAGGCGGCGGAGATCGAGGCCTACTGTCACGGCCTGATGCGCGTTGCTATGAACCGCGCCGAGCATGACCCGTCAGGCGACCGCGCCCAAGTTGCGAGGTCGAAGCCGAAAGAGCAGAAGAAATCTACGTTCACAATCAAGGGTGAGAAACACACCTGCGACGTGACGTTATATTAGGAGGACACATGGCAGACACACCTAACACTGCCCCCGCCGGCGCCCCGCCGGCTGGCGCACCACCGGTCGCACCCGCGCCGGCAGAACCCGTTACGCTCACGCCCGGCACCCCCGAGTATGACGCACACATGGCCGCCATCGGCGACGCTGGCACAGTCAGCAAGCCTGACGCCCCTATTACCAGCCAGCCGGCCGCGCGCCCCGACCACATTCCTGAGAAGTTTTGGGATGCGGAGAAGGGTGTCGTCGACATGGAGGCATTCGGTAAGAGCTACGGTGAACTAGAGGCCAAGCAGTCCACACCTGATCCCGACGACCCTCTCGCCGGCGTGGAAGGTATTGATTACAACGGACTTGGTGAGTACTACCTCGAGCACGGTTCACTAACTGAACAGCACTACACTGACCTGGCAAGTAAGGGCATCCCGAAAGAGATGGTCGATGCATACCTTGTTGGTCAGCAGGCAGTTGCCCAGAAGACAGTCGATCAAGCCTACAATTTAGTTGGCGGCAAGGAGAAGTACGACGCCATGATGGCGTGGGCTCGCGCCAATAAATCCGAGGAAGACCTCGACAAGTTTGACGGCACGCTCGCCGGCGAGAGTGCCGGTGTCATGACTGCCGTCAAGGCAATGTCGCAGGACTATTTTAAAGCAGTCGGCACTGATGGTAACCTCATCTTAGGCGATAACGCCAACCTAACTGGCGAAGTGTTCGCCGACCAGGACGCCGTTGTTGCCGCCATGAGCGACCCGCGCTACCAGACCGACTCCGCGTATCGGCAGTCTGTCATTGCCAAGCTCGCGCGCAACGACCCGTTCGGCATCCAGCAGAACGACATGTAGTTCGACTCATATCGAACTAGCCCGTGTACACGATTCGTGTACAGAGGAGTTTCCTGAACAGTTCCCTCCCGCAAGTGTCCTCCTCCACTTGCCCGGCCCCCTGCTTGGGGGCCACCTATTTTGACGTGCGATTGCAAGTCTAAAGTGTCGTATGTTTGCAAGTGTTTCATGCGTAATGCCTGCCCCAAGGAGTAGACGCTGCGCCTTTTTATTTCCACGCTCGCGCCACCCGGCGCGGAGCCGCCTGAGGGCGACAACTCCGTAGAAGGTAAGCGAACGTACCCATCGAGCCGCATGGCTCACACGTTCAACCATAACCTACGGACAAACTATTATGTCTAATGCAACCGTCACCCGTATCGGCCAAATCGACAGTTCCGGCGATACCGACGCCCTGTTTCTCAAGGTCTTCGCTGGCGAGGTCTTAACCGCCTTCACCACCGCGAACAAGATGCTTGATAAGCACATGATGCGGCAGATCAACTCCGGTAAGTCGGCGCAGTTCCCGGCGACCTGGAAGGTCAACGCTTCGTATCACACCGTCGGCGCAGAGTTAGTCGGCCAGGCTGTCAATGCCAATGAGAGAATCATCATCGTCGACGACCTGTTGGTTGCCGATGTGTTCTTGGATGTTCTCGAAGAGGCGAAGAACCACTACGACGTCCGCAGCGAGTACAGCAAGCAGACGGGTATCGCTCTGTCTAACCAGATGGATCGTAACCTGTTCCAGACTGGCTACCTTGCAGCGCGTGCCAGCGCCACTGTTTCCGGCGCCAACGGCGGGACCGTTATCACGGACTCTGACTCGAAGACCAACAGCGGATCACTCGCCGCGAGCATGTTTACCGCTGCTCAGAACCAAGACGAGAAAGATGTGCCTGAGGACGACGGTCAACGCTTCGCGTTCGTTCGCCCGGCCCAGTACTACTTGCTGGCGCAGGACACCACCGCTATCAACAAGGACTTCAATGGCCTTGGCTCCTATTCCGACGGTAAGATTCTCAAGATCGCCGGATACATTTTGGTGAAAGCGAACAACATCCCGACCACGAACATCTCGACTGGCCCCACGAAGTACCAGGGCAACTTCAGCACCAGTTCCATGTTGCTGTTGCACCGCACGGCCGTCGGCACCGTTCGCCTGCTCAACCTCCAGAGTGAAATGGCCTATGACATTCGACGTCAGGGCACCTTGGTGATCGCAAAGTACGCGCTCGGCCACGGCATTCTGCGGCCTGAGTCGGCTGTCGAAATCAAAGAGAGTTAAGCCTCTCTACTGTACCACCTTTCAAGGGGGTGTGGGTTTTCCTGCACCCCCTCTTCTTTTTTGTAAGCACAGGATAACAAGACTATGGCTTTTCAAAATCACCAATTCGTTAAAGTACACGATGCCCAGGACGGTAACGCCAACGGCGTAGCAGTTGTGCTTGAGGGCGGCCTCAACATGGTCGGCGTGTACACCACCGACGCCTCCACCATTGACGCGGCCGCCGAGCTTCTGCTCGAAGTCTCGCCCAATGGCGGCACCACCTACATCCAGCATCACCTCGGTGACTTCGACCCGCAGGAATCCGGCCTTGCCAACGAAAGTGGCGGCGCCGAGACTTTCATCAAGGTTCCCGGTAACCGCGTTCGCGCGCGGCACGTCGAGGGCTCCACGTCCGTTGTCACTGTCTACATCGCTACGCGCCCGTACTCCATGCGCGACGCGATCAAGGTGCTCGACCTGCAGGACGTAAACGTCGCTGCGGCCGCCGCCAGTACCCATGTCGTTCCCATTCGTGGTGACGGCAAGTTGGAGTGTCTGTGTTGGGCTGCCGATTTTGATTCCGGCAGTGTAGACCTCGAGTATTCGCCCGACGGCGGTACGACCTGGTTCAACGCGCGCTCCGCGATTACGGCGGACCTGTCGTTCACTCTGGACATCGGCCAGATCGTCGGCAACAAGATGCACAATCACGGTCTCATGTACCGCGCTGTTGTAACGAGCGTAGCCACTCCCGGCACGCCCGACATCAGCCTGCACATGTGGCAGTAAGCACTACCACCAACCCAAAGGGGAGCCCTCACCGGCTCCCCTTTTTTTCTTTTTGAGGTAACCCCATGGCACTAGCAACGCAGCCAGTAGTTATCCAGTTGCGCGACTCCTCGTACTACGTCTTCGACTGGAAAAACCTGGACGAAGACGACGATGGCGCAACCATCAAAGTTCCCGGCCTGACTAATAAGACCGTACATGTGTATGGCAACTTCGGCACGGGCGGACAGGTCAACATCCAAGGTTCTAACGACGGCGGCGCGACGTGGGTTCTACTCACCGACCCACAAGGCAACGCCCTCACGTTCCTTTCAGCGGCGATGAAATATATCACCGAAACTCCTGAACTCATACGGCCGTTCTGTGACGCCGGCACCTCTGTGTCCATCTCCGTCACAATTGTAGCCACCGCGTAGAGACAAACACTATGTCTCACAAACGGCGGCGACGACTTGTTAGGCTGATGGGAGGATTCAATCCACTACTTATTTCCGATCTTGTTTCTTGGTGGGACTTATCTGACATTAGTTCTTTATTTCAAACCGACGATACGTCTACTCCTGTTACAGCCGATGGAGATACTATTGGCCGTGTTAATGATAAGAGCGTTAATGGACATAATATTGTTCAAGCTACTGCGGCTAAGAGGCCGCTATACAAGACGGGGATATTAAATGGCCTGAGTGTGGGTCGTTTCGATGGAGTTGATGATTTACTTACAGTAACAACGCCAGCAGCCCTGGCTAATGATTGGACCATATTCATGGTTCACGGCGGCGGCGCAGTAACTACGGGCAAATATTGGATAAGTTGGGGAGATGGTGCTAATGGCGAAGCTAGGCAAATACAATCAGGCGGCAATGATTCTATAAATATGGATTTCTGGGTTGTAGCAGCAAATGCAGATACTGATATTGAAGATGGTTCCGCACATTCTATGATATGTACTTGGGATGAAGCAACAGGGAAAATTTATAGAGATGATGTATTAGATGGGGAAGATACTATTGCGGAGAATGCGTATACAGGGACCACATTACGTGTAGGGGCTAATGCTATTGGTGGTAATTGGCTTGATTCGGACATAACTGAAATAGCAATTTACGACAGAGTGCTTACTGCTGCTGAAATTACAACTCTTCATGCTTACGCAGGAAGATGGGGAGTCTTGTAAAGTGTCGGTGGTTTGGGCCTGTGATGCTTTTAAAAGCATTGTCGCATTATGTTTGGTTGGTTCAATAGCCGGCTGCGGCACCATCAACCTCGTCACCGGGCTGTCCTACGACGCCCACCCCCGCGACGCCTTTGGCGGAAACCCCATCGCAGAAGTTGGAGTAGAAGCCCAAGCCAAGAAAGCTTCCCACTGGTGGTTCTTCTGGCGCCACAACTCCAGTTGGGTCGATGGCCCTCCCTGGAACGACAACCCCGATCGCGCGAGCGACCGTTTCGGTTTTGAACACCGATTCCCACTGAGAAAATAGGTAACCACTATGTCTGCACAGTATCCTGATTCCGTCGTCCCGCAAGAGATGGGTGAAAGCGTCACCGTAAACGGTACGAACACCACGCTCACCGCACATGTTGCGGCTGGCCGTATCACCGTCACCCCCGCCGAAGAGGCCCTCCACTTCAACTGGCACATCGTCGGCGGCAACGCTGTAAAGCCTGACCCTTACGGTGACAAGACTGTTGTCATCAAAACACGCGATTCGGGTTCGACTCCCGGTCCCGGCCCCTATGCGCAGTCCAATACGTCATTCCCGATCGGCGTGGACGGCGATACGTTTGCGATCGTCCTCGCAGAAAATTCCGCTCGACTTGAACTAGAAGCGTCGACCGCACTTGTTCCCTCTTACATTCAACTGGAGTCTGCATAACCATGAGTACCAAAATCTCCGCATTAACGGCCGTAGGTGCGGCCGCTGCCGCCAACGAGTTCGTTATCAATGAGGCAGGCACCACCAAGAAGATGTCCCTGACGCAGCTTATGACGTTGCCTGCTGGTTTGGCTTTAACGCCTGGCACAGGTGGTATCGCCCTCGCTGCAAACGGCCTGGTTCGTACTGGCCGCGAGCGCTTTGTTCCCGCAGGCGCCGGTAAGATTGCGGCCGCTACCGGTTGGGTTGAGGCCCTCACCACGGCCCTACCAGAGGTCACCCTGGCAGCTGGCATCACCGCGAAGACCTTTATCATCCCGCTCGTTGGGCTGACTATCGGTGATACCGTAACGGCCTTCAAGCTGCTCGCGCAGATCGAGGCTACCTCGTCCAACACCGTGACGATGGATGCCGACCTTCGTAAGTTCACGAACGCCGCCGCTGACCCGGTGGACGCATCGATCGGTGCTATCACGCAGGTCTCCGTAACAGGCGACACCGCTGTCGCTGCCGCGAAGACCGGCCTGGCCGAGGTTGTTGCTGCCGGCGAAGCTCTGTATGTGCTCGTCACCGCGACCACCGGCGCCACCACCGACATCAAGCTGCTCGGCATCACCTACACCGTCACCGAAGCCTAAAGCAGCATCTTCCATAGGAGTAAGCCATGGCCTTAGCTATCGCCGCGACGACTGAATTACAAGCCGTCAACATCATGCTAGGGACTATCGGTGAAGCACCGGTGTCCAGCCTGACCGACACCGGTCTCTCCGAGTTGGCGATCGCGAAGACCACGCTCGACGAAGTTAGCCGTGACCTGCAAAAGCGCGGCTGGCAGTGGAACACCGACCTGAACGTCACCATCTCCATCGACGGCAGCAATCGGTATCCGGTGGCATCCGACATACTTCGCATCAGACCGATGCCACAGTTTAGGTATCTCGACGTGGCTATCCGCAACGCGTTCGTGTGGTGGAGAAATCCGCCCGACAACACTGCGTCCGGTAACTCCTTTGTGTTGCTGAATGTAACGCCCCTATGGGAAGTTGTGCTTGGTATCAAGTTCGACGAGCTCCCCGAGACCGCCAGGCGTTTCATTACAGTGCGGGCCTCCCGCCTGTTCGCGGATCGCGAAGAGGCTTCGGAGACTCAGCACGGCTTCACGACGCAAGACGAGTCCGACGCACTCACTGCTCTCGACTCCGAAGAGGCAGAAGACGCCAACTACAACATCCTCCGCAGTAACTCGGCCATGAGTATCTGGGCCGGGCATGTCCACCCCACTCCCCGTAGGTAAGCATGGCTCAGATCAACCGTCCCATCCCGTCGCTCTTCAACGGCATCTCGCAACAGCCCACGTCGGTGCGTCTAGCATCGCAGGGTGAGATACAAGAGAATGCCAGGTCGACTTTGGTGGACGGGTTGGAAAAGCGGCCGCCGTCTCAGCACATCGCTAAGGTGCGGACTGCGGTGAATTCTGACGCCTTCATCCACTGGATCAATCGCGACTCGGCCAACCAGTTCAAGGTTATCATTGAAGACGGTAAGATCGAGGTCTACAACCTCGCCGGTGTGTCGCAGACGGTCCTCTACACGCTTGAACATTGGTGGAGTTTCGATGAGGCCGACGCGACCACTCTCGAAGTTGGACAGAAACGGCAGGTCTCTTTGCCACCCGGCGTCACTCAGATCGTACTAAACACCTTCGGCATCGCCGGCGGCGCGATCATTACCTGGGAGAGTTCCCCCACCGGCCTGTACGCCGGTGAAGAGTCCTCAGTACGCGTCGACACCAGTAATACTAACGGCAACGTCAACCACACCAACGGAGACTACATTCGCGCTAGGATAAGCACCACCGGCTCCGGCACGCCCGACGCCGACATCAACGCGAACAACGTCCAGTACCTACGGTCGACCACGCCGCGCGCGGAGTTTAAGGCTATCACCGTGGCCGACTTCACGTTCATGGTGAACACCGAAGTGACTGCACAGATGGACGCGGCGATCCTCTCGAACGACTTGTTGACAGGTACGGTGCAGTTATTCTCCGACCTACCCGGCGCACCCTCCACCGGCCAACTTTACGAGATCGCTGGTGATCCCGCCACGTTGCTCGACCAGTACTACGTCCGGTTCGACGCAAACGTATGGCAGGAAGATGTAAGGCCGCTGGAAGTCGACGGGTTCGACGCTGCGTCCATGCCGCACGAGCTCGTCCACGACCAGACCGCTAACACATTCACCTTTAAGGAGTCAGCTTGGACGCGCCGCTCAGTCGGTGACGCCTCCTCTGCTCCCGAGCCGAGTTTCATCGGCCGTAAGATCAACGACGTGTTCTTCCACAAGAACCGCCTTGGGTTCCTTGCCGACGAGAACGTCATTACGTCGCGCTCAGGCCAGTTCTTCAACTTCTTCCGCGAGACGGCCACCGCAGTGCTCGACAGTGATCCGATCGACATAGCCAGCACCGGCGACGTCGTGTCGATCCTGAAGTCAGCCGTACCGTTCGACGATTCGTTACTGCTCTTTGCAGACAAGTTGCAGTTCACGCTCACGGCGGGAGGCGAAGTCAGCCTGACCCCGAAGACGGCGACCATCACCCCGACGACACGCTTCGACGCCTCGCTCGCAGCTGCACCCGCGGCGGCAGGACAGAACGTCTACTTCGCAACGGAGAGTGGTAACTTCACTCACATGCGCGAGTACTTTGTGGAGGTTGACGCTGCGGCCAACAAGGACGCATCTAACATCACCGCGCACGTCCCGTCCTACATCCCGAAGAACGTATTTAAGATCGTCGCCAGCACAAACAACAACACAGTCTTTGCACTGTCGCTCGACGAGCGCAACGTGGTCTACGTCTACAAGTTCTTCTGGGGCGGCGCAGGCAACAAGAAACTCCAATCGAGTTGGTCCAAGTGGATTTTCGATACCTCGGACATCATCCTCGGCGTTGAGTTCTACAACCACGAATTGTTCATGTCCGTCCAGCGGGCCGACGGCGTCTTCCTCGACAAGATTAACCTCCAGCTTCGTAATATTACGACCAACTTTCCGTTCGACATGCTGCTCGACAGACGGAACGCGCTCTCCGGTTCCTACGACTCTGGCACTGACCTAACCACCTGGACCACTCCCTACGAGTTACCGATTTCCGGCACGCTCGAAGTGGTCCTCGACGGAGACTGGGGCGGGCACATCCAGCTAGAGAACGGACAGCAACTCTTACTAGAGTCCGCCACCAACGACACCGAGACCATCGACCTTGAGAGCGGCGAGACGAGCCGCGAGGGCGAGCTACTGGTCACCACAAATCCTACAAACCTGACCGCCACCGCAGTCGGAGACCTGACCGCCAACGGCGTAATTGTCGGGATCAAGTACAACATGCTGTACAGGTTCAGCGAGCAGTTCATGAAAGATAGTGCCAACCCGCCCAACGCAATCTCCGAGGGCCGGCTGATGCTACGCCGTATGTTCGTCCGGTTTACCCGTAGTGGGTTCTTTCGAGCCGTAATCACGCCCAGAGGGCGCGGCCCGTTCACCTACGTCATGACCGGCAAGACGATCGGCGACGCTCTCATCATTGGTGAAATCGGTATCGCCGGCGGTGAGCACAAGTTTCCAGTCCTATCAAACGCTGAGTCGGTGATTATCGACATCACCAACGACAGCCGCCTTCCATGCGTGCTACAGAGCGCGGAGTGGAAGGGTACGTTTTCAATGAGAGCTAAGAGGAGCTAATGCGTATAGCGAAAGCGATAGAAGTCGATGGTACGTCCATCGCACCATACCTGCGCGAGGTAGACACCCGTGAATGCCTCGCTCTCACTGGGGAGACGCCGGAACAGTGCTTGCCGGAAGCAATCAAGACCAGCACAAAATCGTGGTCTGCATTCGACGACGAGCATGATTACCCGGTTGCCGTTGGCGGCGTTGTCACGTCACCATACGACTCCGACGCCGGCATCCCCTGGTTCATGTCTACGCCACACCCGCCTTGGCGGTTCTACATGCGTACAGTTCCAGAAATGGTGGCGAGCTACCAGGGCGACTACAAGATGCTCTACAACCTGATCGACATGCGCAACACGGTGTCGATCCAGTGGTTAGCTCGCATCGGCTTCCGGTTCGGTGAAGTCCATCCTCGCTTCGGCCACGCTCGTATCCCATTCATCGAGTTCTGCAAGGTAACAGTTTAATGTGCCCACCTGTAATCATCGCTCTTATGGTCGTCTCGGCCCTAGCCGCCCAGCAGCAACAGAAAGCGACGAACAAAGCGGCGGCTCAGAGTTTCCAGAACATCACTGCGCAGCGAGACTTACAGGGTAGACGCATCCAGCAGGGTGCAGCAAACGACATCTTCGCGCGCTCTGTGCAGCAGTTGCGTGACGCGGGCTCCATTAGAGTAGCGGCGGGTGAGGCCGGCGTGACCGGCAACTCCGTCGCCGCCATCCTTGGCGAGTCGGTGTTCAACCGTAGCTTTGACGTCGCGCGCACCACGCAGAATGCTCGTAACGCACAGCTGGCCGCCGGCCTGAATGCACAGTCCGCCATCAACCAGGTGCCGACTACCAGCAACATCGAATTGGCGGGTTCACTTGCCGGCATTGCCCTCAGTGGGGCAGGCAGGCGGCCCAGCCAAGGCACTAAGCCCACCGCACTACAACTCTCGGGGCCTAACTAATGGCTACACGCAAACTCCGCAGGCGGTCTCAGGCCGGCAGCACCCCACCGAGTCCGGTTAGGGCAGCTATCGAATCCATCCCTATCGTACAGCCCGTCCCGGCTGGCAACACGAAAGCTGGACAACTTGCCAAGGCTCTCTCGTCGCTAACCCCAGGATTAAAGGCTTTGGCCGCGAGCCGAGAGGCTCTTAATATACGAGCCGGCCAAGAGCTCGCCCTCGCACAGCAGCTGGACAGCGAGCAGAGCTTAACGGACGCATTCGCTCCCGGTCAGACTCGAGCGTTCCAAGACGCGATGGCGAAGGTCGCCGCACAGGCCTCCGTGCTCAAATCACACCGGGCCGCGAAAGAGGACTACGCGCTCAACCGAGAGCGGTACACCAGCGGTGAGCTCCAGTTCGAGGACTTGATCCGCGAGCACCTGTCGCTCGAGGGTGTAGAGGACCAGGCATTCAGACAGGCCGCACTCCCGGTCGCCTTCCAGTCCATGCAGGAACTGCGCAACCAGTTTCGCGCCGACTCTGCCGAATTCATACTCGCACAGCGCGACAGAGATTTCTCGTCGCTCGCCGCGGAGGTTGTCAACGATCCCAACTCGACCGCACTGATGGTTGGTCAGGTCACGGATCGAGGCAAGAACGACCTAGACATCGACCGCACTCGCATCATGGAAATGTTCATGAACGAGTTACGTATCGCCGGTGTACAGGGCAAGCCCGGCCTTTTCAGTAAGTTCATCGAGCAGGCCAACAACGACGGCGTTGGAGTAGCGGCCAGCCCCAAGACCAAAGTAGAGTTCTTCAAGCTACTTGAGCAAGCGAAGAGTGTCGCGAAACGTGAAGTTGACAAACGCACTGCTCGAGAGAAGTTTCTGGAACACGAGATGCTGTTGAACGACGCCCGCAACGGAACCTTGCCGCGCGCCAGAATGTTGAACGCTATGGACGCGAAGCTCATTACGGCCCCCCAAGGCACCGCATTGGTCGAGGTCGAGCGGAAGTTCATTGGCACCGAAGCACTAAAGCGCCAGATCATGTCGATCTATGACACCGGTGGCGACGCCGGCCAGCTGGCAGCACTCAAGGGACAAGAATTCCACAGCCCCGAAGTTGAGGACGGCGCATTCGACCGGTGGGCCACAGACCAACTACAGGACGCACAGACGCCCGAGGCGAAGCAGCAGGCGTGGCGCACGATTATTCATACCAGTATCGCAACCGATAAGGAATACCGGCCCCTGATCGAGAAGCTCAAGAATTCCCACCCCGCACAGCGCGGCTACGAGCAAAGCGTTCAGATCGCTTCCAGTTTAATGCTCGTTGGCGGTGAGGACGTAGTTCGCGGAACGCTCGGCGCGACGCAATGGGCACAGATGGTACGTTACCAGAACGCCCGAGCCGCCGGCCAGAATAATAGAGAGTCCGCCGACTTCGCTCAGAACGTGACTCGCGAGGAACGCGAGCGCGGCGCGCAGATGATGCAGACCGACGACGGTAAGTCCGTGGTCAAAGACCTGCGATCTATCGCGGAACAGTCCACCGGCTTGTTCGGAATCTTCGGCGACGCAGCACAGAATTCGCAATATGTGTTCAACTCCCTCAAGCGCAACACGCTCACCTTTCTCCAGATGGGCATGAGCTTGGAGCAGGCACAGAACGAGGCCACTCGCCACTTTGAGTCCAACAACACCTTATTCAACGGGAACTGGATCAACAACTCAGTGCTGTTAAACGGGGGCCGGAGCATCGTAAACCCCAACATGGCCGGCGCGCTAGAGCGCGTTGAGAACGCGTTTACTGACTCCCGCCGCGGGGCCGGCAAGTCGATCGACCCTGAGGGTTACCAGTTCCGCCCCGACGCCCGCACACAGAATGACGGGCAACTAGGGGTCTACGAGAAGTCTACCGGCCGCTACCTCGCCGTCCGCATCAACCCCCAAGCTGCGCTCGTGAAGCACCTGCCGTTCTTCCAGAAGAACCAGCTGCTAGAGAATAAGGGCAGACGTCTCAAGGCCAAGCAGGCAGCCCTGCGCCGACAAGAGCCGGCCAGCAGGGATATCACAGGTACGAGCCTGGTGAGCGAGAAGTTCACCGGAGGCACCACCGCCATGACCCAAACAGATACCGCCGTTCGCAACTTCCTACAGGACAACGATCCGTTCGAGAAGCTTCGCGAGCGCGCACGGGCACAAGAGGTGATTGACAATGTCGTCGCCCCGCCAAGACCAGCCATCCCCTCTCTTCCATCCGGCCTTAACATTCCAGGTCTTCCAACTGGCGGAGGTAACTAATGCCCGAGCTCGGTCTCGACACTGATATCTTCACGGAGTTTGGTGATGAAGGGTTTTCTCCCGGCTTGTTTGTCGGTGATAGCATCGAGCAGATCGACAAGAAACAGCAAGACCTGGACGCTCCCAAAGATGAGCCGAGCCTGCTCGAGGGCTTCAAGGCCGGCCGCAGGCTAGAGGGCACCTTTGACGCCGTGGTTGACATCAACGAGCGCCACCGGCTACAGCTTGACAAAGACTACAAATTCCCCGAGCCCGGCAGCGACGAGCACAAGCGGGTCACTGAAGGCATCCCGCAGGCGTTCATCGACGACGGCCTGTTCGATGAGGCGTTCAGCGCACAGCACACCGAGATCATCCGTGAGCAGTTCCTAGAGCGCCAGGAGGCCCAGAAGACATTGAACGAGCTTGGCGGCACCGGGATCGCCCTACGTATCAGCGCAGCCATCCTAGACCCCTCCACGCTTGCCCTCGCCATCCTCACTGGTGGCGCCGCCAACCTCGCCATGAAGGGCAACAGGCTCCGACGGGCCCTCAAGACAGGCGCACTCGCCTCCGTTGAAAATGCCGCTATCGAGACCCTGATTGTAGAGGCCGACGCCGTGCGTACACCGGTGGACATTCTATACGCCGCACTTGGCGGCGCGGCACTCGGCGGGCCTATCGGCGCGCTCCGTAAGGGGGAACAGGCCCTACTCGACAAAGCATTTACCAGGGTCGCTGACCGGCAAGATCGTGTCATTCTCAAGGGCGCGGGCATCGGCAGTGAGTCCCACATTAACCGGGCCGATGTCGATGCTGTACTAGAGCGCGCGGAATTCCAGCGTCAGCTAGACATAGACGCCATGCCGGCCAACCGCAGTGTTGGCGCCGCGCAGACGCGCGTGGACGACCCGCTGGTCCCCGAGCCGGGTGTAGATGAAATTCCAGATTCCGTGGTCTTCGCCAATGCACCAAAGTCCAGGTTCACCAAGGCCCGATTCAGCCTCGCCGGGCGCCTTGGAGCGAGCAATAACCCGTTCGTGCGCTTCATCGCTGACCGGCTGATCGAAGACAATGTCGGTAAGGTCGACGGCAGAGTCGTAGGCTTCACCGCCGAGCTCGTCGCCAACCGCCTCAGACAGACCATCGAGGCCACCTTCTACCGCCCGTACAACCCCGCCTTCAAGGCGTGGAAAGCGGCGACCGGTAATAAGGGGTTAGGCGCCCGCCGGAAGTATAACACCGAGATCATCCGCGCGATCCGCGAACAGGACTTCTCCGACCCCAACATCGGCAAGGCCGCAAAGTCATTCAAGCAGGCCATCGACGACCTAGGCAACGAGGCGAAGGACGCCGGCGTCAAAGGTTTCGAGAACATCACAACGCGCCCAGATTTCGTCCCGCGCATCATAGCGAAAGACAAGGTGCGGATGCTGTCGGCGAAGTACGGCAAGCAGATGCCCCGTATGATTGCCAACGCCATTCGCGCGCAGCAACCGGGTCTCGACGCCAAGACGGCTGAAAAGGTCGGCAAGGCATACTGGCAGACCATACGAAGGGTCAGCGCCGGCTTCGACGACGTGGACCGCGTATTCGGTTCGGACACGCAGGACGCGCTTCGCCAGATGCTCCGCGAGAGCGGCGATATCGGTGAAGAGGCCATTGAAGACATCGTCACGCAACTGAAGCCCAAAGCGGCCGACGCCGGCGCCATCGCACGCGGCAAGCGGCGCACGCTGCTCGACGAGAACACAGATTTGAAAATGCACGACGGTGAAGTAGTAAAGTTTACCGACCTGCTAGAGAACGACGCACAGAGTCTCCTCTCCTTATATACCCGCCAGGTGAGCGGTCAAGTCGGCCTCGCCCAGCATGGCTTCAAGTCTCGTGCCGACTTCGACCGTATACTCAACCGCGCGCGCTCGCATGGAGACGAGTTAGGCATGGCGACCTCTGACATTGATCGAGACATTCGCCGACTCGAATTTGCATACGACGCCATTTCGGGACGCCCGCTAGAGAGTGATCCCACCAGCGTGTTCGCACGCACCGGTCGCACACTGCGAGACTTAAACTTCGTCCGCGTTATGAACCAGGTTGGCTTCGCACAGCTGGCCGAGATCGGCAACTTGCTCGGTATCGGCGGCTGGCGCGGCGTAATGCAGAACATCCCCGAGATGGGTCGGTTCCTTGGCCGGGTCAAAGAGACCGGCGAAATTCCCGACCAGCTGTCCCGTGAGCTCGAAGAGCTCGTGGGGTTCGGCTCTGACCGCCTGCGTCACCAGGTACACACCCGCTACGATGCTCTATCGCCGAGCGGTGATAACGAGCCCATCGGTATCTTCGGCGAGAGGTTCGATCACGGCCTCGCGGCGACCAAACGGTTCGTCACGGACATCTCCGGCATGGCTCCGGTCAACACGGTGCTCCACCGCATGACCACGCGCGTGATTTCACAGCGTTTCCTCACCGCCGCCCTGTCGGGCAAACGTGTCTACAAAACGGCAAGACTCCGACAGATGGGTCTGGAAGACGCTGATTTAGAACAGATTAACGCGGCTCTCCGCAAGCACGCTATTACTGAAAACTCCGGCGTCACCGGCCGTAAACTCAGGTCTCTGAATGTCGAGCAGTGGGCGCGCCAAGACCCCGACTCGCTGGACAAGTTCACCAACACGCTATTCCGCGCTTCACGGCGCGTGATCCAAGAAAACGACATCGGCTCTATGAGTGACCTGATGCACTCGACCACAGGCAAACTGATGGTCCAATTCCGGTCCTTCATGATTAACGCCTGGGAGAAACAGCTTCTCAACGGCATCGCCGCGAGAGACCTTGAGGCGTTCCAAGCATTCACTATGAGCATGGTTTTTGGGGGTCTTGCGTTTGTCTTGCAGATGCAGGTGCAGTCTGTCGGCCGCCCTGACCGCAAAGAGTTTCTCGCGAAGCGCCTGAACACCGCCAGCATCGCCAAGGCCGCGTTTCAGCGTGCGGCGTTTGCTAGTCTCATTCCTGCCGCTGTTGACACGATCTGGCAGACCACCTACGGCGACGACCCCATCTTCGCCTACGGGCGCTCGACGGGTCTCGCCTCGAACATTCTGTTAGGTAACCCGACGGCCGACTTAACAAACAAAGCGCAACAGGCCATACGCGGCGTCATTCAGTCGGCTACCCGATCGGACAAGGACTTGTCACAGGAAACGACTCGAGCGATCCAGTCACTCTTCCCGCTCCAAAATGCTATCGGCGTCCGCAATGTGATGGAAGCCGTCCACCAACAATTCCCCAAGAGACCATAATGCCTCTATTCGCGATCGACAAGTACGCCGGTAACGATACCGACGGTCCTTGGACGGTGACCTTCCCGTATCTCTCGAAGACTCACGTCCGAGTGTTCATTGACGGCTCGGAAGACGTCACGTTCACCTGGCCTTCCGATACTACGATCACCACGACCAACGCGGTCGCAGGGGGTACGAACCTACTCATTCGCCGCGAAACCTCGCGCGCCACACGGCTCGTTGACTACGCCGACGGCGGCAGCCTCACCGAGGCGGTGCTGGACGAAGATAGTAAGCACGCGTTCTACCTGGCGCAAGAGGCGCTCGACGAAGCCAATGAGGCACTCGGCTCCGGCGCTACGTCCGCAGTCCGAGGGACGGTCGAGATTGCCCTACAGTCCGAAGTCAACGCTGGCACCGACGGCGATGGCGACAGCGGCCCGCTAGTGGTCGCTCCCGCCGAATTGTTCGCGATGCTCGCTACGGAGACGCAGCGCGGCATACTCGAGTTGGCGACGCAGTCTGAAACCAACACCGGCACCAACGACACCTGGGCGATCACCCCGCTCAAGCTGACGGAGTTCTTCACCCAGCTTGTCCTCTTCGCCGCCAAACGGCTGAAAGCCTACACCGTCACCCGCAAGTCTGTAACGATTTCATCAGGCGCCGTCACGTTCGACTTCAACGATGGCAACGCGTTTCTATGTAACCTTACCGAGAACATCACGAGCATTACACTCGCCAACCCGCCGACCAGCGGCGTCCACGGCGAAATCCTGATCGAGTTCATTCAGGACAACACCGGCAACAGGACCGTCGGCGGCTGGCCCGCCAGCGTCAAGTGGCCCAAGCCTATAGGCAGCGACAATGGCATCCCCCCGGTTATAACGATCACGCCGACGACCGGCGCCGACGACATCGTGTTACGTACCTCAAACGGCGGCATCAAGTGGCGCGGCAACTTCTCGCAGGATCATGTGTAATGTTACTGCTCGGTAGAAACGTGAGACCGCTCGACCCGCCCGGCGCGGGTCAGAGCGCGACTATACCTCCGCCCACACCCGCCTTTCTACAACTCAACGACACGATCGGCGCCTACGCCAGTAGAGCGTCGCTCAATCTCTCAGGCAGTATTGACCTACAAGCGCGCGTGTCCTTTGTGAACTGGAACGGAGAGGTTCTACCGCAGATCATCATAGGCAAGACCGCGAGCAACCCCAACCAGAGCTACTCGTTCAGGATGCAGACCACTGGAAAGCTGAATTGGGCCTGGTCTACGACTGGTGTGTCTCTACAGACCAGACAGTCAACCCAACGCACGTTCTTCACGAATGGCACGGTTCACTGGATTCGCGTAACGGTAGCGGCGACGGGCGGCGACGTTAAATTCTGGACCGGCGACGACGGTCTTGCGTGGACTCAACTTGGGGCTACAGTTGGGTCGACGTTCGACGGCACCATCCATGCCACCACCCTCCCCACTGAAATCGGATCGCAAGACGGCGGAGGTCTGCCGTTCAACGGGAGAATCTACAGGATAAACTCGCCAATACCGTTCAACCCCGACGGCTTCGTCGCCTCGTCACCGCCTGGTTGGTCCATGCATGGCGCCGCCCAGATACTTGCAGTTTAACTTCAATGAGAAATTCAAATGCCCATACAGCTGACAGAAGCACAGATCGAGCTAATTGCAGAGCGAGCAGCCGACAAAGCAATCGAAAAGGTGTATGCACAGGTCGGCGCGGGCGTCTTGAAGAGACTCGCCTGGCTTGTTGGCTCGGCCGTCATTGCCTTACTCGTCTGGTTGGGAAGTAAAGGCCTGAACGGCTAATGCCAAAAGCAAAGCAGAAAGACCTGGAAGACCTCCACGGTTCACTTGCAAAAGTGATGAAGGACGTGCTTGCAGGCACAGACGAGACGCCGGCGGCAACGCTCGGCCAGATTAGGCAGTTCCTGTCGGACAACAAAATTGAGGCCGACATGGTCCCGACAGACCCCGAGGAGTTCTTACATGCTGACGACGAATTCGACCCACCCGACGAGCTTAATGCCGCCGACAGTATCGCGGCAACAGCGAAGAGCAAGGGAGCGCAAGCTTAAAAAGGAGTTCAAGTACTTCCTGTACCACGCCTGGATGTTTCTCGGCCTTCCGCCCCCAACACCCGTCCAATACGAGATGGCCGACTACCTGGTCTACGGGCCGCGCCGTAAAGTGATCGAGGCGTTCCGTGGCGTAGGTAAGAGTTGGATCACCAGCATCTACGTCCTGTGGAGACTGTATGGCTTCCCGCAACTCAAGTTCCTGGTGGTCTCGGCCTCCAAAGCTCGCTCAGACGACTTCTCCAACTTCACGAAACGGCTCATCGACGAGTGGGCTCTGCTACAACATCTTCGCGCGCGTGATGGTCAGCGTGATAGTAACATCGCTTTTGACGTCGGCCCTGCTACGCCTGCTCACGCGCCCAGCGTTAAGAGCGTTGGTATCACTGGTCAGCTACAGGGACCACGGGCCGACGAGATCATTTCGGACGACTGCGAGTCCGCCAACAACTCCTACACGCAACTCATGCGTGAGAAACTCAGCGAGCTCGTCAAAGAGTTCGACTCGATTATCGTGCCAGGAGGCCGAATCACCTTCTTGGGCACACCACAGACAGAGGAGAGCATCTACAACAAGATGCCCGAACGCGGCTACGATGTTCGCATCTGGCCGGCGCGCGTGCCGAACGCGGCGATGCGCGAGATGTACAAGGACAGCCTGTCCCCCATTGTTCACCGCATGACGAACATCGGTGAGCCTACAGACCCACTGAGGTTCGACGACACGGACCTACTGGAACGCGAAGCGTCCTACGGGCGCTCGGGCTTCTCTTTGCAGTTCATGCTCGACACGAGCTTGAGCGATGCAAACAGATACCCGCTCAAGCTGGCCGACCTCATCATCACCGATATCAACAGCGAGATGGCACCAATCCAGATCGCCTGGGGTAGCGGCCCCGACCAGCTTGAGAAGGATTTACCTAACGTCGGTTTCACCGGCGACCGCCTCTACCGTGCTATGTACACCGACAAGGTGTTCGAGAAGTACAGCGGCTCCGTCATGTTCATTGACCCGTCGGGGCGGGGTGCAGATGAAACCGGTTTCGCCGTGGTGAAGATGCTCCACGGTAAGCTCTTCTGTACTCGGTGCAGCGGCCTCGCTGGAGGCTATGGCCCCGAGACACTTGAAACTCTTGCCCTAGTAGCCAAAAGCGAAAAGGTAAACCAGATCATCGTCGAGGACAACTTCGGCGACGGAATGTGGACGGAGTTATTCAAACCCATTCTCAAGAAGCACCATAACGTGTCTATTGAGGAAGTTCACTCTGTTGGGCAGAAAGAGCGTCGCATCCTTGACGTTCTTGAGCCCGTGATGAACCAACATCGCTTAGTTATCGACCGCAAGTTACTACTGGAAGACCACAAGTCCATCGTGGGCGCCCGTGGTGAAGCCGCCGGTTCTTACTCACTGTTCTATCAAATGACGCGCTTGACGAAAGAGCGCGGCGCACTCGCGCATGACGATCGAGTCGAAGCACTCGCCGGCGCAGTCGCGTACTGGGTTGAGCAGATGGCAGTCGACGGCGACGAAGCCAAAGCTGCTCACGCGGTACTGACCATGGAAACAACGCTTGCGGAGTTTCTTGGTTACGCCAGTGGAGGCACTCCGAAAAAGCCTACCTGGTGCGGAACGCCCGGCCGATAATTAACGCCACCCTTAGCAGAATGAACCTCTCAACGGAGATGGACATGCGTAAACTATTGATTACACTAGCGTTATCGTTACTTATCGGAGGTCTTCCCTCTGCTGTAATGGCCCATATTCCGAAGGACATGAACAGCGCGCAGGCCAACGAGTTTGTTGGTTGGGAATGCATCACGCTCGGCAACGTCGCATACCAAACTGGTAAGCGGATGCTCGCGGGCAAGACGCTCGATGAAGCACAGCTGATCATTAAAGAGTACGCTGCGGTGTCCGGTGTCGACAGCCTCGTTGAGTACCTCATGGACGGGATCGCCGTGATTATTTACGAGACACGCGAAGTGGATCGCATCGGTCGTCCAGACGGCCAGAGTCTCGACGCGCTTGGAACCATGGTGTTCGAAGAGTGTGTAGAGGCCCACGGCTATGACCTGAACAAGCCGGAGCCCACCGGAGACGCTCGAGAAGTTAAAGCCTAATGCTCGGCCTCGAACGCGTTATCGACTTTGTCTTTGACGCGTGGGACTACATCCGCCCGTGGGTCATTGTCGATCCATACGAGCAAGGTTTGGTCTTAACTTTCGGCCGTCCATACAAACGGGGTCGTAAGGGAGACATGGTGATAACAGGTGTCAACGGTTGGTTCAATACCGGCCTACACCTGAAAATCCCGCTCGCGGAGCGCGAGTCCATGGCGATCACCGCCATCCGTACCATACGCACGTCGGGACAGTCACTCACTACGAAAGATGAGATGGACGTCACAGTCTCAACCGCTATGCGTTTTCGCATCACCAATGTCATACCCCTACTCACCGAGATCACCGAAGTTGACGACGTCATGCGCGATTCCATTGCCATCGTCGTTGCCGACATCATCACAACGCGAGATTGGTCGGAATTGCGGAATAGTTCAGAGATATCTGAGCTTTTTAAGCAAAACATTAGGAAATATCTGAATCCCTATGGGTTCAAGATTCTCCAGGCCACTTTCGTCGACTTCACGCGCGCGCCCGTGATGCGCCACATCGTCCCCGAGACGTTCACCATTATTCAGGAATAGAGCATGTGCCTAACCAGCGCCAACCTCAATACAAGCATCAACGCCACTCTTGGCCTAGCGCGCGGCGACTTCAAGAGTAAAAACCTCCAAAACGCGCTGCTTGCCCGCCCATTCTTAACACCGCCGGCCGCGAAGCCGGGCACACCCGCCGCTCCGAGTCAGGGCGCGGGGCCTGTGTCTTTTCTCGGCGGCATCCCTCAACCAACCACCGCATTACAAACTAGGCCCTAATCATGGCAACACACATTGGTAACTCTGCTCCAGAACGTATCGCGCTGGGAACCGGTCTCTTCAGCCAACCCGGCCCACGAAAATTGTTCGACAGCTTGCTATCACGCAAACCGGCTGCATCTAAGAAACGCGCCGGCGGCCCAGCTGTCGGAGCTAAATCCATCTCCTCGATCAGGAAGCGCCGCCGCGTGTCCAGCGGGCGCGCAGCTTCCGGCGTCGAAGGCGATCTAACGGGCGGCATCGCGCAGGCCCTGTCATTCGGAGCTAGGAGATAACCATGCCCCAACATACAGAAAGCGAGCAGCGTAAGAACGCTGTAGTTCTCGTCGGCGCGGCCGCGAAAAAGCGCGCACTCGAAGACGCCATCGGGGTGAAGCGTAAGAAAAAGAAAAAGCACCCCGGTCTCAAGTCCAAAAGTAATCCCCTAGGGATCACTAAGGAAGAGCAGCAGCGCCGCACCAGTGCCGCGCTTGCTGCCACCCGTAATAAGAACAAGAAAAAGAAAAATAAGGGACGAAGTTTAGTCACCCGGCTTCTCGCCGGCGGCTAACGCAGTACCAGCCTGTAGGGAAAGACAGGACCCAACTCTAAACCCAACCTAGGAAGGTAAATCTATGAAATGGTTTTTCGACAAACTGGAAGGCTTCCGTGGACTCATTCTGTCCGCGCTGTCTTTCGTCGGTGTGTGGACCGGTTTCGCAGCCGATACCACTGCCGAGGCTACCGTGCTTTTCAGCAACCCGCTGGATACCCCGGCAGCTGTGGGAGCAATGGTTCCCATGCTCGTGCTTTTCGTCAAGACCGTCTGGGATCGCATCCGCAAGGCGCTCAACAGACCAATCGTTTAGCGGTTCCGCCACGCAGCGGGCTCTACACCCGCGCGTGGCACCTATTGAATTGAGTTGTCCGATGCAAGGTCCGTTCGCCCCACATTAATAGTCGGGGATGCGGCAGGACAGCACATGGCGCCGACCTGGCGTGCGCTGTGGTGCGGCAGCACCGAAACGGCGGCAACTCGCGCGCGGGTGAGCGTCGACCAGGCCTTCTTCATTAGTAGGGTAGCTCAGTCGGCAGAGCAGCGGCTCGATAAGCCGCAGGTCGATGGTTCGATCCCATCCCCTACGACCAATTCGTGCCGTTAGCTCAAGTGGGCAGAGCACCGCGCTCCAAACGCGGTGGATGGGGGTTCGAGGCCCTCGCGGTTCGCCACATTCCGGCGTGAGTCGCCGCCCGCAGCCGATGGCAAGGATGCCCCGGCCTGGGCGGGAAATGCCAGTCTGTCATCGTTTTTCTGAGGAGAAAATTATGAGCATACCAGTTTACACCGTGGGTCTTCATGCCCGCGACAGGATTCGCATAAGCAGCGAGACCCCCGAGACCACCACGTCCGTCTTCCTGACGGCCTACCAGGCCCAGTGCCTGCACGACGACCTGGGTGCAGCCCTACGCGAGAACGACGCCCAGGAGGCCCGCTATGCCCACTCTTAACTGGAGTGAGGATGGCCTGCCCATCCATACCGTCGTGGTCTCGAAGAAAGACAACCACTTCCCGGCCAGCTGTCTGACCGTCGGGATGGCCTTCTGGAACCCACGCAACATGCGCGGCAAGCAGGGCAATCCGAAACGAAAATGCAAGCCGGCCTTACAGGCCAAACGCGGGGGAAAGAAATGAGCGAGGCAATCAACAGAGCGTTCGCGCAGCAGTACAAACGCGCTGCCGTGGACTTAACGCTGACAAAGCTACTCGTTCTAGCACTGGACATGCTCGACCTGGGAGAAGACCACCCGTGGCGTCACGTTCATCTACAGCTGTTGGAGGAATCGTCATGAAGAGGAAATGGCTTCACGAATTCGGCGTGGTACTAGCGGTCGGCGTCTCCATCCTCGCTATGACCGCGATGTTCTACGTCTTCATGGACATCCTGTACCCACCGGTCACGCTAGTGGACATCTTGAACCCGCCGGTGTGTACCCCCGAGTGGGCTCAAGATTTAATTAACATCTGCGCGTCCGAGCGCACGCCTGACGGCCTCGTGTTCCACACCTGCGGCAACCTCGAACTGATCGAGGAGATTCCCTGTGAGCAGAGCTCGTAAAGCGAGCCGAGCTATGGACTGGGTTGTAGTTACCGTCCTGCTCGGACTACTGGTCTTTGGTGGACTCACCGGTTGCGCCACTGGCGGCACCTGGTACATGGACGAAATCAACCTGACCGGGAGCCGCGACTGGGGCCACGACAACTTCAACTCTCGCTGGCAAGGCGAGGGCGGCTCAATCACATTCACCTGGCGTCGTTACTTCGACGACGAAGTCAAAGAGGAAAGCAAATGAGGATCATCTGTTGGCTACTGGATCGCCATTCGTGGAGATTCGTTGTCTACAAAAACGGCGCAGTGACACAAGAGTGTTCACGCTGCGGCTTCAACGAGGAAAGCAAATGAACGAGAAAAGTATTATCGACCCGACCGACACCATCGGTGACGACGACAACACGAACGACCTGTTGAAGACCGGCCAGGACGACGAAGCCGAAGACCTGTACAAGCGAGACGACCCACCTCTAGGTGGCGCCAGCGAAGGCATCATCAAGCTTGGCGACGATGACGGACCAGAGTTCGTAGGTGACGACGACGAAGTCGACGCCTTCATGTTCGACGCTACCCCGTTTTTCGCGACCCTGGAAAGGCGCGCGAAGGCAATCGACGGTGACGGAGAAGGCGGCACCGGCAAAGGCATCACCCAGTGCAAGGTCAGCAGCGGTATCTGGCCTACTGGCGGCGGTGGCGAGAACATCGACACCGGCGAGGTGCCTTGGAGCCCACTCGCCATCCCCGACTTCGTCGCTGGGTTCATCGATGGCCGTTTTCACGGCTACATCGACGGCTCCGATTTTGCCGACCCGGTCAACCCAGGTCCATGAAAACCTACATCGTAGCCGGCGAGGCTCGCTGCGGCACGACCATGATGGTCGCTGCACACGAGCACGGCGGCATCCCCGGCCTATACGACGCCAACGTCTACAGTAACGGCGCCGTGATGCACTACCCACACAACGGCCTGGAGTGGAGCGGCGGCGACCTTACGGTTGACAATCTCGAAGGTAAGGTTGTCAAACGTTTCGGTGCCAGTCTGCTCACCGACGTCCCGCAGGACATGAATGACCTGCATGTGGTCTACATGACCCGCGACGCGGCCGCCAGGCAGCTGCGGATGCACAAGAACCAGTCGCACGCCCGAGGCATCACCCTGCGGGGAATACAAGCGGAGGTTCCGCTCGAGCGGCTGTACTACAACTACCTGCGGCTCCAGTGCCGGAACATCTCCTACATCACTGCAGACCCGCGAGTGAAGGAAATAGTCGTGCTGGACTACGACCATGTGATCGACTGCCCGCAAACCAACATGAGACTACTGCTCCGTCACGGGTGGGAGTTCAATCCCCAACTGGCGGCCAACGCGATCAACCCCGCCATGAGACACGAGAGGCGACAGACATGAGACATGAATGGCACATCGACACCTTCCTACCGAAAGGCGGCGGAGAAACAATATGAACATCCAGCGGCAAATCGAGATCGCGCAAGAGAATCTTCGAGAATGGCCGGAGTGGCTGAAAAAGACATCCCGGCTTGACAACTTTCAAGAAGGTTACGGAGAAGGCATCGGCCCGGTGGATGGGAAGATCGGCGGCACCGACGACAACACCGACCCGCGCCCCTGCAGCGGCGGCACGGGTTCATGAACTACAGATGGTGGCAGATCATCGTGATTGGCGGTGTGATTGTGGTGAGCCTGTTGCTCGCCCTTTAATTTTTTCGAGGAGAGAGAAATGCAGAACTACCATAGCTACGAGATCACTTTGGGAGAAGTACTAAAGTGCATCCGCGCGAAGTACAACATTCCAGCAGTAGGACGCTTCGACCGCATCAGCATCGTTACACCGGCCGACGGCAAGCGCGTTATCCTGAAACAGTGGGACACGCTGGAGTTCGAGACCTACATCAAAGACATGAAAGAGAGGAAGGCATCATGAGGATTGACCTATTACGCAACCTGGTCGACGCCAACACGGCACGACTGCGGGCCAACGAGCATTACGACAATCTCGAGCAGGAGTTCCGCAACGCTGCCTACAAGGAACATCCCGATAGCATATTGGGAGCACTTTACACCACCGAGAACTATGTGGTGTCGATGGACCCCAACAACGGGTGCCCTGGGTTCCACACCAGCATCCGCCGGATCGCTAAGAGTTTCTCACTGACATGATCCGCAACAAGTACATCATCGCCGGCAAGTGGGGGTTCTACCTGTTCCCCCGCTCGGTCGGTAACGGCTACCACATCTGGATGGCCTTCGGTATGTCCTGGGGCTTCTCCCACTACCGCCAGAAGGGCTACGAGCTCACTTTGTGGCTTTGGGGCCACCGATACTCGGTATATGTGGCCGGAAACCACCAGCACATCCAGAGGCCGTGCTAGTGCCCTACTACGAGTACGAGTGCGAACAGTGCAAGCGCGTCGAGACCGTCCACAAACCAGTGGATCACCGCGAGGCTGCGGAGATCGTCAACTGCTACAAGTACAAGCGCAACATCCGCATGTGCATCCTGACGTATAAGCCGTCAGTTGCAAACTTCAATTTCAAGGGAGGTAACCCAACATGAACATTACCAAATTGATCGCGAAGCTACAAAGGATACAACTACTGCATGGCGAGCTTGAAGTCGTGTCACCTACGCTCACACACCTGTTCCCTGTGACAGATGTGGAGGTGCGGGCAGACTTCACCGACGGCTCCGCTATCCAGCGCCGTGCGGTGTTGCATATATGAAGGCCTTGAGAGTAACGCCCCACCTGATGTTCTACTGGTATTTCCGGTACGAGTATTCCGGCTTCTTCGAGTACCAGAATGATTGCGCCGAGTGGAGCCTCCGTATCTGGCGGATTGACGTGACGTGACGTGGTGGAAGTAGTGAGAGACCTGCCGAGCGTCCGCCACATCAAGACCTACTGGGACACCGGATACTTGGCCTGGACTTCCATCTTCCGACACAGTGACGACGTGACCGTCACCCTGCTCACCACCAAGGAGCCCGACAAGGTGGGTCTGGAGTGGCTACACAACATCGCGCAGTTCAGCGCGCAGTTCGAGCTCGACAGCAACCCCGACCACTACTCGCGTATCCACTAGGATACGCAATGGTTGCACAAGTGTATCCTACAAGGCACGGAGAGGCCCGTGGTGAGCTTATGTGCCCTACGGGGCACCTTACGGGCCTTAACGTGCTCTCAAGGGCACGCCGGCGGTAGTACGACAAAAAAGTGTGAGGGGTGTTGATTAATAAGGTCGCGGGCGATCCCCCCCGTCGACATTTTGGGGCGGCTGGTGGGCGCTGGCCGGCCACACTGGACTATACATCCAGCGCGTGTGCTGGTATTGCAGCGCGAATGCGCGGCGTGTGGCGGCAGTGTGACAGCTGCGCAGGCTACAACCTGCATTTAAGTAACACATGTACAGGTTGTGACCTGCATGTAGTGCGTGTCGTGGTGCTCGCCGCGTGCGTGAGTGGGGGGATGTATCTGTATTTTTTCGGTTATAAGCACGGCGTCACATATAACTAATGGTTCTAAGCAATAGGCCATTTATTTTCGTTTCGGCCTTGCATTCTTTGCATGCGTGCATTATTGTCTCTAGTGTAAGTAGACAACACGGGAAACAGCACAATGGAATATATCAGATTGACAAACATACATACGCGGCCGAACGGCCTTGTCGTCGGTACTTGGGATGATGAAACATGGGCGCTGCGCGGATTGACGTTACCAGACGCGGAAGAATTGAACGCGAATGACTGTTTTCTTTATGACGACCTTCGCGGCCAGATCACTATTGACTAGGTAAAGCTAGATCGTTGCACATTCGCAGAGTGTGCAACCGTGTAACAACCGACAACGCATGAGGTGAACTATGCCACGATGGAAAATAGACGGCGCACTAGACTTGCCAATAGCAGTTATTGAAGACACTGAGACAGGCTACGGTATAGCTGAAATTGGTAACGGGGAACGTACCCGGCGCAATATCGAAATTGCGCGCGAAATTGTACGCTCACATAACAAGCTATTTGAACTTAAGCGCGCCAAAAGGCGTAAGGGGTGACCCATGACACGCAAAGACTACATAACACTTGCACAAGCACTGTTCAACTCCAACCCTCTAGGCGGTAGTAATGAAAGTTATCGTGTTTGGCTTAACACCAGAAGCGAAATCGCTTTAGTGTTACAGCGGGATAATACCAACTTCAACCGCCATCTGTTTGAGTATGCCTGTTACACCGGCAACGTCACTGCACGAAAAATACCAGTATTATAAGGCTAGATCATTACACTTTTGTAAAGAGTGCAACCGTGTAGCAACCAACAACTGAGGAAACAGTTCATGACCGACTTAACACACAACACGACACAAGATGATCCTTTCGAAGACTTCGATAACCCGGAAAAGGCGCGCGCACTGGCGGCTGAACTTGAAATAGATGCGGATGATATTTCTGAATCCAGCTACGACGCCAAAACATTCAAGGTAGGCCAACAAGAATATCTCGTTTGTACAGAAGATGAGGCCGACGAAGTATGGGACGAACAACTGGACTCCTACCTAGACGAGTGCGTACTGCCAGAACTACCGGAAAACGTACAGACCTACTTTGACCGTGAGTCCTGGAAGAATGACGCACAAATGGACGGCCGCGGCCATTCCATAGCCAGCTATGACGGTGACGAGAATGACGCTACTGACCCTATATCGGGCGAGAAGTTTGTCTACTTTCGCATGAATTAAAAGGCTAGATCGTTGCACTTTCGTAGAGAGTGCAGCCGTGTAGCAACCAGTAACCGATAGAGGATACATCATGAGCATATACACCGACATCATCACCGCAGAAGCCGACGCATACGCACGCGAGGATAAAATCTACGACGCACAGGCCGGCGTGGCGGACGCAATCGTCGAAGCCGCGCGTTCAATGAATATGACCATCGTGGACTACATGACGCACGCGAACCTGATCTAGCGGACACGCTCACTACATCCTTTGCCGGGTGTAGTGGGGGCAACCCGCCCGACCTAACGCAAGGGGTAGAACCATGTTACGCATACCAGATTGTAAGATCGAAAAGGCTATTGAGATTAAAAGCAGTCGCCAATATCTAAGCTCACCATATTTTACGGGCGACGCGCTGGTGGCAACTAACGGCCACATTCTCGCCTATGTGCCGGTAGAACACGACAGTAGTGAGGATGATGTTGAACCCGGACACGTACCGCTTGACGCAATCAAACACGCCCGTAAGACCCGACAGCTAGACGTGTCTACTCTAGAAAATGGGAGTTGGGTAGTAGCTGGTGTTCAGTTTCCTCGCGAAGATCTGGGGAAATTTCCAGACTATGAGCAGATCGTCAAGACACCGTGCGAACTTGCCGATAAAGATGACTCAATAACCGTCAATCTCGACGCCAAGTTGTTATATGAACTAGCGCAGGCGATCGGTACTAATTCAAAACAACCCATTGTCCGGCTGACTTTCCAGAAAAACGGACACGGTATCGACACTAAATCTCCGATACACGTTAAGGCCTCATCAGCGCCAGAAGGTGCTTACGGCCTAATTATGCCGTGTAAGTTCTAGACACGTAGGGAAAAACTCTCTGTGCTTGCTAACGCGAGCACAGTGGGAGCAACCCGCCCGACCTAATAGAAAACACGACATGGAATATGAAAATTGCAACCACTGCGGTGGAGAGTACCACGAAGACGCACTAGATGATGGCCTGTGCCCCAAGTGTTGGGAGCGAGCCGGCGTCGAGGCAGAGGTGCAGAATGATTAGGGTTGCACTGATCGCTGCGCTGCTGATCTTGATAGCAGACGCGCACGCCGGCCACATCACGCCCGACCTGCTGGAAGTCATGCAGGCATACGGGTGGGGCAACGCGCCGGAGTGGCTGAATTGGTACTGCGCCGGCACCGGCCGAACTGACTGCTGGACTTAGGGGAACATGATGAGAACGAATTGCGCAGACTGTGGCTTCACTCATTCGCACGCACGAGTGCGACCGATACGCCCGGCACGCGACCATTTTAACTCGGGTCGAAAACGCCCGGACGCGGCGTGCCCGCAGTGCGGCGGCATGGGACAGCAGCATGAAGACGGCTGCCCGCACGCCTTCACTAACGAGCGGACACGCTCACTGCGCCCGTAGCCGGGTGCAGTGGGGGCAATCCGCCCAACCTAACAGAAGGGACACGACATGAAAAAGAACTACTGCAAGCATGGGATCAACTTGTTACGGGTGCATTGCCATCCCTGCGCTGTCTCTGAAGGCAAGATCATGCCCAAGTCGCGGTCTTCGGTGGAACACAACCTGGATATACAGGCCGCCACCCGACAACGCAATAAAGCGGCTGAGTTATCGGTGGCCGCTAGAATAAAAGCTTTTTCAAACAACTAGCGGAAACGCTCACTACGCCTGTAGCCGGGTGTAGTGGGGGCATCCTGCCCAACCTAATAGAGGAAAACATCATGCGTTCATACAGACAAGACAAACCACTCGACAACGCGACCCTGGCGTACTATGCGCCGGCCGTGGCGGCGACAGCGCCAGCTGGCAATGTCTCCAACCGTTACGGGTTCCTGAATACCTTAGGCATGGTCGATGCCATCCGCGACACGGGCTGGCTCCCGGTTGCGGTGGACACGCCAAGCGCACGCACCGAGCAGGGGCGTGAATTTGGCAAGCATGTAATCCGGTTCCGCCGCCATGCTGACTTGCATGGGGTGCAGGGTATCGCGCCGGCAGTGGGGGACATAGTTCCTGAGTTACTACTGTGGAACGCACACGACGCCACGTCGTCGTTCCGCTTCATGGCCGGCCTATACCGGTACATATGCAGCAACGGCCTCGTGGTCGCAGATGAGAGCTTCGGGGACGTGCGCGTGAGGCACACGAAGTACTCGATCCAGAAGGGGAAGGACGCCGCGCTTGCGGTGCTCGACCTAGTGCCGGCCATCATGGGGACGGTGGACCTGTGGAAGCAGATCGACATGACTCAGGAACTGCAGGAGGAATATGCAGTGGAAGCGATCCAGCTTCGCGAAGGGGCCGTGATCCCGAGTGTGGCCGGGGTGCTGGCGTCGCGACGCTACGAGGACAACGGCACCGACCTGTTCACGGTCTACAACCGCGTGCAGGAGAATCTGGTCAAGGGTCGCATCCAGGGCTGGAACCCCACTGACGGCCACCGCGCCACGCTTCGCCCGGTGGGCGACGTCGCCAAGGCGCTCGACCTTAACCGCAACCTGTGGTCGCTAACCGAAGAGTACGCACTAGCCGCGTAGGGGGCGCTCCCTGCACCTGGGTGACCGGGTGCAGTGGGAGCAACCCTGCCCACCTAACAGAAGGAGTTGACGATAATGCCAAAGCTAACGACGCAGCGCGACGATAGACCCAAAGCCAGAATAAACGTCCGACTGAACGAGAGGGCGATCGCTAAGCTGGCGGACATAGCCAAGACCTGCCGCGCCAACGGAATCGACCCGAGTACCAATTTAATTATCAGCAAGGCTATCGAGCATTTTGCCGATGAAGTCTGCGCGATCGTTGCCGACCCGTCGTCCAATATCAAGAGATATTTCGTTTCACATTCGGGACGCACCGGTCGCTCTATCTTTCGCAGCGAGCGCAGAGGCCAGGGCTGGCAGGACTGATGGTCAAATTAACTGGCCGCAGCAAGCGGGGCCGCGAGCGTATCAAGGCTCACGGTTCCGAGTGGGTGGTGCATTGTTCCTGGCATCGGGTGCAGTTCAGTTCCGATACCGGGCCGTGGTTGTTGGTCGGGTCGCTGCTGACCCGCGACACCCGATGGGTCCATCAGGACCGCGATCCGAATTTCAAAGTGGAGAAAATACTATGCGAGTGAAGCGTAAGTTGAGAGTGGAAGCCGCACCACGCGTGCAGGAGACACCATACGTCCTGCATGATGTGGCTGCCGGGTGTGTCGCGCAAATACACCTGGTCGACGGATACTGTTGGGTGTACATCCGCAAGGTGGGGCGCAAGCAAGTCAGCTACGTCCCGCTGCGCTGGCACGCGACAACCGACAAGATCAGCACGGATGAATGGGAGGAACGCGTGATCGACGCGACCGTACACCCCGCTACCGACTACGAACTTGAACGCTTTAAGCGCGTGACAAGCGCCTGGCGTGAGTCGGCGGCGACGTAGCCCACTCTCCCTGTGCCTGCTAACACGGGTGCAGCGGGGGCGTGTTTGTAATGGACTGGCGGTACGCCCGGTCTATGCAGTAGTTGCTGTTGTTACAGCAGTGTAATAGAATCAGCGGGTGCGATGTCCTGGTTGCCGAAGGTAGCAGCGCCGCACCAGCACGCACCCAGTAAGAGGCGAGAATCTATGTTTTTACGGATATGGCGATATGATGTGATGATGGAGCACTGCATGAAGGGATTCGGGGCATACAAGGACGATGCCGACCTACACATAATCTTAGGCACGGTGCGGATCATCGTGTCGCGGAGGGGATCAAGTGAATAAGAATCTAACAGCAATCCTGCTGGCGATGGAAACACTCCGTAAAGAGGTTGACCTGGAGGTGCAGGCACAGACGTTAGTGTGCCTGCTGTACGTCGCGCAGTATGGAGAGATAACCATAAAAGAATTAGGCAAGAGGATGGGAATGAGCACGGCCTCGGCCTCGCGCAACGCGGGGTACTGGGGACCGTGGAACAAGGGGAAACCTGGACAGGGGATGATCGAGTACCGGGAGGATCACATGGACAGGCGAATCAAATACGTTACGCTCACCAGCAAGGGTAAGCGTTTCCTAGACAAGCTGGCGGCTGCCGGCAAGGGGGCACGATGAAGTTGTATAAGCGGAAGGGTGTTTATTACGCCGACCTGCGCCACCTGGGCGCGGGCCGTGTGTCGCTGCACACAGACAACAAGCAGGAGGCCAAGCGCCGGGCTCAAGACGTCGAGCGCCGGGCCTGGGATGGGGACGGTGTGCGGGCGAGGCTCTGCGAGTCTGCTCGTCATGATCGGACCCCGCGGGCGGGAAGTGCACCGCGGTGAGCGCTTGTTTCAGCT
>SDBV01000886.1_pt1 | contig 43670 bp, 35 predicted proteins | sample 2277081 | NCBI WGS metagenome assembly SDBV01 (sample SAMN10402039, study PRJNA504765) | marine sediment metagenome | isolation source: marine sediment core GS10_PC15, 223 cmbsf | place: Arctic Ocean: Southern Knipovich Ridge | collected 2010
AACATTTTCCGGATGGCTAAATCAAGGTAAAACGTTTTATACCAATGCCCTGGCTTCACCGGATGTAGGCACTGCTCTGGGTAGGTTTGGTATTACGCAGGAGAAACTTGAAGCAGGCCAGCAACTGGTGAACGAAGTAGAGGAAAAGATGAATAGCCAGCTGATTGAAAAAGGGGAGGCACAAAATGCAACCCAGGTACGTGACGATGCCTTTGAAGAGCTCCAGGACTGGATGGGCGATTTTATTGCCATCGCCCGGATAGCCCTCGCTGACAAATCACAGTATCTAGAAATCTTAGGAATCATTGAGCCTTCTTAATTGTAAATATTCTGGGCTAAAGCACGTTCATTGTTATAATGAGTGTGGAGCGTTTCAAGAAAAGGCGCAGGGCATGATTGCCCTGCGCCTTTCAAATTATCCCGCCATAGGCAGCCTCAGCCAAATGGGGCGTATGATCACTTATCATATTTTCAAACTTTGGGTAGAATGTAAAACAAACTGCATCGTCTTATGAAGATGCTTTGAAGATATTGGTAAAATATCGCATGAAGCTGTCAAAGAAAGATGACTATATTACAATCAAGTCATTATTTAATCAAAATGCAAAAATGGGTTTTACTATCAAAGACGATTATAGACCCTATGATATGCCAATTATGACATTCAATGGCGAATTCGCTAAAGACTTTAAAGCCTACTTAAGTAGGCGTGTTAAATCAAAAAACTCCGTGGGGATATACCTACGTAGTTTGCAATCCATATTAAGCGATGCTGAGAGAAGTTATGAAGAACTTAAAGGACACAAACCCCTTGAGGGTATGAAAAAGACGAGTACGCCAAATGCTCCGGTGGTATTGACAAGTGAAGAAGTAAATGCAATCAGAAAATTGTCCTTTGAGGAGGGAAGCTCAAAATTTCATGTCTAAAATTATTTTTCCTGTTTATGTTCAATAATATGGGAATGAATTTTTATGATTTAGCTCTCGCAAAAGTATATTAATTTGATGAGCGATTGAATTACACCCGAAAGAAAACAGAAAGAGAGGGGGATGATTTCTCAATCAAACAAAACCTTGAATCATTAAAGATTATTGAATATTACAAAAAGGAAAAAGAGAAAAACGAGTACCTATTCCCAATAATTCCAAAAGACACACAAGATCCAAGAATATTTAGAGAGTGAAACAAAATAAAGCACATTGGTACAATAAGCATATGAAACAGATAGCTGAACAAACAGGAATTGAAAAGAATATCGCCACATATACATGGACAAACATTAGTTTGGGAATGGGAATAGATATTCGTAAAATCTCTTCCGGTCTAGGTCATTCAAGTGTTGCCATTACCGAAAAGCACTACAGTCAGATGATTCAAGAGAAGATACTTGATGAAGTTAATGCACTTATCACAGCTCCCTGAGATCAGTGACGATAAATTGTTTTAGACTGTTGGACTGATTTATTAATATTGAGATTCTCAATGAGTCAAAAAAGAAATGCCGACATTCTGTTATACAATATGTCGTAGGTTCAAGTCCTACGAGGGATATAAGCGGATGGCAAATGTGAATGGTATTGACGAGGAATTATCACTAATATTTTGGCCATACTGGTATTGGATCAGATTTATTCAATAAATTAACAATTAGATACTAGCTACCAGTAAATGAATAAGAAACTTTTATTTATAAGTCATGCAGCACCAGAGGACAATTACTTGGCAGGCTGGATTGCTTCAAAACTGAAGTTGCTTGGTTATGAAGTATGGGTTGATGTTAAGGATCTTAGAGCTGGAAGTAGTTTTTGGAATGAGATCGAATTGAAAATGCGAAATGATTCGATTAGAGTCCTTGTAATAGTATCTGAGAAGTATATCAGCAAATACAGGGACAAAAATACAGGAGTATTTAGTGAAGTTATATTGGCCAAAACTCTATCAAAAAAAACGGATAAATTCATCATTCCAATCAAAGCAGATGATTCAAATTATGATGATTTTCCAATAAATATTCTTCCACTTAATACTATAAATTTCAGTAACAATTTGGGAATTGGTTTAAAGGATTTAATTATTGAGTTGGAAGAACAAGCCATACCAAAAGGCATTCTAGATATTTCTGTATTAACTCAATGGCATGAGTATCAGAAAATTCAAGGAAAGGTTTTAACCAAAAGAGAATTCTATGGATCTAACTGGTTTGAAATAACAATACCGAAATTTATTTATATCTATAAATTTATAGGAGAGTATGAGAATTTATTTGAAAAGATACCTTTCTCCTTCGTTAGAGATGGAGATTATTTGATAGGTTTTTTTACAGATTCAGGATTAGACTTTCACCACTTATTTTCAGAAAAAATTGTAACCAATGATTGTATAAACAATGAAATGATTGAATTAAGTAATGGGGATTTAATCAAAGATATACCACAGAAATTAGTAAACTTATTGAATAAGTCCTTAAATAATCATTTTCATAACCTTGAGAATTTTGGAGTGTTTCATACCTCAAACAAGAAACAGGTTTTCTATGTCAAATATGATGAAAATAGAAATGGATATATTTCATTGAAAGCTTTTGGTAAAAGAGGAAGGAAGCTTTATTCTAAAGATGGGAAAATTAAATGGAGATTTGGCTTAAGTTTTCTTTTTCAGTTAACACCTTTTCCTCATTTAGTGACCAATTATCACCTTATCTCATCTGACAAGCATGGTTTGTTAAATAAGGACAACCAATTAAAAGCTAGAAGGTCAATTCCGAATGGATGGTACAATCGAGATTGGTATGAGAGAATTTTGGCATTTCTTCATCTGGCTTCCAACAGTTCTTCTGATTTGAAATTGAAAGTTCCGGTTGGAATGAAAAATTTAGTTATTGACTTGAAACCAATCCAGTTTAAATCTGATTATGGATATGAGGAGAAATGACCTAAAATATTTTCATGAACCAGAATTAACCTTTGGCAATAACCAGATTGCGGTTGATCCAAGAGATGGGCTTCTACTATTTGGGCCCTACGAGAAGTTCTCCAATAATTCCATTCAAGTGGGATTTATTGGCCTTAAAGGAGGATTGAAACTATACTCAAGTTTCGTAAAACGATTAGAAGCACCTCTAATATCACGAAAGAGAATCTATGGCAATGAAATCGATATTGAGAGTCAAAGACCAAGCTTCCCTGGTTTTCAGGCAACATTTGAGGTGGAGTGGCCTAGAGACCCAGAGCTATCTATCCTATTGGGCGAAATTGAATTGAAGAGTTTTCTTAGTGAAAAAATAAAGAAAAGAAGAACCCAGAAACTGGTAGAATTATACGCGAAGAGAATAATCAAAGCTAGAAGGGAAGAAGATGTTCGACTAGATATTTGGTTTGTTGTGGTACCAAGAGAAATTTATATACAATGTAGATACGGATCGAAAGGTCTAGACATTTCAAAGAATCTTGAGATAAAAATTGAAGCACAGAAACAAGGACAATTAGGCTTTTTTGAGGAGTACGAAGATGAGCTTAAAGAATTAGATGCATTAAAAGATGATTCCTCAGATTTTCATAATCTGTTAAAAGCAAAACTCCTCCAAGAAAAAGTGGAAACACCTATTCAAGTAATTGTAGAATCTACACTAAACTTTCGAGACAAGTTACTTAACAAAAAATATACTGAAGATATGAAGGCTCATATTGCATGGACCCAATCGGTTGCAGTTTATTATAAGCTTGGCAAGTTGCCGTGGGCACTTAATTCAATTAGGGATGAAGTTTGTTATGTGGGCCTCGTATTTAAAAAAGTTAGCAAAAATAAAAAAGACTCAAGTGTATGTAGCGCGGCACAAATGTTTTTAAAGGATGGTGATGGAACCATTTTCAGAGGAAACATTGGTCTATTTAAGAGTGAAAATAGTCCCGATTATCACCTAGACAAGCAGAATGCAGAACATTTGCTTGGGATGGCTTTAGAAGATTTTTACGAAAAAAGAGGAATATATCCTGAGGAATTATTCATACATGGAAAAGTGAGGTTTAATGATGATGAGTGGTCTGGATTTGAATATGCAATAAAAAAACGTAGCGCAGACACCATTTTAAACGGCATAGTAATTAAGGATACTCGTGATGATGCTAGAAAACGTTTAAAATTGTTTAAAGATACAAAAGGAGAAAAATGTGAATACGGGGTGATGAGAGGCCTTGCGTGGTTAATAAATGCAAAGGCAGCATATCTGTATACTAGAGGCTATATTCCTAAAATTGAGTCAACGAATCATCTAGAGATTGCTAATCCATTATATATCGAGATAAATAGGGGAGATGCGGAAATTGAAACCGTTTTAAAAGATGTCTTAGCACTTACTAAACTAAACTACAACGCCTGTATTTATGGAGATGGTTTACCGGTAACCCTTAGGTTTTCAGACTTAATAGGGAATATCCTAACAGCGACAACTGAATGGCAATCTGAAATGCGTCAATTTAGGTATTACATTTAGAAAAGTTTGTAACATTATAATAAAAGTTGAATTAACTTTTTAACTTGTGAAATATGAATGAAGGAAACAAAACGGTAGTAATTCTTCATAGCGGTGGATTGGATTCTACAGTTTGCTTGTTAATGGCAATCGAAAAGGGTTATCAGCCAATAAGCCTTGGTATTGATTATAATCAACGACATATAATTGAAACCCAATATGCATTTGCACAATGTAAAAGTTTAAACATTCCTAGAAAATTAATAAAAGTTTCCTGGGATAAGCCTTCTAGAGAAATACCACTAAACCGGACCTTGGAGGAAATCAAATCCGGAGTTTCCTCAGCTTTTCTTGAGGGTAGAAATATCGTTTTCTTATCTCTTGCTTGTGCTGAAGCCGCAGGATTAAAAGCATCTCAAATTTGGATAGGAGTTAACTCACTAGACTACTCGGGTTATCCCGATTGTAGACCAGAATTTTTAAATTCATTCGAAAACATGATTTCTCTAGGATTCCCAAATGGTCCTGCAATTGTGGCACCCATTATTGAAATGACAAAACCTGAAATTGCAATGAAGGCAGATGAACTGGGAATAAAGAAAGGTGATACTTGGAGTTGTTATAGACCATCAGTCACATCAGAAGGAATTAAGCCATGCGGAGAATGTGACGCATGTGTTTTGCACGACCATGCATGGAAATCCATTCAGTTAAGCCAGGATCAAAATCCATCAATCTTTAAGGAACTTAATTTCAGATAATGGCAAAAATTGGTTTAATTTCCTGTGTTAGTTTAAAACAGAATCAGCAAGCCAAAGCTGAAAATTTATACATATCTCCACTTTTTAAAAAATCAAGAGACTTTGCAACAGGCAGATTAGACAAGTATTTCATATTGTCTGCCAAACACGGATTATTAGAACCAACATCAGAAATTGGCCCTTATGATTTGACTTTAAATAAAATGAGTCTGAGTGAAAGAAAGAAATGGGCTGATAAGGTATTTAAAGAATTATTAAATAAAGTTAATAAAAATGATAAAATAATATTTCTTGCTGGAGAAAACTATCGCGAGTTTTTAAAAGAAAAATTAGAATTAAGAGGTAACCATACTAAATCTCCTTTATATAAAATGTCTATCGGTGAACAGTTGCAATGGTATTCTTTTTATTCCAAGAATAAAGACCGAATTAAAGATCTAGACTTAATGTATTCGTATGTGCAAAGACTTAACCAAGGCTTAAGTGGTGGTGTAAAATTGGGAGACACGGACGGTAAAATGAAATGGCCAAACAGGGGAGTATACCTCTTTATGGAAAATAATGAATTTAGAAAGACCGATCCATTTGAATCTCGAATAGTTAGAGTCGGAACACATGCTGTTTCGCAAGGTAGTAAATCTGGCTTATGGAATAGACTAAGAACACACAGAGGAGCGGTAGACCTTTCCGGGAATCATAGAGGTTCTATTTTTCGACTGCATGTAGGTAATTCTTACTTATATAAAAATGAACTTTTAAGTGATACTTGGAGTAAAGGACAAACTGCGTCTAAAGAAATAAAAACTGTCGAAAAACCGATTGAGGTTGAAGTTTCCAAAATTATTGGGAATATGAAAATTCTCTGGTTATCAATAAATGACAAACCTAATAAGTTTAGTGATAGAGGTTTTATAGAAAAGAATATGGTGGCCTTATTATCTACTTTTAATCATAAAACTGATACAGCAAGTAAGGATTGGTTAGGTAATTGGAATCCACATGTTCATATTAAAGAATCCTCTCTCTGGAATGTTGATTATGTGGAGAATGATTATGACCCTAGGTTTTTGGAAATATTTGAAAAATATGTGGATGTTACGTTAGGGGTAATACCAACGCCAATAGATTCAGTGGTTCCTGAAGAGTGGATAACTAATCCGATAAATAAAAATCCACAAATGAAACTTTTTAAATAAATCATGATAAAAGTTAGATTAAAAAAGTACAAAATATTAAAGGTCCATAATCGTGCTATTGTACATATGCGACAACAATTTCATCGAAAAGAAATGTTTGGTTTAGTCCTTGGATCCGGTGTAAGTAAAGGATTCAATATACCAATCTGGGATATTTTGGTAGAAAGAATTGCCTTAAATAAGGATGTTGATGGAATGGAGATTTTAAAGAATCATAAAGGATCCTTGACCTCTGCATCACAAATGCTTTTTGAACACTATAGGGCAAAGGAATTAGAAGACACATACAACACAATCGAGGATAGAGAAAAGGAAGACAAAATCCGAAAAGAGTTCAAAAGAATAGTCCATGAGGAACTTTGGAGAGACTTTGAAGAAAGCAACCTAAAAATACACCCGTATATTAAACCTTATTTAAATATAATAAAGGAAAGTAATCTTACAGTAAATTATAATTTTGATGATACAATCCAAACATTGCTGCTTAATAATAGGACAGAAGTAGAAATTGAGTCAGCAAAAAAACCGTTTGAAACAGTTTGGGATGCTCGAATGCAATTTCAATCAAATAAGGGAATCATATATCACCCAAATGGATTCCTACCTCAAGTATTAATAGAAGGGCCATCTGATACATTAGTTTTATTAGAAGATTCATTTGCGGATCAATTAATTGCTTCAATGTCAGGACACTATTCGACGTTGCTAAGTCATCTATCAAAAAACACTTGTTTATTCATAGGTTTATCTCTCGAGGACAGCATATTGAAGCACTTATTGAGACAGAATTCAACGATAAGTCCTGGTCACTATCACTATTATGTCGCTTATACTCCCCGAAAAGACACATATACCGAAGCCCAGAAACATGCGATCGTCGAGACCAATTTTCAACTTTATAATTTAATTACGCTATTCCTTGACGACAATGGAATCAAAGAATTGGGAGAACTTATCTTAATGAGAGATGAAGAATTCGACAATTCCTGTGAAGTAATAACAGCAGATAGAAAATTTGTATTCTATTTAACTGGTCCTGTAGGGTGTGGAAAAACTACTTGTTTAAGACATTTTAGGAATCTGAATACTTATTCTGAGTGGCCAAATAAGAAGAATCCTCTTCTTCAAAAAAATTGGAATGATTTATTGGCCGAAGAAAAGGAGGAACTGGATCAGTGGGTTGGTGAAAATTTCTTCATAAAAAACATAAAACTGCGTAATCTTAAAGAAGGTCTCACTATTATTGATAGAACTCCTCTGGATCCCTTTACTTTTGAAGATGAATCTCATGCAGGTTGGAAGAAAAAAGCCTCGGAATTAAATAAATATATTTGTAGCGGATCGGATAAATTCAAGGTGGTTAAAGGAATTGTAATATTATTATGTGAAAGCCCAGAAGTAATTGCCACCAGATTAAATGGAAGGGAAAAAGATCCCAAAAAAATTTATGAAAAAAAGGATGTCCAATTAATGTACAAGAAGTTTGATAAATTATTTCCTTCGGATACTCCAGGAATTGTCAGAATTTCAACCTACCAACTCTCTATTCCAGAGGTAGTTAAGCGAATAGCAAGAATTATTCATTTAGCTGATTATAAAGAATTTGATTTACATATGGTGATTGACAATAATTTGGAAATATGAAAATATATATTGCTGCTCCATTGTTTAACGAAATTGAAATTCAAAGGAATGTTGATTTCGCGAGACTAATTGAAAATGAAGGTATAAAAACATATTTACCACAAAGAGATGGAGGGCTTTTTTATGATTTGAAGGATCTAAACCTTACCGTGGATGAAATTAAAAATGAAATATTTCAATCAGATTTAAACGGTATTAAAAGTTCTGATATTATTCTTTGCTTATTGGATGGCAGAACTATAGATGAGGGTTTATGTATTGAGCTGGGGATCGGATATGCTCTTGATAAAATATGCATAGGTTATAAAACTGATTTCAGAAGTCAAGACGTATGTGGCATCAACATTATGGTTGATAGAACATTATCTGAAATATTTTCCAAGAAAGCAGATTTGATTACTAAACTAAATACGCTTAAAAAGAAGTTTAATTCTAGTAGAATTGATTTTGAAAGTTATTATGTTAGTGAGACAGACCTTGTAGGAAGAAGATGACTAACGAAATTTCAAATGAGCCATATCATACCATTAGTTAAGTCATATCTTAGAAGGATATATCAAAAATTAATCACCAGAAATCATTATTAATAAGGTTGGTTGCCACATCAACCTTTGGCCATTGCTTGGCCACCTTAAGCCAAATCAATTTATCCTTCCTCTTTTTACCTCTCTAAATTTATAGGAAAAGTAATTTCTTGTAGTGGCCCAACGCTGAAGGAGCAAGACGTGTTTTAAACGGTTCAAAACTTTGCTTTGCTTCGTAATGTAATGAACACGTTTAAAACACCTGTCTTGGTTTTGCTATACGTTTCGCTCTGCTTCACTACAAAACACTAAAATGGCACGACTCCCAAAAGCTATAAAGTGACAAGAAAATCTTAAGATAAATAGCTATGAAAAATCAGATCAAAAGTGAATACAACCTGCGCAATCTGCTTTCCACATCTTAAACTTTTGAGCAGCTTTTTAAGACATTATGTTAAAGGAAATAGAAGTAACCCTTCCATTCCCAGAAAATGGGAAGGATCAACAAAATGTCCCTTACAAATTAACGGAGTTTTAATAAGATAAATTGGTAATCTATGAGTTTGTGTTATTCTGTTCTTAAGGTATTAACAGGATTGGCAAGTGCAGCTTTAAGCGCTTGGAAGCTAATAGTTAGCATGGCAATGATTAGTGTTAATATCCCTGAGAATGCAAAAATCCACCAGCCTATAGGAATTCTGTAAGCAAAACTTTCTAACCAATAACTCATAATGAAACCTGCAATTGGAATCCCAATTACAAAGGCAATCAATATTAATCTTAGAAAATCTTTGGATATTAAACTCAAAATGCTGCCTACTGTTGCACCTAGTACTTTCCTAATACCTATTTCTTTTGTTCGTTGTTCTACTGAAAAGATAGTAAGTCCAAATAATCCTAAACAGGAAATTATACCCGCAATAATTGCAAAGGCTTTAGACAACTTTGTTGTGACTTCTTCATTGCGATACATCCTATTATACTCCTGATCAGCAAATGAATACATGAAAGGATAATTCGGATTTATGGACTTATAGACGGTCTCTAAACTTGCCAAGACTTCTTTTACTTTTTCTGTCTCGGTCTTAATGAGAATAGTACCAAACTCCAGGTCTTCCTTTACATCCACAATTAATGGTATGATGGGTTCATGCAAGGAGTGTGTATGGTAGTCTTTTATGATGCCAATAATAGATCCTTTTTTACCCCAGGCAGAAATCCATTTCCCAATGGGATCGATAATCCCCATTTGCTTTACAGCTTCTTGGTTGATCAAAAAAGCCGTTGAATCGGTTTTGCGATCTTGTGAGAAATCACGGCCTTCTACGATCTCTATTTCCATTAACTTTATAAAATCATATCCAACTGATGTGGGATTAAATACCACTTTCATATCAGAATCTTTACTTTCCCAGTTAATAGGTTCTGACACCCCAAATCCCATGGAATGTGGTGTTTCACTACTTCGATCTACATATTTAATTCCAGGTTGTTTTAACACTTCCTGTTTAAAAACTTGATATTTAAGAATCAGTTCTCCTTCGAGTTTAATGTAGATCAATTGTTCCCGATCATATCCAAGATTTTTCTGTTGAATATAATTTGTCTGACGTGAAATGATAAACGTTGAGATCAATAATACGATTGAGAGAATAAATTGAAATACAACCAATCCTTTTCGAAATCCAATAGCGCTACCGGCGAAGCGATAAGTTCCTTTCAATATCCGAACAGGTTTCATCGAAGAAAGAAAAAATGCAGGATAACTCCCAGCTATTATTCCGGTAAAAAGTGGGATGAATAATAAGATGACCCAGTTGGTTAAGTTTAATGAAGTTTCCATTTGTTTTCCAGAAATATCATTAAAACTTGGCAGTAAAAGGTGTACTAAAAATAAGGCTAGAACGAGCGCAAGAATGGAATTTAGAAAGGACTCGCCAAAAAATTGCTTAATCAAATTGATCCGAGAAGATCCCAATACTTTTCTTACTCCAATTTCTTTAGCGCGTTTGATGGCTTGTGCAGTTGACAAGTTCATGAAATTAATACATGCAATCAATAAGATGAATAAGGCTACACCACTGAAAATTTTAATATATTCAATACGGCCACTAGAAGGTTTGCCGTTAGTGAAATTCGAATATAGATATCCATCCCCAAAACGCTGTAGCCCGAGCTCAATCCTGTAATTTACGTTTTCAGGTAAACGAATATTCAAAAATTGTCTGATCTTCCTTTCCAAAGCTTCAGTATTTGTATCAGGCCGTAATTGAATGATTGTTCGTGTGTTTGAGGAGGCACGTAGATTCCAGATATCCGCTTGATATGCCTCCCAGTTGAGCAGATAATCAAATTTAAAAGAACTTTCAGACGGTAGGTTTTCAAATATAGCGGTCACAAACAGGTCGGTACGATTCTCAAAACGAATACTTTTCCCAATGGCATTCTGGGGATTGCCGAAAAATAATATGGCCATTTTCCTGGAAATAGCTAGACTAAATTTATCGTTCAAAGCCGTTTCTGGACTTCCTTCAATAAGTTTATAACTGAACATTTTAAAAAAATCAGAACTAGCACGAGATCCTTCCAATTTATATATCTTATCGTCAACTTGGAATGTTTCGGGATGCCCCCATGGTAACTCATATCCTGTTATATAGGATGTTGCATATTGAACCTCAGGAATTGTTTGTTTTATTTCAGTTACAAGGTCATCCGGGGTTGCATATCCCCCCTGAATGTGATCTTTCGTATAATATGTTTGATACACACTATAAAGATTCTGTCCATTTATGTGGAAGTTATCAATACTTCTTTCATCCCGTATCCAAAGAAAAATTAGCAAGCAACAAGTCATTGCGAGGGCTAATCCTGAAATATTTATAGCTGAAAATGATTTTTGCCTGATTAACTGCCGAAAAGCGATTGTAACATTGTGTATGATCATGCCTGAATTTATAATAGGTGAAGATGGAAAATTTAAAACATTTCTTTTTACAGCATAAGTACGTGTGAATCCCAGAACATTCCTAATATAATCCAGCCTAGCACGGCGTTCTCCCACTGTTCTAACCTTGTAATAGAATTCCTCATGCAAATCTCCCTGAATTTCCTCAAGACTATCAGGGGTGAATAGTCTTTCCAGGATAAAGTCCGCCCAATGTGGTGGTTGAATCCGGGATGGATGATTTTTACTCATTATGAAATGGGATTAACTTTTTACTGGAATCAAGTTCCAGAAACGTGTTCTTATAGATTGAATTTCAATTATTGTTTGTCTTCCGAATGTTGTGATTGTAAATACTCTTTTTCGTCTTCCTCCTCTTTCTGCAGTAGGCTCACTCATTTTTGACACTACCATACCTTTACTTTCAAGTCGGTTCAGTGCGGAATGCACCTGATTAATTCTAGCTTGCCGACCTGTTTGTTCCCGTATTTCATGTGCGATTGACACTCCATATGCGTTCTTATTTAAAGCAACTACAGACAATAGAACTAGTTCCTCGAATTCACCTAGATAAGATCTTCTCATTGCGTTTATATTACTTCTACTTTTGATGAACAAATATAGTGCCATATGAGAAATAGTTGGTAAATGAAGATTTCGGGAAGATTTCTAATTTTTATAAATCAAAATAAGTGTCCGAAAGTGGTTAATGATATTCGATTTTGGGATCATTTTAGACTTTAATAAAATGATTCTCCCTTATATCTGTATTGTCAAATCCTTAATTGACTACCAGTCTAAGCCTTAACATTCAAAAGATGGATTTTACAAGAAAGAGCAGATCAAAAGGGAAGTATCTCCCCTCTATCTTCCCATACTTCTACTTTTGAACAGCTTTTATGATCTTATAAGATTGGAATCGAAGTAACTCCCATTCCTTGAGTATGAAGGTCAATAGAATTTATCGCCTGCCCGCTCTTACGGCTTATGTTTCCGACCAAAGGTCGGAACAAAGCAGTTACTCTATGTAACTGCTTGATAATTAGGGTGGAAGATGGGATACTGACGAAAGCCTTGCTTTGTCAGCACCTTACAATTGGATGAAAGTACCCTGACCGAAGCGTCAGGGCTTGAACCCACGACTAATTTGATCAAGGAAAGAGAGTTTAATATGCAATTGGCTATGATATTTCTTCAAAAAATCAAGGGTTCTTCTTGTTGACAGATTTTTTAACTTTCTTTCCAACATCATAGCCTGCCCATTCGATTCTTTTTGAGCGGACCAAATTAAAATCCACGGGACACCTCTTTTAGTTGATAATTCATACCCCGAATTATGTCTTTTAATCCTACTATTCATATTGTTCGTTACTCCTTTGTAAAACGATCCTAATCTATTGGAGTACAGTATGTAAGTATAATTTGCCATAAAAAAGCCTGGCACATTCATGCTGGGCTATTAAATCAAGGGTGGAAGATGGGATACTGACGAAAGCCTTGCTTTGTCAGCACCCTACAATTGGACGGAAGTACCCTGACCGAAGCGTCAGGGCTTGAACCCACGACTAATTTGATCAAGAAAAGATAGTTCAATATGTAGGTGCAGTATTCCATAAAAAAAGCCCAGTAATCACTGGGCTAAATTCTTAGGGTGGAAGATGGGACTTGAACCCACGACCTCCTGAACCACAATCAGGCGTTCTAACCAACTGAACTACAACCACCGTGTTATAATACGGAATGCAAAGGTAGAAGTTAGATTTATATTTGCCAAACAGGAGATAAGAATTAACGATTCCGAAAGGCCAGCCTTTTCCCGTTTCCAGCCTCAACAATTACTCCATCTTTAAAAACGTGATTCCCGTTCACCCAGGTATCGGTTACACGACTACTAAATTTCTGGCCCTCAAAAGGCGACCAGCCGCATTTTGCCAGGATGTTGTCCTTTGAAACTCTCCACAGATCGTCAGGATTTACCAAGGTCAGATCGGCATAATATCCTTCCCTTATAAATCCCCGATCTTCGATATGGAAAAGGATGGCTGGATTATGACACATTTTCTCCACAATCTTAGGCATGGAGATTTTACCCTGATGAAATAATTCCATCATGGCCACAATACTGTGCTGGACAAGTGGCCCACCGGAAGGCGCTTTGAAATAGCTGTTTTGCTTCTCTTTGAGAGTATGGGGAGCATGATCCGTAGCAACCACATCAATTTTATCATCCAGAAGCCCCTTTAGCAATTGGTCCCTGTCATTTAGTGTTTTTATAGCTGGATTCCATTTGATCAAACTCCCCTTCTTTTCATAATCATTATCGGAGAACCACAGGTGGTGCACACAGGCTTCGGCAGTGATTTTCTTGGCTTCAAGGCGAATGCTGTTGTCAAAAAAATCTAACTCCCGGGCGGTTGATAGATGAAGAATATGCAGGCGGCTTCCATGTTTTTTTGCCAGGGATACAGCAAGAGATGACGACAAATAGCAGGCTTCTTCACTGCGAATTAATGGATGGCACCAAAAGGGTACCTCTTCACCATATTTCTCCTTATAAATAGAAGTGTTTTCGCGGATGGTTGCTTCATCCTCGCAGTGGGTGGCAATCAGCATTTCGGATTGTGAAAAAATTCCCTCCAGTGTAGCCTCATTATCTACCAGCATGTTTCCGGTTGATGAACCCATGAAAATCTTGATTCCGCATACTTTTGATCGATCTGTCTTCAGCACTTCCTCAATATTGGTGTTGGAAGCGCCCATGTAAAAAGAATAATTGGCAAGCGAATCCTCCCCGGCAATCCTGTATTTATCTTCCAATAATTCCTGGGTTGAGGCATTGGGTATGGTGTTGGGCATTTCCATGAAGGAAGTAACCCCTCCGGCAACGGCGGCACGGCTTTCAGTAAAAATGGTTGCTTTGTGGGTGAGGCCGGGTTCGCGAAAATGTACCTGGTCATCAATGGCCCCGGGCAAAAGGTATTTTCCGGTTGCATCAATTACTTTATCCCCGTTTTGCAGGGAAATGTTTTGAGAGATTTTTTCTATTCGCTGACCTGAAACTAAAACATCTTCTTCAATTATTTTGCCATCGTTAACTACTTTTGCATTTTGTATCACTGTTCGGTCCATAGCAGGATTTCGTATTTTGCTGTTATATTTAATTATTTACAATTTTAGTTGAAATTCGCATTCAATGTTGCCAGGTAGTAAAAAATTTGATTCATTAAAATTAAACCGGCAATTACTGAATGCGGCAGATGATGCAGGGTACAATGAATTAACATCCATTCAGTCGAAAGCAATCCCTCTTATCCTGGCCGGACACGATGTGATGGGAATAGCCCCCACCGGTACGGGAAAAACTGCAGCGTTTGTACTTCCTGTCCTTATGAAAATTAAATATGCACAGGAAAATGAACCCAGGGCGTTGATATTAGCGCCCACCAAAGAACTTGTGCTTCAAATTGATCAAAATGTAAAGGAGTATTCAAAATATACTGATTTACGTTCGGTAGCATTGTATGGTGGCATCGGTCCTACTTCACAGATAAAAGCGATAAATGAAGGGGTGGATATTGTAGTATCTACCCCAGGCAGGTTTCTCGACATCTATTCAAGAGGTGAGCTGATAGTAAAAAAACTTAACACACTTGTCCTTGACGAAGCAGACAAAATGATGGATATGGGGTTTATGCCTCAAATTCGGAAAGTACTGGAAGTGATTCCTGTAAAAAGACAAAACCTGTTGTTTTCAGCCACGATGCCACCAAAAGTTCTGCAATTGTCCGAAGAATTTCTTGAATTTCCGCATATAGTTGAGGTATCACCTTCAGCAACCGCTGCAGAAACAATTGATCAAAAGCTTTATTATGTACCAAACTGGGCAACAAAAATTACCCTGCTTTCCTGGTTTTTTGAACATGAAAAATTTTATCGTGTCATCATTTTTGTGAAATCCAGGATAACTGCTGACAATCTTTTTAAGTACCTGGAAAGGAAAAATGTTGGTGAAATAAGGGTAATTCATTCGAATAAGGGGCAGAACACAAGGATCAATTCAATGAACGCATTTAAAAAGGGTGAGGTTCGGGTACTTGTAACCACCGATGTATCAGCACGCGGTATTGATGTTTCCGACGTAAGTCATGTAATCAATTTTGATGTACCCGTTGTGTATGAAGATTATGTCCATCGTATCGGTAGAACAGGAAGGGCTAAGAAATCGGGTATATCCATAACATTTGCCAACGAAGTCGAAAAAACGCATATCGACCGGATCGAGGAAATTATCCGGTCGAAAATACCTGTTTACAAAATTCCCCGGAATGTGGAGATTGCTGAAACACCATTCGAGGAAAAGCAGGAATATGCCCGGGAGCTGGACCGTCAGCGTCGTTTGGAAGATCCTGATTTTAAGGGGGCATTCCATGAGAAAAAGAAAAATTATGATGGCAGATCATCCAAATCTCAGAAATCAAGCAAGAGAAGGGGTGGCAAGAAACGTCGCTGAAGTTTATTAAAACGTCATCCTCGGGCTTGCCTGCGGCAAGCAGGCTTGTCCCGGGGATCCCCACGTTTGAAACTCCGAAGTTTGGGATTACCCGGTCCAAGAAATTTTTTTTTTTTTGTGGAATTTATTGGACCTCAACATTAAACAAAGGCGTCATTTTCGGGCTTGACCTGGAAATCCCTTAGTTACTGAATTTCTTATTTAGAGATTACCGGATTAAACCTACCAGACGCAGGCTGGTCCGGTAATGACGGATTTTTAATTTTAAAACACTTACTCCCGAATTGCTCTAATCCTTTGAGTCAATGGAGGTATCCTGTAATTTATCCACTACTATTCTTTCCTCTCTGTTCGCGATCATCCATGCGGTATAATACACAAGTTGCGCTCGCTTTTGCAGCATCTCAAATTCGATTTTATCGATGGTATCGGTGGGTTTGTGATAATCTTCATGAATACCCGTAAAATAGAATATTACCGGAATATCGTTTTTGGCAAAATTCCAATGATCAGACCTGTAATATATCCTGTCAGGATGGTCCTCATCATTGTAAGTATAATCCAACGACATGTTGGTAAATGTATCGTTAGTCAGTTCACTCAATTCATGAAGTTCGGAAGAGAGTTTGTCACTTCCTACAAGATACACAAAATCCAGATTTTCTTCATGTTCCGGGTCATGACGGCCAATCATATCAATATTCAGGTCAACAACGGTATTTTCAAGGGGGAAAACAGGATGTGTAACATAATATTGTGACCCCAGTAATCCTTTTTCTTCGCCGGTAACTGTCATAAAAAGCATGCTCCTTCGCGGACCATGACCAGCCTTTTTTGCCAGTACAAAAGCTTCTGCAATTTCCATAACGGATGTGGTACCTGAACCGTCATCGTCTGCACCATTATTAATTTGGTCACCATTTCTGCCAATATGATCAAAATGAGAAGTTACTATTACAATCTCATCTTTCTTATCCGTACCTTCCAAGAACCCCAACACGTTTTCCGTCCAAATGGTATTTACGTTTCGATTAATTTTGTAACTAATGGATTGAGGTTTTATTTTTTTCAGGGAGCCCGTTTTACCAGAATCAAAATCAGTGGATGCTTTGTCAAGCTTTTCAGCATCACAATGCAATATAGCAGCCGCCAAAGGTTTGGAAATAAGAAATACTCCACCCGATTCTTTTTCGTTTTCTTCAGACTTAAAACCTAAGCTTCCTCGCATAAAATATCTCGTAAACTGTTTTAGCTGAGGTTCGTAGGCTTCCTCATCGTCAGCAACAATTAGAAAAGTAACCTCCGCATTGTATTTCCCGGCCAATTCAGATAATTTCCTCCAACCCTGAAACCCCTGACCCACTGCATCAATTATAACTCCACTATTCTCCAGGCTTGCCTGTTCGAATGCAGCTTCGGATCCTTTACCAACAAATTCTACTTCCAGTGATTCTTCGGAATCCATGGATTTGCTGCCCCAGTAAATCAGATCCTCGCCATTTATTTTTTTTGAACCATCCACGGTAACATATATTTCACCGAGCGAACTTTGTTCCACGGCAAATTTTTGAATAAATTAAAAAGAATCAACGTTTTTTACTACCGGTTCCAACCCAATTTCTTCAAAGTGGTATGCAATGAAAGCGGCAGCCATTTTTTGTCCACGCTTCCCTGTCTCTCTTCCTTCCATGGCATCTGAAGCCAGGATAGACAAATTATCTCTCAGGTCTTCCACCGAGATTGACTCTGCATATTTTTTTGCCTCCTCATATTGCGCAAAAGAGTTAAGTGCGATAAAAATGAATACAAGTGCTAAAAGTATCTTTTTCATGTGTTTGTTTTTAATTTCCTGATCAGGCCTGCTTGCCGCCTGCCTGTCGACAGACAGGTCCAATGATGATAATAAAACTTTACCTCACCATAGTTAGAACATCTCACTTTGAGATTTTATTAATCCACAAATGTACAATTATCAGGTCATCGGGGAGCAATAATTAATTTTTGTTTGATAAACGGTTTTGTATTGAAAAGGGTGGCTATTTACACCGATTATACTTCAAATAATATTTTATAAATATTTGGTTATAAAGTAGATTTGCAGCGATTTCATTCGCTGTGAAATATAAAATATTCATACCATGTCAATAATAGAAAACGCATTATATAAAGAAAGATTTGATTCCAGGCATAACAGCCCGTCAGGCCATGAAATAGACGAGATGTTGAAAGTGATTGGAGTCGCCTCTATAGATGAATTGATCGATCAAACGATCCCCTCTGCGATTCGGCTAAAGGGTGACCTAAACCTGCCAGCTGCAAAGACAGAACACGAATTTCTCAATGATTTCCAAAAACTTATACAAACCAATAAAGTTTTTGATTCTTTTATTGGAATGGGATACTACGATACAATTGTGCCTGGTATTATTCAAAGAAATATCCTCGAAAATCCGGGATGGTACACCGCCTATACTCCTTACCAGGCTGAAATTGCCCAGGGACGACTGGAAGCTTTAATTAATTTCCAGGCAATGATCATTGACCTCACTGGTATGGAAATAGCGAACTCTTCACTACTGGATGAAGGGACAGCTGCAGCAGAGGCAATGGGTATGATGATATCAACACGAAAAGGAGCTAAAAAGTCATCAAACAAACTATTTGTAGATATCCGATTGTTTCCACAGACACTGTCGGTAATAAAAACCCGGTCGGAACCGTTTGGTGTAGAGCTCATCATTGGCAATATTGATGAGATGGATCTTACAGATGACGGCTTCTTCGGATTGATTATTCAAAACCCGGACAGCAACGGGGAAGTTAGGGATCATACCGACTTATTTGCTTCAGCTGCTGAACACGGAATAAAATGCACTGTCATTGCAGACCTTATGGCCATGCTAATGATAAAATCCCCGGGTGAAATGGGTGCGGATATCGTAGTAGGTTCCACGCAACGTTTTGGAGTGCCTAAGGGATACGGTGGTCCCCACGCAGCCTATTTTGCGACGAAAGAAGAGTTTAAACGACAAATGCCCGGACGGATTATTGGTGCATCGCTCGATGCTAACGGTAAAAACGCTTACAGGATGGCATTGCAAACCCGTGAACAGCATATCCGGAGGGAAAAAGCAACTTCAAATATCTGTACTGCTCAGGTTTTACTGGCGGTGATGGCAGGAATGTACACAGTTTATCATGGACCCAGGGGTTTAAGAAAGATCGCAACAAGAATTCACTCGCTGGCTACCATACTTGATGCGTCACTTACAAAGCAAGGATGTACTCAATTAAACCAAAACTATTTTGATACATTAAAAATTAAATTGCCCGAAAACAGCAATCAGGAAGATGTGAAAGCTGAGGCGCTGGCGAATGGGGTAAATTTCCGTTATTTTAAAACAGGCGAAATTGGCATAGCTTTTGGAGAAACTGCTGATCTGGAGATAGTTAAAAAAATATCCGGAATATTTGCAAATGTTTTATCATGTGAATCTGTAATTGTAATTACTTCTGAAACTGTTCACATTTCTGAGGCGCTTCAGCGGCCGGTCGATTACATGTCACATCCTGTGTTTAACAGTTACCAGTCGGAACATGAGATGTTACGGTACCTGAAACGGTTAGAAAATAAAGACCTTTCATTGGTTCATTCAATGATATCGCTTGGATCCTGTACGATGAAGTTGAATGCCACTTCAGAAATGATACCGATCACATGGCCCGAATTAGGTGCAATACATCCGTTTGCACCGGCTGACCAGGCGGTTGGGTATCACACTATGTTCAAAGATCTGGAAATCTGGCTTTCAGAAATTACCGGGTTTGAAGCTACTTCCTTACAACCGAATAGTGGAGCCCAGGGAGAATACACTGGATTAATGGTCATCCGGGCCTATCATCATGACCGCGGGGATAACCATAGAAATGTTACCCTCATCCCATATTCGGCCCATGGTACCAACCCGGCCAGTGCAGTGATGGCGGGAATGAAAGTTGTTATTGTACAGTGCGATGATCATGGCAACATTGATCTGGATGACATGCGGGCCAAAGCAGAAGAATACAAAGACAATTTAGCTGCCTTAATGGTAACCTATCCATCAACGCATGGTGTATTTGAGGCTAAGATCAAGGAAATGTGCGACATCATCCATGAAAATGGAGGACAGGTGTATATGGATGGGGCCAATATGAATGCCCAGGTGGGATTGACCAACCCAGCCAATATTGGAGCGGATGTATGTCATTTGAATCTACATAAAACATTCGCGATCCCTCATGGAGGAGGAGGCCCCGGTATGGGCCCTATATGCGTTGCGAGCCAGTTGGTTCCATTTTTGCCGGGTAACCCCGAGATAAATATTGGTGGCTCCAAAGCCATTACCGCCGTTTCATCTGCACCATGGGGTAGTGCCAGTGTGCTAGCAATTTCCTATGCTTATATTGCAATGATGGGATTCAGGGGTTTGACAAACGCAACAAAACTGGCCATTTTGAATGCCAATTACGTAAAAGACAGGTTAAAAGGCCATTATGAAATTCTCTATACCGGTGAAAATGATCGTTGTGCTCATGAAATGATCGTTGATTGCAGGGATTTCAAACAGTATGGAATAGAGGTAGTTGATATTGCTAAGAGGTTAATGGATTATGGGTTCCATGCGCCAACAGTTTCTTTCCCGGTTCCTGGCACCTTAATGATTGAACCGACTGAAAGTGAAACGAAGGAGGAACTTGATCGCTTCTGTGATGCGCTGATTCAGATAAGATCGGAGGTGCAGGATGTAATGGATAATAAAGTTGACCCCCTCAATAATGTTCTGAAAAATTCACCGCATACTGTAAACGTGGTTACATCGGATGAATGGGACAAACCCTATTCCCGCCAGATGGCAGCATACCCCCTTCCATTTGTCATGGAAAGAAAATTCTGGCCGGCAGTGAGCAGAATTGATGATGCCTACGGGGACCGTAACCTGGTATGCTCCTGTTTACCTATAGAAGCTTATGAGGAAACTGAGGCTTAGTCATCCCTCCTCCTAATAGTCCACCCGGCACGGGACTTTGAGTCGGAAAATCCTGGTTCAGAATGCTCAGAGTCTTCATAGAATAACTCTGAGGAAGTTAATATTATTGAGAAGGATAATTTTATAAAGACAATCTGGAAAGTGGCCGTGTAGCAAAGAATCCCATTATTGGCCCAGGCAGTAAAATCAGGAATATGTATTCTACAGGAAAAATTTCCTTGAAGTAATTTAGCAATTCGATACTTCCAATTGTAATTAAAAATCCGATGCTCGTTACGATGGTCAGACCAGTGCCTATAAATTGGGGATCAACCGTTTTAGCATTAAGTGTCGAAAACTGAGGCGAGTCACCCACCACCGAAAATCCCCAAATTGCAAGGAATGAAATAAAGAATGCAAATGGTAAATGGAATAAGAAAGGAGAAAACAAACAACATGCTCCTGATATTAGCAACATGGCCATTGCCACTTTCGAACTTCCATATTTATTTGAGAAATATCCACCAACGATACAACCGATTGATCCGATCCCAATGATAAGAAAGGAATAGACGGGTGTATTGATTGCAACTGTACCTTGCTGTTGGTAATGCATCAAAATAAAAGGCACAAACGTCCACAAAGCATACAACTCCCACATGTGGCCAAAATATCCAAAAGAAGCATTTCTAAACTCTTTATTTTTAAATATTTTAACCACAGTTCCAATAGAAAATTTCGGGGATTTTTTACGAAAAGGTCCCTGTGGCACAAACACGTACATTGCAAGGCCTCCCAGTATCGCGAGAAGTGAAACCGACATGATTACATCCTCCCATGGCAGATTGGTCACCAATCCTCGAATTAAGTGGGGGAATGCTGTTCCTAATACCAGGGCGCCTACCAGAAAACCGAGGGCCCTGCCTAATCCATGAGTGTACCATTCTGCGGCGATTTTCATACCCACAGGGTATATTCCTGCAAGGAAGAATCCTGTTAAAAAACGCAGGATCAGGAGATAAATCATTTGTTGCGGAACAACAAGGAGACCAATATTAGATAAGCCTCCAAGAACAGCACATATTAAAAATATCATTTTTGCAGAATACCGGTCGGCAAAGGACAAAAATGCAAAAAGGAACGTACCTGTAATAAACCCCAGTTGCACGGAGGACGACATCCAACCCAACCCCGCAATTCCCAGGTTCCATGCGTCCTGAATGTCCGGCAGGATTGCATTTCCTGCAAACCATAGTGAGGTTCCGGCAAACTGTGAGAAAACAATTACGGGAAGGATTCGGGAAGGACGGTGGGCATTCATCCCCTCGGATCTACTTTTTTAGGTTTTTTAAATACAGGAACGGTACTGCATGGTTCTCCAAACATAATACTTGTGACGAAGGGCATTAATTTTCGGGTAAGTTCGCCATATGCGTAGTCAGGAACCGGTTTGTCGGAACATCCTTTAATTACCACCCGTGCATCTTTATACTTTGACATATCAAGTTGTTCCAGGGATTTCTGAAACAGGGATTTTTCAAGATCATCTAAATCACCAATCATTACGAATCGGGCATGGGGTTGTATCCTGGAGATAAGTAGCATAAAAGCCCAGGTTGGAATGATGGCATCTACAGAGCAGGTAATCGCAACATTTTTATCTTTGAATTCTTCCCAATTGTAGGATTTTATAAAGGCGCGAAAATCTTTTTCCCTGAGTATCAAATCCTGGTACAAATTGGTTCTTAAGTCATAGAGTATTCGCTCATGAGAATCATACAAATCCTCCAGGTCAATACTCACCAGGCTGCTGTTTTCTATCCGGTTTAGAATGGGTGATTGGCTACTCATATAATTAAATCATCGACTTTGGTTTACCTGCAATATATTCTTTTAAATAATGTGGTTCAAAATAAGCTACATCTACAAATTCTTTTTTTTCGAACTTTTTGGTAGCTAGTTGTCCTATATCTGCTGCAGAAATTTGGAAACTGTTGTTAAATTTAGCGTTTTTATTACTTTCCAGCATTGATTCGCATTTTGATGCTCCATTACCAAAAAAACACATTTCATTTATTTCAAGAAGGTCCTGAAAGGAGTCTTCGTTTATGACCAATGCTTCGGTCTTCATTATGATGTTCATCGCAGGATCAACAACGAGGCAATATACTTCCATCCTTCGGGCATCAATCATAGGGCAAAGAAATGCATTTGAAGCATTGAAGGGATTAATCCCCGAGGCCATTCCTATCAGCGTGTCAATGGCAATCAGAGGAATGTCGAGGGAGAAGCACATCCCTTTGGCGAATGAAGTACCAATTCTCAGTCCGGTATAGGAGCCGGGGCCGGAGGAGACAGCAATGGCGCTCAATTGCCCTTTATCAATTCCAGTGTGCTTCATGCCAAAGTCCACGATGTTAGCCAGGGATCTTGAATGTGCTTTTTCAATTCTCAGATGAAAGTCAGCCAATAATATTTCGTTTTGATGAAAAGCCACCGAACATACATCGGTGGAGGTTTCAAGGCTGAGAATAATACTCATTACGATTTTATTCTTCGAAAGCTAACAACTTATTGTACTTATCTTGATCGTTGAGCGCTTCAATAGCAGCATTCAGATCATTGTCATTGTCAAAAGATGCTTCTGTTTCTCCAATGATCAGATAGTATCTCGATGCAATGGTTTCTTCAAGAATACTTTTGATCTGACTTTTAAATGTAATCAAATCGGCTTCTTTGTTATGTGTTATTTGTTTCTCGAGATTAGCAATAGATTGCTTCACTTCGTCATAGTAGTTTTCGCTTTTGCTGCTTTCAATGAGCTTTTCCATATTACGTTCAACCTCGGTGGTATAATCATAATCGTGATTTTTCAACCATTTAATAAACTTTTTTTTCTCATCTTCTGTTAGTGTAAATGTAATTTCTTCACCGATTTCATTATGCGTATAATAGTATTCTGTGGCTTAATTAAAGATCAGCCCTTTTTGAATTAAGCTACCCGTTATTGGGGCCAGGTACTCATTATCTATCTGGATATCCGGGTCAATTCCTCCACCATCATAAACGGTTCGTCCATTTTTTGTCCAGTAGGCGGTTTTGAGCGAATCAGGGATTTCCCCAACACTTCCATCGGGATTTCGGTGAGAATAGTCCAGGGCCTGGATACAACGGCCGCTTGGTGTGTAATATTTTGCTGTTGTTACTTTTAATTGCGCATTGTAAGTAAGAGGACGAGTAGTTTGTACCAGCCCTTTCCCAAAGGTTTTACGGCCTACAATGATCCCCCTGTCGTAGTCCTGAATTACCCCTGAAACAATTTCAGCAGCGGATGCGCTCCCATGGTTGGTTAATACCGCAAGGGGGATATTTACATCGTATGGCGCATTAAGTGTATTATAGGTCTTGTTCCATTCCTTCAATTTTCCACGAGTACTTACAACTTCCCGTCCCTTTGGTAGAAAAATATTGCAAATATTAATTGCTTCATGTAATAGTCCTCCGGGATTACCCCTCAAATCAAGAACGAGCGCAGTGGCTCCTTTTATTTTCAAGTCCTTTAGCGCATACCTCACTTCATTTGTAGCATTTGTGGTGAAATCCGAAAGCCGCATATAACCAATTGTTTCTGTTACCATTCCGTAATACGGTACATTGTCAATGATGATTTTACCCCGAACGATGTGAATGTCCATAGGCGTGGTTAATCCATATCGTTTTATGGTTACAACCACTTTCGTATTAGCCTTTCCTTTTAATAGTTTACTTATTTCACTTGTAGATTTTTTTTCAACATTGATCCCATCAACGGCAATAATTTCGTCCCCAATTTTAATTCCCGCTTTTTCAGCGGGAAAACCTTTATTTGGCATGGTCACCATGTTTTTGCCACCTATTTTACCAATTAAGGACCCTATACCAGCATATTCACCGGTGGTCATGGTTCGGTAATCATCAAGGTCTTTTTCGGGAATGTAGTTGGTATAAGGATCAAGCGATGATAACATAGCCTCAATCCCGGTATTGATTATTTTCTCCGGATCAACTTCATCTACATAATAAGTATTGACTTCCTTGAAAAGTGTAGCAAAAATGTCCAGATTTTTTGCAATATCGAAATAATTATTGACAGGGGTGAATGCAAACACCGAAATGCCAATGAATGCTATCAGGATAACCCCTCTTATTTTGTTCCACATCATAATCCCACTGTAAATTAGTTAACCTTTTTACTCAAACGAAATAGCGTTTGTTTTAGTTTAATTTCTATCTCCTGAGAGGTTAAAACTTCTTTGCAAATATAAATATACGCAATGAAATACTTTTTTTTGTCCACCGGTGGCAGGAGGTGCTTGTTTTTTCGATAGGCCTCCCTTATTCTCCGTTTAACCAAATTCCGTGCCACTGCCGTTTTATGGTACTTCTTTGGTACACTGATCAGGATTTGATGACCGGGTATTTCAAGACGTAAGTGTGTAATAAAAAGGACATTGAATGGAAATAAAAAAAAAGAGGAACCACTTTGAAATAGTTCCTGAATTTCTTTCTTCCGGCTTAATCGCTCGTTTTTTTTAAAAGTAAATTGCTTTTTCCGCACGCGTTTTTGAGAAACCTGTCTTTCGGGATACCAGACTCTGAAGCAAATTACAACAAAAAGAAATTACTTTTTGTGTCTTCTTTCGTCTGAAACGGAAAGCTTCTTTCTTCCTTTTGCCCTCCTGGAAGAGATTATGGCCCTGCCCGCTACGCTTTCCATTCTGCTTCGAAAGCCATGTTTGTTTCTTCTTTTTCTATTTGAAGGTTGGAATGTCCTTTTCATTTGATTACTCTCTTATTTAAAACAGGGATGCAAAGTTAGTAACCTTTTATTTATTTACAAATACCGTGCATTGATAAATAATCATTGGCACTTTAAATAAATCACCAAATCTGTAAATCACCAAATTAGAACAACTCTCCCTGGTCAGACTCAAGTTCATCATATTGAAAATGCGAAATTGCTTTTTCAATATTGCCAACTGCCAGTTTCCCTTTCAAACGGGGTACAGTATATGCTTCCATCTCGTCCGGATCGTAAGGTTTCATAATTTCTTCCAACAACTCTTTGTCAAGTTTATCCTCAACTGGATTTAACCATTGCTCTTCAAACTCACGGTGGATGATTAATGGCATTCTAGGACCTATACTCGCTTTCGGATTATTATGGATTTCTTCCATCAGAGGGTTGGCTTTGGTAGTTACAATGCTAAAGGTTTTCCTTCCGGTTCCCGCTTCACTGTCTTCCCAATTTTCCCAAATTCCGCCCAGCGCCATAGGCTCATCATTACGGAGTTTGATGTGATATGGATAGGACTTGCCATTTTTCCAATGATGTTCAAAGAAGCCATCAACAACAACAAGGCACCTGTTGTTTTTCGCGGCTTTTTTGAATGAAGGTTTTTCAAACATGGTTTCGCTACGGGCATTTAATGTTTTGTTACTTATCTGAACTGCAGAACGGACATCCTTTACCCATGGTGGAATAAGCCCCCAATTGAATAGCTGTATTATATTCCTGTTGGCGCCGGTAATCACTGGAACATCAGGATGGTCAAACCCTGAAATATGAAAGTAAGGACCTGTCTTTTCGCCAATTTTGTTGAGCTGTTTTTCAAGTTCTTCAATGTCTTTTTCGCTATCTCCAAACCTCTGTGCATACTTGATTTTTTTCTTTGTCAAAAACCTAATGTCATAACACATAATCTGTATAATTTATCAAAGGTTAGTTGGTCAAATTTTTAAGTATTCAAAGGTACGGTTGAACTTAAAAGTGCGTGTATATTTATTCATATTTTTTTTGTAATAGAAAAAAGAAAAACATTAAATAATTCTGGTGTCCTGACTGAAGAAATTTACCTAAATTTCCTGGAAATGCATGTTTTTTACAAATTTAGTATAGATGAAAAAGTCTATTGGTAACACTAAAAATATTAGAATTATGTCGATAATATTTCCCCTTTTTTTCGTACAAATAAAATTTAATTAAGGATTTATTTTCTGTTATTTTTTGCTCGTATATTCGCACAGGAAATCAGAAGAAATTCTGGTTCAGAATTTAAATTTTATATACTTCGTTTAACCAAATTAAACAATGAGAAAACTTGTACTTCTAATCGTCATTCTTACTGCTTTGGACTATACTGTTTTTGGACAAGGGACTACTACTTCCAACATTGGGGGAAGGGTCTTAGATGAAAATGGAGGCTCTTTACCAGGAGCGTCTGTTGTTGCTATTCACAATCCTTCGGGAACCCAATATGGAGTTGTATCCAACACGCAGGGTTATTTTCGTTTGGCAAATATGCGGCCAGGTGGGCCATATACAATTTCCATTACTTTTGTCGGATATCAGGATTTTGTAAAAACAGAAGTGTACCTCCAGTTGGGGCAAACTTTCACTTTAAATACCTCCATGAATGTGGACGTTATTGAGATTGAAGGAGTCACTATCCTTGCTACAAGAGACGAAATTTTTGATGGAAACAGAACTGGGGCCTCTACAGTTATTTCAACAAGAGCAATCGGTAATGCTCCAACGGTCAATAGAAGTATTGCAGATTTTATCAGGGCTACACCGCAATCAAGCAATGCTGTAAGTGGTACTTCGATTGCGGGAATGAACAACCGCTATAATTCCATTTTCATTGATGGGGCTGTAAACAATGATGTATTCGGACTGGCATCATCAGGAACAAATGGAGGTCAAATTGGTATTTCTCCGATTAGTGTTGATGCTATAGATCAACTTCAGGTTTTGGTTGCACCTTACGATGTCACAAAAGGAGGATTCGCCGGTGGCGGTATAAATGCGGTTACCCGAAGTGGATCAAACAAGCATGAGGGATCAGCATATTACTTTTTCCGAAATGAAGGAATTTCGGGCAAAACACCGGTTGACGATGAAACCCTGGACAGAACGAAATTGGATGACTTTTCGGCAAAAACATATGGTATTCGACTTGGTGGTCCAATAGTTAAGAACAAAGCCTTTTATTTTGTAAATGTTGAAATTCAGGATGATCAGACTCCAAGACCATTTGACGTTAATAGCTACATTGGAAACTCAACTGAAGCAGATCTAAACAACTTATCCAGCTTTTTACAATCACAGTACGGATATGATGCGGGTGGATTTGGCAATCAAACCAGAACATTGAAGGGAACCAAAATCTTAGGAAGATTTGATTTCAACATCAGTAAGAATCATAAGCTTACCGTTCGTCATAGCTACACAAAAGGTGAATCAAATAGCCCGGGAGGTTCTAGCACTAACACAATAAACTTCGGAGGAACTGGAATTTTCTTCCCTTCCACAACTAATTCAACAGCCGTGGAATTGAAGAGTAATTTTGGAAATATCTATTCTAATAACCTGATTATCGGTTATACCAGTGTTGTAGATGATAGAGATCCTGTTGGAGATGCATTTCCTTATGTAAATATCAGAGACGGCTCAGGTTCAATAAGATTTGGGAGTGAAGAATTTTCAACAGCAAATTTCCTGGAACAGAAAATTTTTACCATCACAGATAATTTTAACATCTATAAAGGTAAGCATACATTTACTTTGGGGACACATCTTGAATTCTTTGACATTAATAATGTATTTATTCGTCAAAACTTCGGATCCTATGACTATACGAGCTTAGCGGATTTTCTGGATAACCAAAACACTAGTTACACAGATTTTGACAGAAGTTTTTCACTGGTAGATAATACTACTGGAGATGATACAGAGGCAGCCGCAGCGTTCAAAGCCAATCAGCTTGCCTTTTACGTTCAGGATGAAATCCAAACAAGCGATAATTTCAAATTAATTATTGGACTAAGGATTGATGTTCCAATTTTTACAGACGATCCTGCTGAAAACCAATATTTCAATACCACGACTATCCCTCTCCTGGAAGCAGAGGGATACGATTTACAAGGTTCATCTGTTGGTACTGCTCCAAAGACAACCATAATGTTCTCACCACGTGTTGGATTTAACTGGAATGTTAGTGGTAAAGATGATGTTCAGGTACGAGGTGGTTTCGGAGTATTTACAAGTAGAATACCATTTGTCTGGCCAGGAGGTATGTATAACAACAATGGTAGAACCGTTGGTGGTACAAGCAACGGTTCTGGCACATTTGAACCGGATCCATTTAATCAGCCCAATGGTGGTGCAACTATACCATTACCACCTGGTGACCCGGGTTCCGGCCAGATCGACATATTTTCATCTGATTTCAAATTTCCTCAATTACTTAGAACAAGTATTGCAGTAGATAAAAATTTGCCATGGGGTCTGATTGGTACGGCTGAAATTATCTGGTCCAAAACCTTAAACAATATATTTTATGAAAATCTTAATTTAAGACCATCAACTCTTACTTTAACCGGAACTGGGGATAACAGAATCAAATATGATAGAAGGGATGAGGTAGATCCTACCTTCACAAGAATTCTTTTGGGATCGAATACCAGTGAAGGGTACAGTATTAGTGGTACAATACAATTAACAAAACCCTTCAACAATAGCTTTTCCGGATCTATAGCTTATACCTATGGTAATTCTGAAGCCATATTTGAAGGAACATCTTCACAAAACTCTTCGCAATGGAGAGGTGCTTATACTGTTAATGGTAGAAACAGTGCACCACTAGGACGTTCTGACTTTTCCATGGGATCTCGATTTATATTCTATGGAACATATAAAGTTGATTATTTAGATCATCTGTCAACATCAATTGGCTTCTTCTTTAATGCACAATCAGGTACTCCATTTTCATATATCTATAATGATAATGGCGCTGTGAATAATGAAGATTCGAGAGAAAGGACTCTACTATATGTACCAGCCAGTTCAAATGATATAATCCTGGTCGATTATACTGACGGCAGTGGTGCTACAGTGACAGCAGCACAACAATGGACTGCTTTGGATAATTATATTTCTAACGATGACTATTTAAGTACACGAAGAGGTCAATATGCCGAGAAGAATTCTTCAAGGACTCCATTCAACACCGTACTTGATATGAAGCTAACTCAGGATTTTCATGTGAATTCTGGCGGAATGAAACATACACTTCAGCTTACATTTGATATCTTCAATTTTACCAATCTATTGAACAAAGATTGGGGAAGAAGATATTTCTCTGACTTTGGCGCTGTTCAAATGATTGATTTTGAAGGCTTCCAGGCTGATAATACGACTCCTGAATATAGTTATAACGTTGATCGAACAGAACTTAAAGATTACTTATTTATCAATGATTCAGGTGTAAATGGTTCAAGATGGAGTATGCAAATAGGTGTTAGATATCTGTTTTAATTGAAAAAATCGATATTGGAAGTTATTGAGGCCCCCGGTTACAGTCCGGTTACAGGGGCCTTTTTTTGTGTTATTTACCTGGGCTGAAGGCGGTTTGATAGTATAAAAAATGTCTGATTTTACCCTGATTAATATTATAATAAAAAATAGAAGTTTTATAAAATACTGAAATTGCGAAAAGAGTAACTTTTTTTGGATACTTTGCATATTGAATTGGGGTAACTAATAGTCAATCCTTAATTGGCTGCAAAAATTCACAAATGAAATACTAACTCCATACCCTGAGGAGATTGTTGGAGGATTGAGGTTTGATACGATGTTTTCAGTCGGCAGTTGGAAGTATCAGGACGATGTTCGGGAAATCTAGCAAAGTATCTCAATTAACTGCATGGCTTGGTTATGCATATGATTTAACCTTTTTCGAAGACAAAATTTGGTTCTATGCCTGAGACTTTGCAACCTTTTATACTGCATTACTTTTTATGTAAATAAAATCTTTATAGTTTTAGTGAATTCATGCGGTTAATACTATCTCTTGCTTTTATATGTGCGGCATTAGTTACAGGATGCCAAAAAACACAGGAAGCTTCAACAGCTGTAAATTCCAGTGAACATGAAAATCCTCCTGTTGATTTCAATCTTGACAAAATTCTTGAACGGGGAAAAATTATTGCCGCCATTGAAAACAACTCTATTAGTTATTTTTCTTACCGTGGAAAGGCCATGGGCTATCAATATGATTTAATGCTTGAATTAGCGGATTATTTGGGAGTTGAATTCGAAATGGTAGTAACCAAAAACATAAGCGAGGCTTTCAGGTTGGTCAACACGGGTGCAGCAGATGTAGTGGCTTTCCCGCTAACTGTTACAAAAGAACGGAAGAAAAGATTTCTTTTTACAGACTATCAATATACAATACAACAGGTTTTGGTACAGCGAAAGCCTGACAACTGGCGCAAAATGAAGTTGCATGAAATTGAAAGAGACCTGATCAGAAACCAGGTGGAATTGATAGGCAAAACAGTGCATTTACGATATAGGTCCTCCTACATAGAGCGGGTACAAAACTTGTCCAGCGAAATTGGGGGGGAAATAGAAATAATTGAAGAAAATGAATCCTTAGAGACGGAAGATCTTATCCGCAGGGTTTCTGATCAGGAATTTGATTTTACTGTGGCAGATGAGGATATTGCGAAAGTAAATGCGTTGTATTATCCCATTCTGGATGTAGAAACCCCCATTAGTTTTCCAACCCAGATCGCCTGGGCGGTCCGGTTAAATGCCGAAAATCTGCGCGATACAATTAATACCTGGCAGAAAAAAATGAAAAGAGGGCCTATTTTTAATGTAATCTATAATAAGTACTTCGAAAGTCCACGAGCGTCCCGTTCCCGGATATCGAGTGATTATTTTTCTGAGAAAGGTGGTATGATATCCAAATATGATGAGCAGATTAAAAAGGCAGCGAAAGCGCTTAACTGGGATTGGCGACTGCTAGCTGCGTTGGTTTACCGTGAATCAAAATTTGATCCTAAAATTAAGTCATGGGCGGGCGCAATGGGACTTATGCAGGTGATGCCTGCTACGGGGAAGCAATATGGTATCACTGAATTGTACAATCCTGAAAGCAACATTTTGGCCGGTGAAAAGCACCTGGAGTGGATTACTAAATATTTTGAAAAGGAAATTCCTGAAAAGGCTGATCGTATTCCATTTATTATAGCGTCCTATAATGTGGGCCTGGGACACGTTATTGATGCCAGAAACCTTACAGAAAAGTATGGAAGAGATAAGAACTTGTGGTTTGACAATGTTGATTATTATGTCCTGATGAAGGCAAAACCTAAATACTTTAATGATCCTGTTGTCAAATATGGATATTGCAGGGGAGAGGAACCGGTAAAGTATGTTGAATCTATACGTACGATTTTCAAAGACTACATCAACCTTTTTAAACCTGATCCCGTGACAGGTATCGACTTCAGTAAGAATATGGACATGGTCAGGGAATAAAATTAAGGTTTCAACCTGCTAATTATATTTTTGAAATTAAGTGACTCCCAATTGGCATTGGTACCGGGATCATTCATCACCTCGTCCATGATTTCTTTTTGGCGCATCCCCAATTCCTTTGCTTGCGCGTAGCCGATATTTTCATTAAACGTGACCATTGAATATTGAGGCACCCATTGTTGCGGATATAGAGAATGCAATTTCGCTTCAATTTGTTTCCTCAGCAGGAATTTTTCATCAGCGACATGATCCCGCATTTCTATATAATTATCGATGGCAAGGTCAGCAATGGCATCCGCATTTTCTTTCCTTGCCACCTGGTACCGATCCAAAGCAATATCCCAATTATCATTGCAATCACTAAGGATATCATCAAATATCCGGCAGTCTTCAAAACCGCAATTCATTCCTTGCCCATAAAAAGGTACTACGGCGTGTGCTGCGTCACCTATCAGCATGGTCCGGTTTAAAAACCAGGGGGAACATTTAACCGTAACGAGGGAAGAAGAGCTATTGGCATTCCAATGTTGTGCAAGATCATTCATATGTACTAAAGCATCGGGAAATTTTGAATTAAAAAAGTCCCAAACTTTCTCATCCGAATCCAGCGAAAAAAAAGATACGTCACCTTCAAAAGGAAGAAAAAGTGTAACAGTAAAACTTGCATCCAGATTCGGAAGTGCAATGAGCATGTATTCTTTTCTTGGCCAGATGTGCAAAGCATTTTTATCAAGCTGGTAGTCTCCGTTCGAATCAGGCGGGATGTACAATTCTTTGTAACCATGAGTGATATAATACTGTGAATAATTGAAACGGTCTGTTTTTTGAAGTGCTGCCCGGGCTACTGAAAATGCTCCATCAGCACCAATAATAGCATCGGGCGATACTTCGCGGATAGATCCGGAGTCGTTTATACTGATTTTGTTTTTAATATAATCTACCTCTTCACAAGGTTGGCTAAAAAATAATTTTACTCCTTGATTTTCTGCTTCATCCATCAATACGGCATTTAGCCCACCACGAGATATTGAATTTATTTCCTGGCCTGATCTACCGTAAGGTTGAAAGGTAAGCTGACTTTCTTCATCATGAATCATCCGTCCTTTCATTGGCACAATCATTTTTTCTATTGTTTTGATGATACCTGCACGCTTCAGCGGCCACCATCCTCTGTTACTAAGGGCCAGATTGATTGATTTACCGCTACTAATTGAATGCTTTCGCATATCGGGGCGACGTTCATAAATGGAAACGGAATAACCTCGTTTTGCCAGCAAAATTGATAATAGCGAACCAACGAGTCCGGCTCCAAGAATGACAATATTTTGTGGACGGTTATTCATTGTCTATTTTGGTTGATGGATGATTTTGACAATATTTCTCCAAACCTGAAGACATCTTCAAAAGTGTTATACAATGGTACCGGGGCTACCCTGATCACATCTGGTTCCCTCCAGTCAGCTACAACTCCCTGCTGCCGTAAAAGGTTATACACGCTCTTCCCCATTCCATTATTTATAACCAGGGATAACTGACATCCTCTTTCTGATGGATCCTTTGGCGTAATGATTTCAATACTGGTACTGAATCCACTTTGAATGATAAATTCGAAGAATCCTGTAAGTTTTATGCTTTTTGTTCGGAGATTATCCAATCCGGCATCCTTGAATATTTCAAGGCTTGCAAGATGTGCGGCGGTAGAAAGTACATTTACGTTGCTTAATTGCCATCCATCTGCACCCTCCATGGGACGAAAATCATTTTTCATTAGAAAACGTGAAGCCTCTTCCTGCCCCCACCAACCTCCAAACCTGGGTATTCCGGGATCATTCGCATACTTTTCATGTACAAATATGCCTGATGTGTTACCAGGCCCTGAATTCAAGTATTTGTAACTGCACCAGGCGGCAAAATCAACACCATGGTTGTGTAATTGAAGCGGAACATTTCCAATGGCATGAGCAAGGTCAAACCCGATGGGTATCGCACATGAATGGGCTGTTTCGGTTATGGTTTTTATATCAAAAAATTGGCCGGTATAGTATTGTACCCCGCTCATCATTACAAGTGCAAGACTATCTGCGTTTGAATGAATAGCCTCTAAAATATCGGAAGTATGCAAAAGACTTTCACCCTTTCTGGGAGCCATTTCTATGACGGCCTCTTTTGGATCGTATCCATGATATCGAACCTGGGTTTCTACGATATATTGATCACTTGGGAATGCCCCCTCCTCCATCAATATTTTAAACTTTTTTTGATTAGGGCGATAAAATGATACCAGAAGTAAATGAAGATTTGAAGACAGATTGTTCATCGCAACGACCTCCAATGGTTTTGACCCTGTAATCTCTGCCAGGATCTCTTTTGAAAACTTATGATAATGAAACCAGGGCCTCATGCCCTCAAAATGACCTTCTACCCCTAATGTGGCCCATGCATTCAATTCTTCCTCAATAAACTTTTTAGCATTTTTAGGCTGTAATCCAAGCGAGTTACCGGTAAAATACAACGCCTTTTTTCCATTGATAACAGGCATATGAAATTGGTCCTGAAAGGAATTTAACGGATCAATACGGTCCATTTCCCTGGCAAAATCAATTGAATTAATATAGTCCATCGTTAAAATATTTCCAATTGTTCGCTGATGGCCCCTTCATGCTGAAGCAGCCATGATTTAATTTCAAGCCCTCCTGCAAAACCCGTTAATGAACCGTCTTCCCCAATTACCCGATGACAAGGAAACAATATCGGTATTTTGTTTCTAGCATTTGCCCCTCCAACAGCCCTTACTTTTTTTATGTCTCCTAACCTTTTTGCCAGGTCTTTATATGAAATAGTTTTTGCATAAGGTATTTTTTGCAACTCTTTCCAAACCTGGATTTCAAAATCAGAGCCGGTTAATTCTGTTTTTATGTCAAATTGTATTCTTTTTTTATCGAAATATTCATCAAGTTCAATGAAGCATTGTTTCATTACTTCATTAACAGGTCCCTTTGGGGAGTTTGTCGTACTTTTAAACTTTAGACTTGTTACTGCATCTTTAGTCACAGTGATCTCGATAGGCCCTACAGGGCTTTGATAGGTACTTTTATCTATCCAGGTCATTTTGCAAGTAAAATTTTTTTATGATCTATTCCCAACCATTGGAGTGCATTCATTCCAAGCAGTTTCGATTTTATTTTGATGTCAAAATTAGAATCTTCAATTAGTTTGCCAGGCTTATGTTCACCTAGTGGGAAAGGGTAATCGGTGCCCAAAGAAACATAATTTTCTCCAACAAGCTTAACCAGGTATTCGAGCATAGCCTGGTCATGCACAAGAGAGTCCAGGTAAAACTTCCCAAGATATTTTTTGGGATTGATGTTGTTATCAACGGCACATAGGTCGGGACGGACGTTGAAGCCGTGTTCAATTCTGCCCAGGGTGGCAGGAAAGGATCCGCCTCCGTGGGCAAATGCCACGCGTAGTTTTGGAAGCCGCTCCAATACACCTCCAAAGATCATGGAGCATATTGCCAATGTAGATTCGGCAGGCATACCAACTAACCATGGCAACCAGTAGTCCGGCATTTTCTCCTTCGCCATCATATCCCAGGGGTGCACAAACACTGCGGCACCCAATTCCTCTGCGGCTTGAAGGATCTCAAATAATTCCGGAGCATTAAGGTTCCAGTCATTTACATGGGTTCCAATTTGAATTCCGACCAGCCCTTGTTCTTTCATGATTCTTTCCAATTCCCCGATAGCAAGAGAGGGAGATTGCATCGGTAAAGTTCCCAGCCCGATAAACCTGTGTGGATAATCATTTACAACACCTGCAATATGATCATTTAAAAACTTCGATAAATCAAGAACATCATGCGGCCTGGCCCAGTAACTGAACATAACCGGAATGGTTGATAAAACCTGAACATCTACATTGTGTTCATTACAATCTTTGATTCTTGTTTCCGGTGACCACGTGTTATCCTGGATTTCCCTGAAAAAGGTATTATCCTTCATCATCCTTGCACAACATGGCTTATGATGATCCAGGTTTATAAACCCACCATAACCGTATTTTTTTTTAAAATCAGGTAAGTGTTCCGGGATGATGTGGGTGTGAATGTCTACTTTGAGCGGTCTGGGCATAGTAGAGCAATCAGGGTTTTTCCATTATAGCCCCACATTCAGAACAGGTTCGAAGTGATTCTGAAGAATAATATTTGTTCATAATGGGTGGAAGTTGGGCCACGATATCAGTCAGATCGAGGTATTCTTCATATAATTTGTTATTACATTCCTCGCAAAACCACATAAATCCGTCTTTTTCACCATGATTACGCCTTAGCTCCATAACAAGACCAACCGTGTTGGCAGGTCTTTGTGGTGAATGAGGAACTTTCGGTGGTAGGAGAAATATTTCACCTTCATTAATTGGAATATCAACGGGTGCGCCATCCTCTATTATTCTTAAGATAATATTGCCTTCAATTTGATAAAAAAACTCTTCGGTTTCATTATAATGATAATCTTTACGGCTATTGGGACCTCCTACCACCATTACAATAAAGTCACTGTTATCTTTATATACTACCTGGTTTCCAACAGGTGGTTTGAGCATATCCCTGTTGTCATCAATCCATTTCTTGAAAGAAAAAGGTCTTTTGATCGTCATAACAATTCTTGTTTTATCATTTAAAACTAAACATAATTCCAATGATTCACGAACAATACCTGAAAGTGAATAAATCAATTTACTATATTTATTTTTTATTAGTATAAAAGCAGGAAGGAATTGTATGGATATTGAATTGAAAGGAAAAAAGGCAGTCATTTGTGGCAGTACACAGGGTATAGGCAGGGCGACAGCAAGAGTGATTGCGGGATTAGGTGCTGAAGTCATACTTTTTTCAAGAAATGAAGAAAAACTTGTAGAAACTGTTGGGGAGCTTTCGTCAAAAGAAGGACAATCGCACAGTTATCTTGTTGCAGATTTCAGCCATCCTACCGAGGTAAATGAAGCTATTAGCGGTTTTCTTGATTTATCAGGGGGAGCGCATATTCTGATAAATAACTCGGGAGGTCCACCCGCCGGCAAAGCAATTGATGCAGACCCGGAGGAGTTCAGGGTAGCTTTCAATCAACATCTGATTTCAAACCAGATTTTAACAAAAGCGCTTGTACCTTATATGATCAGGGAAAATTATGGACGTATCGTTAACATCATTTCTACATCAGTAAAAGAACCGATTCCTGGTATTGGAGTTTCCAATACTATTCGTGGAGCAGTAGCAAGTTGGTCGAAAACGATGGCTACGGAGTTGGGACAATATGGTATCACGGTGAATAATGTACTGCCGGGGGCAACGTCAACAGGTAGGCTGGAGGCGATTTTTGAGGGTAGGTCGATGAAGACCGGTAAAGATATTGAGGAAGTAAGGGAGGATGCAAGAAAGGAAGTTCCGCTTCATCGTTTTGCCCAACCAGAAGAAATTGCAAATGCCATCGCATTTCTGGTATCACCTGCTGCTGCATATATTAGTGGAATAAACCTTCCGGTTGACGGTGGCCGTATGGGTAGTTTATAATTTTAAATTGAATCATTTTGGATAAAATAAGTAATTATATCAATGGAGCCCTTGTACATCCTCAAAATCAATCATTTCTGGAAAATATTGAGCCTGCAACTGGCGAAGTATATAGCCTTATCCCCGATTCTGATGAAAAAGATGTTGCCCTGGCGGTTGAAGCCGCAAAAAAGGCATTTCCTGATTGGTCTACACGCCCTGTCATAGAGCGGTCTGATTTAATGCTAAAAATCGCAGATTTAATTGACGAACAATCTGAAATTCTTGCAAGGGCGGAAAGCATCGATAACGGGAAACCTGTTTCTCTTGCAAGATCGGTTGATATTCCTCGTGCATCTGCAAATTTCCGGTTTTTCGCCACAGCAATTCTCCACTTTTCTTCCGAAGCTCATAATATGGACAATATCGCCATTAATTACACAAACCGGCAACCAGTAGGTGTGGCCGGATGCATAAGTCCATGGAACCTGCCATTATATTTATTTACCTGGAAGATCGCCCCGGCACTTGCTTCGGGGAATTGTGTAGTAGCCAAACCGTCCGAACTCACTCCGATGACGGCGTTTCTTTTGTCAAAGATCTGTATCGAAGCCGGGCTACCGGCAGGTGTTCTTAATATTGTGCATGGACTTGGTGTGAAAGCAGGTCAGGCAATTATTGAGCATCCTGAAATACCTATGATATCATTTACAGGAGGCACAGAAACGGGGAAAAGGATTGCTTCAATTGCCGCTCCAATGTTTAAAAAATTATCTTTGGAACTGGGAGGAAAAAATCCCAACATCATTTTTGCAGATTGTGATTTTGATGAAGCGCTGAAAACAACTTTGCTCTCCTCTTTCTCAAACCAGGGCCAAATTTGCCTGTGTGGATCCAGAATATTTATCGAATCTTCAATATATAAGAAATTCAGAGATGCTTTTGTTGCCAGGGTAGATGCCATGAAAGTAGGCGATCCACTTGAAGAATCTACAAAAACGGGGGCAGTTGTTTCATATAGTCATTTTGAAAAAGTGATGGGTTATATTGCTCTTGCTAAGGAAGAGGGAGGCAGCATAATAGCGGGCGGCAACCCGGTACAGGTTGACGGAAGATGTTTAAATGGCTTTTTTATCCAGCCAACGGTTATTGAAGGACTACCTCCAGGCTGCAGGACCAATCAGGAAGAAATATTTGGCCCTGTGGTCACTTTAATGCCTTTTGAGACAGAAGAAGAAGTAGTATCAGCAGCAAATAGTACTGATTATGGATTGTCTGCTACAATTTGGACGAACAATATCAAAAGGGCTCATAATATAGCTCGTAAAATAAAAAGTGGAATTATATGGATCAACTGTTGGCTTGTCCGCGATTTACGCACTCCTTTTGGAGGTATGAAACAATCTGGTGTTGGCCGTGAGGGAGGATTTGAGGCTTTGAAGTTCTTTACAGAGGTACAGAACGTATGTATCAAACTATAATGATCGAGTATTGGATCTCAGGAATGAAGTAAAGTAAATCAAGTTCATAAAAAAAAAGGGAAGAGCACAGGCTTTTCCCTTTATTAATCATAAAGTGGTTAGTTATGCTGAAGCCGGCTCAGTTGTATCCATATGTTTTATTTTGGCAACTTTGAAGTTTCGTGATTCTTTATGACCACAATAACCACATTCAAAGTATTTAATCAGTTCACCCTCATCTATTTCGGTTGGTTGGGCTATTATTTCTTCCTTTTCTACTTTAAATGTCTGGTAATTACATTCAGGGCACTGTAGTGCATGCATGTGTCCTGAATATTTTTCAATTTTTGTGTATCCGGTCTCTTCGTCTACCCATACGTCATAGTCAATAGAAAATGTATCTTCTTCAGCTTGCATTCCCTCATCTAAATATACATCTTCTTCTTCCTCACTCAACAATTTCATTTCCTTCCCGGTCTTTGGGGATACTCTTGGCTTATATCGTAGTTTTTTCAATCTTTTTTCAACATAAAAGGGATAGTAGAATTTAAGCATATTTTGAAGTATTACCCCTAAAATAACACCAAAACCCACTGTTGATATTCCTCGAATTGAAAACCAAAATATACCAATTTGATCGAGAAAAGAATTAGCAAAAAAGGCCAGGGCAATAACCAGAAATACCGCGCCTCCCCGCAATGCACTGATTTCTCTTTCGTTAATCAGGTCATACCTGGTTTTAGGATCTTTGGTTATTAGCAATTTCAAATAATATCTCAAGGAGAAGAAAGCAGAAATAGCAAATGAAGCTATGGCAATTATTTTTGCCCAATAATTCCAGGTTCCGATGAATTCTAATGGAGTCTCTAACATTTTCTTAATTTTTTTACCCCGAACAATTATTAAAAGTACAATAGAATATTAATAAAATTATATAATGATCTACATTTATCAAGTTCCGTAAAGCAATTAACAATAATTTTTATCAAAAATCAATTAATATATGTCCATTTATATTCATTAAAAATGTAAGTTTATTTCAAACTAACTTTGAATACAGGATAACACATATAGTAAAGAATGAAGATAGCACGGAACATAGCTGCAATTTGGATAATGTTTCTTATCGCAAGCTGCAATAACGAAGATAAAGTAGCTCCTCAAATAACTTTATCGTCACCAAAGTTAATTGATGGACAATATGAAGCTGCAGAGAATGAAAAAATTGAAGTAAATGTAAAAGTTGAAATACCCGGTGGATTTAATCTATTGAGGATGAATTTTGAAGGAATAAACCGGGCGCCGGAAGAGGTTATGAAAAAGGAGACCGGCCAGACAACCTTTAATTACGATTTTGTAATGGAAAACTGGTTATATGGGTCTACCACGTTTGAAATACTATTTACGGCAGTAGATGACTCCAATAATTCTTCACAGGATAAAGTAACCGTTTTTCCGGGAGAACCGGGAATTACATTTCTTGAAGATAACCCTGATGTTGAGGGAGATACCCTCTATGCTTTTGTGGGTCAACAATACAATGTTAGGTACCGGTACACATTCCCGGCAGGGTTTGCTAAGTTTCAAAATATTTTTACAGTTAATGGTAATACGGCGTCTGAAATCATAATTACAACACTCCCTCCAACACAGGGTACATCGGTGACAGATCAGATTTCGCAGACATTAACCGGTGATTTCCTGGGGAAACAACTTTCATATCATCTGGAAGTTACTGATAAATTCAATACGGCTGCATCCCTTGATCTACCTGTAAAGCTCGTTCAGAAACCGACTACTGAATTTAATGCAATCAATTTGGCCGCCCCTTCCTTTGATAATTCTTCAGGGAGCTTTTTTTCAGCAAATACAGGGTTGGTTTACTCCGTTACACAAGTTAATAGCTCCTCCGATATTCCTGTTAATATTGATTTTGGGTATTTCTATACTGATACTGAAAAGTCTTCATTCACGGGGCCCGCAAATTTTCCTACCAATATCTACAATGTTGGACCAAACGGAGAAAATTGGTCGCATTTAAATGTTACTAATTTTCGTAGGACAAGTTTGTCCGGATCCGACTTTGATGCCCTGGATGAAAACAGTCGGACTGAAATTGACGAGGCTTATGATAATTCAACTGGCGGTACAGAATTGGTAATTACTAACCTTGCTGCCGGAGAGGTTGTAGCATTTAAAACATCGTCCAACAAATTAACGGGAAGTAAACGTGGATTGTTTAAGGTGGTAAGTATTACACCGGGCGCCAATGCAGATGGCAAAATAGTTATTGATGTAATCGCAAATCAATAGATCGAAGAAAGCCTGCGATTGCCATATAAAATTGATCTTGCTCTTCAAACATTCCCATGTGGCCGGATTTTTTTAACATAATAACAAATTCAGGATCGAGGTCCCGGCTTTGCGCTAAAAAATCATTTTTTGATATCAAGCTGTCATTTTCTCCGGCAACAAGCAGGATTGGGGTATTTTGTTCTTTAAGTAAATGGGTCCTGTCCGGCCGGTTTTTCATTGCCAGGGCATAACTTATTACACATTCATCCTTTATTTCGATGCTTTCGGCCACTAATTCATCAATTATATTCTGAATTTTTTCTCCACTTTGATGAAACAACAGGGGAATAAATTCGGGTACAAACTTTTGTACTCCATATTTTTTGATAAACCTGACCATTTTATCACGGTTGTGCTTCTTTTCTTCGCTGTCAGCATATGCAGTGGAATGAATTAGTCCGAATCCAAGCAGGGATTCAGGAAATTGCTCCGCAAAACCCAATGTGATATATCCGCCCAGGGAATGGCCCATCAAAACACATTTGGTGATATTCAGGTGGTGTAGCCAATTTTTTATTGTAAGGGCCACTGAATCTATTGTAATTGGATCTTTCGGAAGAGGGGTATTACCAAAGCCTGGTAGATTAGGGCAAAGTACCCTGTAATCAACATTTAATCTATCGGCTAACTCATTCCACATGTTACGGGACTCCATAAACCCGTGAAGTAATATTACAGGTGTACCTGCACCAGTGTCGCTATAATCAATGTCTTCCAATGGATGGAATGACTATGAGCTAACCATAGAAGGTTCAAGCATTTGAAGTGCGGTTTGATATATTCCTTCCGGGTCAAACCCGCATTCTTTATGAAGCTCAAGTTGGGTGCCATGTTCAATCACCCTGTCAGGGATTCCTAGGATCCTCACTTGAGCAGAATATCCTTTTGATGCCATATATTCTAAAATAGCGCTTCCAAAACCACCTGATATGCTTCCATCTTCTACTGTAATAATTTTTTTGTAATTCGAAAATATATGGTCCAGCAACTCTTTGTCCAATGGTTTTACAAAGCGCATATCGAAATGGCCTACGGAAATTCCTTTGTCCAATAATCTCGAGGTGACTTCAACAGCATAATTTCCAATATGGCCCAATGTAAGAAATGCCAATTCATCTCCATTACGTATGGTTCTTCCTTTACCAATTTCAACAGCCTTCATTGGTGTTTTCCAATCCGGCATTACACCTTCACCCCGGGGATATCGAATTGTAAATGCTGATTTCACCCGATCCAATTGTGCTGTATACATCAGATTTCTTAGTTCTTCTTCATTCATAGGTGAAGAAACAATCATATTGGGGAGACATCGCATAAACGCGATGTCATAAGCGCCATGGTGGGTAGGTCCATCTGCACCTGCAAATCCTGCTCTGTCAAGAAAGAAATTCACAGGTAAATTTTGAACACATACATCATGAATAACCTGATCATAGGCACGCTGGATGAAGGTACTGTATATATTACAGAAGGGTACAAGACCTTGTGTTGCCAATCCCGCAGAAAAAGTGACCGCATGTTGCTCAGCAATGCCAACATCGAAAGTCCTTTCAGGCATTGCATCCATCATTATATTTAATGATGAACCCGAGGGCATGGCAGGTGTAATGCCCATTATTTTAGAGTTACTTTCTGCCAGTTCAAGGATAGTGTGACCAAATACATCCTGATATTTAGGTGGTTTTGGTTTTACATTTTCCTTTTTGAATATTTCGCCGGTGATTTTGTCAAATTTCCCCGGAGCTGCGTGCCATTTGGTCTGGTCTTTTTCCGCTTCCGGAAATCCTTTTCCCTTTACAGTAACCACGTGCAGCAGTTTTGGACCTTTTATGTCCTTCAGGTCTTTAAGGACACTTACCAAATGATTAACGTC
>SDBV01000887.1_pt1 | contig 43665 bp, 35 predicted proteins | sample 2277081 | NCBI WGS metagenome assembly SDBV01 (sample SAMN10402039, study PRJNA504765) | marine sediment metagenome | isolation source: marine sediment core GS10_PC15, 223 cmbsf | place: Arctic Ocean: Southern Knipovich Ridge | collected 2010
GCCTCAATTAAAACCGTTATGATAGAATACATACGATAATTGGGGGTGTATAAAGAATACCTTGAGGAGTTTGGCCCATCATTAGGCGTCAAGAAAAAAAATGGAAAACGATAAGAAATTAAAAGCCGAAATAGACGACGAACCCTTATCCACACTACTTAAACCTCAAGGACGTACTGCGCATAGAGTCGGCAGATGCTTTGAAGTTAAGGAACCGGATGCCGGGGACGACAAACCGGAAGGGGAGCCGGGAAATATCATTCATTACTACATCGAGGTTCTCGATAATAAGAGCGTGGCCCTTGAGCTTATGGACTCTGCCGGCAATCCGACCGGGGAAATAGCTGTAGAGGGTATTAGCCATGACGACTTCTCAAATAGATTTAAATCGTGTTCGGAGCACGATTGTTCTTTGCAGTCCAGGACGATAGAAGAAATAAAGAAAAAAATGTCGGAAGCGCGCGCCGATATGGGAGAGGACCACCTGAAAAAGGGAGAATTTGACGAAGCGGAAGACAAGTTCAAAAGAAGCCTAAAATTCAACGAGGAAAATGTCAGGTCGCAGGTCGGTCTCGGCATGACGCACATGGAGCAGGACAGGGTGGACGAAGCGCTTGAGATTTTCAAAAAGATAAGCGAGTCCAACGTTATTTTTGAGCAGTCAAATAAACACACCTTCAACGATTTCGGAATATATTTAAGGAAGAAGGGGCTTTTCGTACAGGCGACGCAGAATTACGAAAAGGCGATTTTAGTCGATCCCTACGACGAGATTCTTTACTACAACCTCGGCAGGGCTTACTGGGAAATGGAAAAGGTACAGGACGCCATTGAAAAGATCAAGGAAGGTTTGAAGATCGCGCGCGAAAAGCGGCTGAAGTTCATGGCTGGCATGGAAATAAAGGGCGGAGGGGAGATTGATTTCAAGGCAGAGGAAAAGTACCTCGTGGAAACCACGGATCTAGCGACTATCGCGCTTGATCGCTATATGAAAAAAGAAAAAGAAATGCTTGAAAGTCTGTTCAGCGGCATTGATATTGATGAAGAAGACGAAAGAGAAGATACCGGAAAATTCGAAATGCCCGTTTCAAGGCTTCTGGAGCTTTTAAAGGAAGAGGATGCCGAAATAGATATGGAGTCCAAGCTGAAAGCAGTTAACAACCTTGAAAATATCAGAGATGAGCTTGGGGAAGAGAAACCGGATATCAAGCGCATTGTTAAATGGCTAAAAAAGGCGATGGAGAACCTTGGCGATCTGAACCTGAAGGGTGAAAAAGCCAAAGCCGTGCAAGATGTGGAGGAGCATCTTAAATCGTTAATCGAGGCGGACGGCAGTTGAGCCGGAATTTTACCTTAGGTCTATCGAGACTGCCGTTTCGTCGCAGTCGGGGAACATGTGGCACCGGACGCAGTCCGACCATATTTTGTGCGGCAGGGTCTGCTTGTCGATTCCGTGGAACCCGAGTTTTTTGAAGAAATCCGGCACGTAAGTAAGAACAAAAACGCTTTTTACGCCTACCTCTTTTGCCTGATCCAGTCCCCACTTTACAAGTTCGGTGCCGATATTATTTTTCTCGTACCCTTCGTCAACCGAGAGCGAACGTATCTCGGCGATGTCTTCCCATACTACGTGAAGCGCGACGACGCCTACTATCTTGCCGTTGGTTTCGAATACGCCGTAATCCCTTATCCGCTCGTAAATTTCGTTTAGCGGGCGTTGCAACATTTTTTCCTTGTCCGCCCAGAAGCGGATAAGGCGCTGGATGTCCTTTGCGTCCGATATTATTGCCGTGCGTATCATAACGCGGGCATCTTACCATATACACCGGCGCATGCACCGTAAGAAGCGGCGCGCTTACAGGCGGTCGATTTTCGCCGCGCAGATGAAATCGTTTTCGCTAAGGCCGCCGATTGCATGGGTCGCGTAGTTTACGGCGCAACGGTTGTAACCTACTTCAAGGTCGGGATGATGCCCCTCCCTGTGCGAAATCCAGGCAATGGCATTTACAAAGGTCATCGTTTCGTAATGGTCCTTGAATGTGAATTCTTTCCTGATTTTTTCGTCGCCGTATTCCCATCCGTTCAGTTCTTTCAGCGTGCGGCTTATTTCTTCCTCGCTCATCGGCGGCATGCCGCCTTCGCACGGTTTACAGCTCTTTGACGAAAGCTCGCATAAGTCGTCTGATACGGTCATTTCGATTCTCCTTAAAACTGGTTTTCTAAATACAATTATATTTTACCAGAAAAGAGGAACGGAGGTCGGGCGTAAAAAAGCCGCCTATTTTTGCAGGAGGCGCGCCGCTTCTTTTGCGTGATATGTAAGGATGATGTCGGCTCCGGCGCGTTTTATCGAAAGTAAGGTTTCCATCATCACACGGTCGCCGTCTATCCAGCCCTTTTCGGCGGCGGCCTTTATCATCGAGAACTCGCCGCTTACGTTATACGCCGCTACGGGAAGCTGGAAGATTGATTTTACCTGCGAGATTATGTCCAGATATGCAAGGGCGGGTTTGACCATCACGATGTCGGCGCACTCAAGCGCGTCCAGGCTAACTTCGCGAAGCGCCTCGCGGCTGTTGGCGGGGTCCATCTGGTACGTCGAGCGGTCGCCGAACTGCGGTGAACTGCCGCACGCCTCGCGGAAAGGCCCGTAATAGGCCGAGGCGTATTTTGCGGAGTAGGCCATTATCGGCAGTTCGGAAAAACCTTTGGCGTCTAGCGAGCGGCGGATGACGGCAACGCGCCCGTCCATCATGTCCGAAGGCGCCACCATATCCGCCCCCGCCTCGGCATGGGAAAGGGCCATAAGGCCCAAAACTTCCAAAGTCGGGTCGTTAAGTATTTTTCCGTTTTCCACTATGCCGCAGTGCCCGTGCGAAGTGTATTCGTCAATGCACACGTCGGTTATCACAACGAGTTCCGGCGCGGCCTTTTTTATCGCCTTAATCGCGTTTTGAACGACGCCGTCGGGTTCAAGCGCGCTTGTGCCGCGTTCGTCTTTTTCTTCGGGGATGCCGAAAACGATTACCGCCGGGATGCCCAGCGAAGCGATTTCCTTCGCCTCGGCGGCCAGCATATCTGCGGAAAAACGAAAATTGCCCGGCATCGATCCGATCTCGTCTTTTACGCCCTTGCCGTAGGTTACGAAGAGCGGATAGACAAAATCGTCCACGCTCAGTTTCGTTTCGCGCACCAAGCGCCTCAGCCCCGGCGAAGCCCTCAGTCGCCTTCCCCTGTATTCAGGAAATTTCATGGGTGATATTCTAAACGTTATTTGGGGAAAAATGGAATATTTTCGTGCCAATGATGTAGAATCCCCATTTTTCATAGTAGTAGGTGATATCGTGAGGCAAATATAAATAAGATTGTATAAAAACAGCCAATAAATGTAATAGAATCGGATGATAAGCTATAAGCGAATAAATGTAATCATTCATTAAAAAGCATAATAGACAATGACAATAAAAATTACGGATACGGAGTTCAATTTTCTTACGGAGATAATCCATAAGGAATCGGGCATATCGTACGATTTGAGAAAGAAATACCTCATCGAAAGCAGGCTGGGAAGGCGGCTTATAGCCCTTAAGCTGAATTCGTTTGCAGAATATATCGAACGTTTCGACAAAAGTCCGGCAGGGCAGTTGGAAACCGAACAGCTGATAAACCGGATTACAACCAACGAGACGAGCTTTTTCCGCAACCAGTCGCAGCTTGAGTCCTTTATAAAAGTCATAATTCCCGAGGTTATCGAGTTCAACAAGAAGGCGCGAAGGAAAAGGATAAGAATATGGAGTGCGGCCAGCTCGTCCGGCGATGAGATATACACGATAGCGATAATGCTCAGGGAAGCCGCGGTCATTCCACCCGATTGGAGCGTGGAACTTTACGCCAGCGACATCAACGAGGAAGTGCTTCAGCAGGCGCGGGAGGCTGTATATCAGAAGTATTCGCTGCGCAATACGCCGGAACCGGTGATAGATAGATATTTCAATAAAGAGCCGAAGGGGTTCAGACTGAGAACCAAACTGCTTTACCCTGTTTACTTTCAAAAGGCCAACCTTTTGAAGCTTAGCGGCCATGCGTTGCTGACGGGGTTCGACGTGGTATTTTGTTGCAATGTCTTTATCTATTTTAGCCCGGAGGCCAAAAAAAATGTGGCGGACGGCATTTACCGGGCGCTTTCGAGTCCGGGCTGTCTATACATTGGGCACTCTGAGTCGTTGCATAACGTAACGAAAGACTTTAAACTTATCAACGCTGACGGAATACCCGTTTACAAAAAAGAAAAATAGGAGGAAATATGGCAAGCAACACAAAGAAGAAAAGAAACAAAAGAAGGTGGCGTTCCAAAAAGGCCACGCACAGGAAATAATGGCCGAACTTTCGCCAAAATCTTCACCAAAGCTGTCAATAGAAGAAATCAAAAAGGTTGCGCGGCTTGCAAACCTGAAAATATCGGACGGCGAGGTGCAACGGATGGCCGCAAACCTTACGGATATCCTCGGCCATATCGAGCAGCTTAACCGGATCGATACGTCGGACGTTGAGCCCACCAGCCACGTCCTTCAGGTGGAGAACGTTTTCAGGGAGGACGCGGTTGCCCAGCCGTTCGAGGAAGGACGCTCACTGGACAACGCACCCGCGAAGGACAAAGGATATTTCAGCGTACCAAGGGTAATCGAATAGTCCCGATGGCCGATTTCTCAAGCGAATCTATTTCGTCGCTTTCAAAAAAACTTTCCGACGGCGGCGTTACCTCCGTTCAGGCGACGCAAAGCTGCCTGGAGCGGATCGAAAAGCTTGACGGCGAAATAAACGCCTTCATAACAGTTGAGGCCAAGGAAGCGATCAACGACGCCAAACGCGCCGACGAGCGGATCGCCAAAGGCGAAAAAAAGAGCGATAAAGCAAAGTTGCTGGGCGTTCCGATTGCCGTAAAGGACCTCGTTGCAATTAAAGACCGCCCGACTACGTGCGGCTCTAAGATACTCGAAAACTTCCGCCCGACGTATTCGGCGTTTGTCGTCAAAAAACTTCAGGAGGCGGGCGCGGTGATTCTGGGCAAAACGAACATGGACGAGTTCGCAATGGGGTCGTCCAACGAGACCAGCTATTTCGGTGCGTGTAAAAACCCCGTAGATAAAAAAGCCGTAACGGGCGGCTCCAGCGGGGGAAGCGCGGCGGCGGTTGCGGCCGGATATTGCGCGGGATCGATAGGCTCCGATACGGGCGGTTCGATACGCCAGCCGGCGGCCTTTTGCGGTGTGGCGGGGCTTAAACCGACGTATGGGCGCGTGTCGCGTTTCGGATTGATTGCCTTCGCGTCGTCGCTCGACCAGATAGGGCCGTTCGGGAAAACGGTTGAAGACGCGGCTATTTTACTTCAGGCAATCGCCGGGTACGATCCGATGGATTCGACATCGGTTAACGAACCGGTGCCCGATTATATGGAAGCCCTTAAAAAAGACGTGAAAGGTTTTGTGGTCGGCATGCCGAAGGAATATTTCATCAAAGGGCTCGACCCGGAAGTGGAGGCCGTCATAAAAGACGCCGCCCAAAAACTCGAAAAGGCGGGCGCGAAGATAGAGGAAGTCTCATTGCCTCACACCGAACACGCGGTAAGCGTTTATTACATCATCGCGCCGGCGGAGGCATCCAGCAACCTTGCGCGTTACGACGGCGTCAGGTACGGCTATCGCAACAAAGATGCGGAAAACCTTTCGGGCATGTACATGGATACGCGCATGGACGGCTTCGGCGTCGAGGTAAAGCGGCGCATCATGCTCGGCACTTACGTGCTGTCAAGCGGCTACTACGACGCCTATTATCTAAAAGCGCAAAAGGTGCGGACGCTCATCATCAACGATTTTAAGGAAGTCTTTAAAAAGTGCGACGTGCTCCTTACGCCGACGACGCCGACACCGGCGTTCGACATCGGCGACAAGATAGACGATCCCCTAAAAATGTACCTTAACGATATTTTTACAATCAACGTGAACCTCGCCGGTATACCGGCCATATCGGTTCCCGGCGGCCTTGCGAAAAACGGGCGTCCCATCGGCGTGCAGTTCATCGCCAACCACTTCGACGAATCGAAACTCCTCACCGCCGCCGCGAATTATGAGCGGCTGAATAAATAATCAGTTCCCTGAATCTTATTTAGTCGTACGGCTTTGCCGGTAGGTGCAGGCGCCCCCGCCTGCACTACAGCCGAGGGCGGCTGTAGCCACCAAAGGCACTTACCGCCGCCGCGAATTATGAGGCGTTAAATAAGTAATCGGCATTAATGTCACGTTGAGCTTGTCGAAACGCGACAGCGAAGTAAAAACTGAGTTATTGCCATCGTCACCCTTCGACGGGCTCCCTTCGTTCCTCCCTTCGTTCCTCCCTTCGTTCCTCAGGACAGGCAGGATCAGGCAGGGTGACAAAAAGGTGTCGCGTTTACGGCTTTGCCGAATACGTTATCTCCTTCTAAAGTAGGTCGTTCAAGCTGCCGGTGCGGTAGCCCTCTAGGTCGAGCGTTACATATGTAAAGCCGAGTTCTTTTATCTTTTTAACAATGGCGTCGTGGGCGGGGTGGCTGATGAATTCGCCGATCTGCGCTTTGTTCAGTTCTATCCTTGCGATTCCTTCGTGGTGGCGGACGCGCACTTGTTTGAATCCCGCTTCTTTTAAAATCTCTTCCGCTTTTTCTACGCGGTTTAATTTATCGGCGGTGATTTTTTCGCCGTATGGAAAGCGCGAGGCGAGGCACGCGGCGGCTGGTTTGTCCCACGTCGGCAGGCCGAGGCGTTTTGAATGGCGGCGTATGTCGTCCTTCGTCATTTCCGCTTCTATTAATGGCGAGCGTACGCCGAGTTTTTTTGCCGCGTCGCGGCCCGGGCGGTAGTCGTTAGTGTCGTCGAGGTTTGAGCCGTCGCACACGAATTTATAACCTTCCTTTTTCGCAATCCCGTCGAGTATGCCAAAGAGTTCGCCCTTGCAATGGAAACACCTGTCGGGAGGATTGTCGGCGAATCCGGGGATATCTAGTTCCTCGGAATCGATTACGCGGTGCGGCGCGCCGATTTCCTTTACCTGTTCGACGGCTTGGTTGAATTCCGATTCGGGGTACGTGCTGGAGCGCGCGGTAACGGCCAGGAGTTTATCGCCCTTGCCGTTTGCGCCAAGCGCTTCGTGCGCGGCTTTAACGAGAAAGGTGCTGTCCACCCCTCCGGAATAGGCGATGACGACGCTTTCCATCGAGCGCACGATTTCAAGAAGGCGGGAGTATTTTTTCATATCTGCGTTTTCTTTCTGTACCACAGCCGCCCTCGGCTGTGACGCAGGCGAGGGCGCCTGCGCTACCAATCCCTCCGTCGCTTACGTGCCACCGACCCTCTTGTCACCTTTAAGTGATGGAAAGGGGAGGATTAATTTTGTTTAAATGCATCTGTCTTTCCTGCGTCAAAGCTTCAGTTCTTCTTTCACGTTTTTGTAGGACTGGTAAGATTCCGCATCGCCTTTTATACGGTATACGGCCATCCAGAACCCGATGCCTGCCTTTATTATCATTCTAAGCCATATCTGGTCGGCGTGTCCGTGGTGTTTTGAAAAATAGATCAGATAGCTCCTGAACTTTTCCAGCAGCGCGCGCGGTTTTACTTGTTGGGATGAGTAGCCGACGTAGTGCTCGATTTCGAAAGACGGGTCGAATATTACGTCCATCCCGTTTTCCTTGAGGCGGCGGCACCAGTCGATTTCCTCGCAGAAAAGGAAAAAGCGTTCGTCGAATTCGCCCGTCTTTTCCCACGCGCTTTTTTTTACGAATAGAGACGCGCCCGTCACCCAGTCCACCGCTTTTTCCCTTTCGTGCTTATCGAACTGCCCGTACCGGTCCCTTAAGAACGGCCAAAGGGCGGCTCTTAGTGGGCCGAAGCGCAAAAGCTCCTTTGTGCGGAAAGCGAACGACGCCACGAGGAAGAGGGTGGGGAAGCCGTAAGCGGTGGTTTGTATCGACCCGTCGGGAAGCCTGTTCTGGCATCCAAGTGCGCCGGCCTTTTCGTTTTTATCGAACCTGTTAAGGAGTTCTTCGATATTTTTTGAAAGAATGACGGTATCCGGGTTCAAGAAAAGCAAAAATTTTCCTTTAGCGTTTTTCGCGCCGGCGTTGCAGGCGGCGGCGAACCCGGAATTGTTTCCGTTTACCGCAAGCGTTGTTGCCGTGCGATTTTGAGCGGCCTTTTCGGAACCGTCGGCGGATGCGTTATCGACTACAACTATCTCGTATTCAATCCCGGCGAATTTGTCTTCTATCGACGCCAGGCACTTTTCCAAGCACCCGCCGGAATTGTAGTTGACGATAACAACATTTAATAGCAAGGTGTGTCAGATATTTATTTTTATATCCGCTTTATCGTTTAGTCCCTTCACATATTTCTCCACGGTTTTGGACTTCGCCGTTTGTTTGAGGTTTTCTATGAGCTTTTCCTTTACCTCTCCGTACTCCGGAATTCCGGCCTCTTTTTTGTCCGTGACTTTTATGATGTGAAGGCCGAAGTGTGAACGGACTATACCGCTAGTCTCGCCGGTTTTAAGTGCGAATGCGGCTTCCTCAAACTCCTTTACCATAGAACCCCGCGGGAAGAGGCCCAGTTCACCGCCCTGCGGAGCCGAGGGGCCTTCGGAAAATTCCTTTGCAAGTTCGGCGAAGTCCCCGCCAGCCTTGACCTTTGCCAGGATTTCGTCCATGCGCTTGTTAGTTTCGGCGACCTTGGCCTCGTCATCGTCCTTTGTGAGGAGCATGATTATGTGGCTGGCCTTTACAAGTTCCGGGCGCTTGTATTTTTCCTTATTCTCTTCAAAATATTTCTTTGCGTCGTCTTCGGTAACCTTTATGTCGTTGACGATTTTTTCTTCCAGAAACTTGTTAATGGCCATTCCCCTATGGATGTCTTTTTTGATTTGCTCGGTGGTAACGTCCTTCTTTTTCAAAAAAGCCTCGTATTCATCTTCGGAACCGAACTGCGAGTGGAGCAGGGTAAACTGAACTTCCACTTTGGAGTTGTCCACCGTTATGTTGTTATTTTTCGATTCAACGAAGAGCAGCTCGGAATTTACCAAACTGCTGATTACGTTCTTTTTCACCGAATCATAGGTGTCTTTGGTAAATACCTTGCCACGCCTTTGGATATTATCTTTAATGTTGTTGAGTATTCTCCAGTAGTTTTTTTTGCCGATCTCCAAGCCGTTGACCGTCACCACGATATCCGGCAGCGCATCGAAATTCAGATTAACGGGGACTTCTTTTTTTGCCGCATCCTCTACCTGCTGTCGAAGCGCTTTCCCGTGTTCGAAAGCCGAGGGTTTCTCCTTTTCCGCTTTTTCTTCCGCGCCTTTTTCAGTAACAGCGGGTTGCTGGTTTTTGGAACACGACGACGCAATAACGGCAATACCGAAGAACGCGCCAAATATGACGGCGATTATTTTCCTGTTCATTTTAAATAACTCCTTAAATAATGACTTGGCCCAGCCGCCACAAAACGGCGCGGCTGGATTTATTACATATACAGTCCGCCGTTGACGTGGATGACTTGGCCGGTAATATAGTCGGACGAGGGAGAGGCGAGAAATAGCGCCGCCTGTGCAACATCGTGCATGGCGCCGAGTTTTTGCAACGGGATATTTGCCATTATCGCGTTTTTCACCTTTTCGTCCAGTTTTTCGGTCATCTCGGTAACGATGTATCCGGGGGCGATGCAGTTTACTCTTATTCCACGGGAAGCAAGTTCCCTTGCGGCGGATTTTGCCAGCCCGACCATGCCGGCTTTGGAAGCGGCGTAGTTTGCCTGCCCTGCATTTCCCATTGCGCCGATTACCGACGTGATGTTTATGATCTTTCCGTATCTATTTTTAATCATCGGGCGGATGACGGCCCTCGTCATTATGAAAGCGCCTTTCAGGTTTACGTCAAGGACGGATTCCCAGTCCGAATCCTTCATCCTCATAAGTAGCCCGTCTTTTGTTATACCGGCATTATTTACCAGGATGTCTACCGATCCCAACTTGTCGATGCAACCCTTGACGGCGGCTTCGACATCTTTCGACTGTGTAACATCCATCTTTGCGGATTCCACTTTTACGGGTAAGCCCGAAAGCGCCTGCATCGTTTCTTCCATCGGGTGAATTACGTCGGTTAAAAAGATGTTTGCTCCCGCTTTTGCGAAGGCAACGGCGATTTCCTTTCCTATTCCGCGTGATGCGCCGGTAATAAGAACAGTTTTTCCGTCAAGTTCGCTCACGCAAGAACCTCAAGAGTCCTGTTAAGGCTCTCGTCGTCTTCGACGTTGAAGACATTGAGGGTTTTGTCCATCCGCTTGAACATGCTGCCCAGCGTTTTGCCGGGTCCGAACTCTATAACCGTTCTCACCCCGTTTTTCACAAGGACTTCCATAACCTCCGTCCAGCGGACGACGCCGACTACCTGGCGCTTGAGGCCATCAAGAGCTTCGTTCATATCCGAGATTATCTTTGCGTCTACGTTGTTAACAAGCGGCACTTCCATCTTCCCTGCCCGTATTTCGTCCAGGTCGTGCGAGAGTTTTACCGCGGCCGGTTCCAGAATCGGCGTGTGAAACGCGCCGGAAACTTTAAGGGGAATTATTTTCTTTGCCCCCATCTTTTTTAACAGGGGTATGGCCATCTCAAGGGCGGCTTTCGTTCCCGCCACCACCGTCTGTGTGGAGCCGTTGTAGTTTGCGGGCTGGAGCCAGTTTGCGACGTTGGAGACTTCCTTGCAGATCATTTCTACCGCTACGGATTTAAGGCCCAGAACGGCCGCCATTACGCCGGCTTTCGTTTGCGCCATGTATTCGCCCCTTTTCCTTACAATCCGCACCGCGTCCTCGAATGAGAGCGCCCCTGCGGCGTAAAGCGCGCTGAACTCGCCTAAACTGTGTCCGGCCACGAAATCGGGTTTTACGTTGGCCTTCGACCTGAAGGCCTCCAGCGCCATTGCGCTTACCGTCAGAAGGGCGGGTTGCGTGTTTTCCGTCTGGGACAAGTCTTCAAGGGAACCTTCAAAGCACAATTTAGCTATATCAAAGCCGACTACTTTCGAGGCCATCTCCATAAGGCCTTTCGACATTGGGAAAAGCTCGTAGAGGCGCCGTCCCATGTTGATTTTTTGCGCGCCCTGCCCCGGGAACACAAATGCTATTTTTCCCTCTTCCATAACACATTAATTTATAGCGTGAGGCTGTTGGAGTCAAACGTTTTTTGGATTTCCTTTAAAGGCCGCCCGATACATGTTAACATTCGACCGTAACAGCTTGAAAAAATATGAATAAGAAAACCATAATGGTAACCGGTGGCGCGGGGTACATTGGCTCCGTCTTATGCGATCTCCTTTTGCGTTCCGGCTACAACGTTACCCTTGTGGACAGGTTTTTCTTCGGCCGAAAGCCGATATCGAAATTTAAAAAGCATCCCGGCCTGACCGTCGTAAAGTGCGACCTGCGCGATACCGAAAAGATCGCGCCCCTCTTAAAGCGCGGGATGTCGATTATCCACCTTGGGTCGCTTTCAAACGATCCATCGTGCGACCTAGACCCCCAGTGGTCGGTGCGGATAAACCACGAGGCGACGGTAAACCTTGCGGACGCCGCCAAGCGCGCTGGCGTCAAGCGCTTTGTATTCGCCTCGTCATGTTCCGTTTACGGCTTCGGGAGCGAAACCGCGCTAAAGGAAAGTTCGGAATGCAACCCCGTATCCCTTTACGCAAAACTAAAACTTAAAAGTGAAGCCGAACTCCTCAAAAGAGCTGGCAACGGATTTTGTCCCGTTATTTTGCGGCAAGCGACTATTTACGGCCTTTCGCCGCGCATGCGGTTCGACCTGGCCATTAACCTTATGACGATGCACGCTGTAACCAAGGGGAAGATTTTCGTTTTGGGGGGCGGCAACCAGTGGCGGCCCTTTTTACATGTGCGCGACGCCGCCGGCCTATTCAAAAAGGCGCTGGAGGCGGGCGAGCGCAAGGTGCGCGGCCAGATATTCAACGCGGGTTCCAATATGCACAACTTCCGGATAGTCGATCTTGCATACAAGGTGAAAGAAGCCCTGGGCGCCGTGAAGATAGAGGTTGCGCCCGAAGACCCCGACAAGCGTGACTACAACGTAGATTTCTCCAAGGTCCATAACGTCCTCGGCTTCAAACCTTCAGACATGGATGCGGGGATAAAGGAGATAGCCGGTTTCGTAAAGCGCGATCCGAAAAAGGACTACGACACGGGCGAGTTTTTCAACATGAAGATGCTGAAGGAATACGCAAAAAAAGCCGCGCTGAAAGGCGGCGAGCCGGTGCGATTCGCCATGCTGACTTTCGACGACGTTGCTATGCCCCAGGCGGCAAAGTTACAGACCGCCGGGAAAAAACCGGCACGCAAAAAAGACGGCGCGGTTTTTGACTTTGTAAGGGCGGGCGAGGGTTTCGACGTCGTCATGCGCGCGTGCGGCGCAAGGCGCGGTGACGCGGCGGCAACCGGCGGCGTTTGCGAGACGTGGCTGAGTGAGCGTTTGAAGAAATACGGAATGAAAATACGCGCAGCCGGGCAAGATAATTCGCTGGCCGTTTCCATTAAAGATATAGGTAATAGCCCGGCCAAAAATACGAAACTGATTTTCCTTTCGGAATTCGATCTTGCATCGAAGTTGAAGAAGAAGTCTTCCGCCGTTACGATCGTTGTAACGTCCGCCGCTCCACTGGGAAGCTCGGCACGCAAGGCGGATGCGGTGATATGGAAAACGTGGGACGTGCCCAAGGCGGCATCCGCGCCGGCGGCGAGGGTTTTTGTAAACAAACCTTCGCTGAGGGCGGCGTTTAAAAGGCTGTTAGCCCAAAGGGAAAACGGATGGCTGGAAACACCGTTGGCGGGCGAACTGATAAGCGCGGCCCTTGACGAGTCGGCGGAAAAACATAGAGCGTTCCATGAAAAGCTTAGAAAGCTTAAAAAGGCCGTCGCGGCTATCGGCAATTCCCGCGCGAAAGTCCTTACGATAGCCGGAAAGTTTGGTCTTTTGTTCAAAAGCGCGAAAGAGGCCGGGGATTTCATAAGGCTTGCAAAGGCGGAACGGATGGAATGCGCGCACATTCCGCCGGGTTTTGGGCGGGTCGGCAAAGAACGCGACGGCGTTCACAACAGAACGGTTTTCCTGCCGGTAGGTCCCGGGATGGGCGAAAAAGACGTTGCCGACGTTATCCGTTTAATGGAAAAACTATTGCCACATTGCTGAAAAGTCCGTCCGGGACTTTTTCATCAGCCTGTTATAATTAATTGCGATGATAGATTCCTACAGTTTCGGTCATATCGTCATCGACGGAGTTTCATATAATTCCGACGTCATTATCTTTCCGAAAAGAGTTCAATCGAGCTGGCGGAGGAAAGACGGCCACAGCCTGTGCGAAGGCGACCTTGAGACGGTTTTTGCATTCGGACCCGAAACGCTTATCGTCGGAATCGGAAAGCTTGGCGTTATGAAAGTACCTAAAGAAACAAGGGCGCTTATTGAATCGAAAGGCATCGAGCTTTTGGCCATGAGGACTTCCGCCGCGTGCAACAGGTTCAACGATCTGGCGTCTTCAAAAAAGGTCGTGGGCGCGTTTCACCTGACGTGCTGATTTCCGCATAACCCTATAGTAAAAAATTTCAGTTGCATAGCCGTTGATTTCCTTTTAAGGTAATAACGTGGTGATGCGATTTTCTGGGGGGGTACGATTTGACGAGTTTCAAGCATCTTAACGTTATAAAGAAGTTTTCGATCATAAGCTTTCTCTTTATACTTGTTTTAAGCGCGTCTTCCGGCGCCATTATCGTATTCTTATTGAATCAAAATCTTGTTGAGAGGGAGGCTCAGGTAACCACGGCATTCATCAAGGCGATTGCCCACGAAAAACTTGTGCCCGACGACTTTCGTTATCCCCTGTCGGACAACATCCTTAATAAGTTTAAAGACACGTTCGCCAAGGCGGAAAGAATCCCAAATATTTTCCACCTGAACATATACGATAACAACGCAACTATTATCTGGTCGACGGTCGGTGAAATGATAGGAATAGTAAGGAAGGACAACAAGGATTATCATTCCGCCCTTAAGTCAGGCGAAATGGTGGCGGCCCTGAATCTGAGAGAGAAAATAATCTGGCCGCACCTCAAAGGCGAGAGAGGAAGTTTCATAGAGGTATATGTGCCGATCATATGGGGTGATAACAATAATGTGATCGGGGTAGTGGGAACTTATGTTAGAGCCACACCGCTTTTCGAAACAATCCGGAACAGCATAAAATCGGTCTGGATTACCGTCGCCCTTAGCGGCGTGCTGCTTTATATATCTCTTTTTTATATTTTCCTCCAGTCGCACAGGGCGGAAAAGGCGAACCTGAAAAAAGTGGAAAAACTCAACAGCGAACTTTACGACCTCAACAAAAACCTTGAAGCAAAGGTTAAAGAAAGGACCGATCGGGTTATCCGCATGGAGAAGCTGTCCGCTATGGGAGAAGTAGTCGGCGAAATCGCCCACCAATTGAACAACCCGATGGTAGGGATTGTGAATTTCGCGCAACTCGCGTATCGCAAGTTGTCCGAAGGGGCGCCGATAGAAGAAGAATTGAAAACTATCGAAAGGTCGGGCGTGGAATGCAAAAATCTCATTACTAAACTTCTGGCGTTCTCCAGAATCGCGCCTTTGGAATTGCGGGATACGAATATCCCCCAACTGATAGACGAATGTCTGGTAGTTGCGGAAACGGTTGAAGGAATGAAAAGCGTTCAGGTGGAAAAATCTTTTCCCCTGAATATGCCCGACGCCTCCCTTGACAGGCTTTTGATGAAACAGGCTTTCCAGAATATTATACAAAACTCCATTCAGGCTATGCAGGGGGAGGGGGGAGGACGCCTCGCCATTGTCGGGAACATCTCACAGTTTAACGGCGGCGCGTACTTCTGCATTCAGTTCACCGATACCGGCAATGGGGTGCCGCCGGAAATCATTCCCAACCTTTTTTCGCCGTTTTTCACAACGAGGGCAAACGGTACAGGACTTGGCCTCAGTATTGCCAGGGAAATTACCATCAGGCATGGCGGACAAATAGTGCTTGAGAACGCTCCCGGTCAGGGGGCTTCGTTTTCCGTTTATATTCCAAAAGACAAGGTAGAGGTGTAGAAGTATGGAACAAAAAGCCTCGATATTGGTTATAGACGACGACGACAAAACACTGTCCCTTCTAGAGAAACTTCTGAAAGGCAACGGCTATTCCGTGGAGCTTGCAAGAAGCGGGGAAGAAGGGCTCGACATGCTTTCGAAGTCGGAGGATGTGGACATCATTTTCCTTGACCAGAGAATGTCCGGTATGAACGGCCTGGAAGTATGCAAAAAGATAAAAACAAACCGGTATGACGTCCGGGTGATTATGATGACGGCCTACGCCGCCATTGCCGACGCGGTTATGGCTATGAAGCAGGGGGCGTACGATTACCTTACAAAACCGTTCAACAACCTGGAAGAAGTGGAGCTTGCCGTCGATAGAGCGCTGAAAGCTCTCCGGCTTGAACGTGAAAACAGGATTCTTAAGGAAAAAGTGGAAGAGCAAAAAGTACTTGAACGCATAATCACCGTTAACAGTAAAATGAAAGGCATTCTGGAAAATGTCAAGAAAGTCGGGGCGCTCGATTCCACTGTGCTGATTGAAGGAGAAAGCGGAACGGGAAAAGAGCTGATCGCAAGGGCTATTCACCATGTCAGCGCAAGGGCCAACGGCCCCTTCATAGCCATAAACTGCGGTTCCCTTTCCGAGGAACTCCTGGAAAGCACGCTGTTCGGTTTTGAAAAAGGGGCTTTTACCGGAGCGATAAAGACCACAAGGGGCTGCTTTGAAGAGGCGGAAAAAGGCACGCTTTTACTTGATGAAGTGGGCGATATGAGCCCCAACCTCCAGGCAAGCTTTCTGCGCGTGATGCAAGAGAGGGAATTTCACCGTATAGGAAACTTTAAAAAAATCAAGGCGGATTTCAGATTGATAGCGGCGACAAACAAAAAGCTGGAAGAAGAGGTCGCAAAGGGAAGAATGAGAGAAGACTTCTACTACCGGTTGAACGTTTTTCCCATCCACCTTCCGCCCCTTAGGGAAAAAAGGGAGGATATTCCGCTCCTTGCCGCACATTTCATCAAAAGGATCAACAAACGTCTCGGAGGAAAGCTGGTGTCTTTCACCAACGAAGCGATGAGCGCCCTCATTAATTGCGAATGGAGAGGGAACTGCCGGGAGCTTGAACACATGATAGAACAGATAGCCGTTACGAAACGCTACGGTGTCATTAAGATGTCCGACCTCCCGAAATATATATTTAATGATTCCCAAAGCTCAAGTTTCAAGGAACTGCAAAAATTGAACTTGTTTGCGGATGAAAAGAAAGAATTCGAAAAAAAATACCTTGAAAAAGGGCTGGCCGAATCCAAAGGCAATATAATGAAAATGGCGGATCTGACCGGCATCAAAAGACAAAACCTCTATCCTAAGCTGAAAAAATACAAATTGATTTGAAACCGGTACCGGGGAACAAAGACGTAGCATCGCTACGTCTCTACGAAAAAAGCTGTCATGCTGAGCTTGTCGAAGCGCGACACCCACTCCTTGGGTAGTCTGCCACACCCCCACAAGCAGCTTGTCCTGCCTGCCTGCCACCTTTAGGTGGTCCTGCCTGTCCTGCGGAACGAAGGGAGCGGAGTCGAAGGGGGCGCCTACCTAACCATTCGTAGGCGGGCAATGTCATACAATCAGGACAAATGTCGTAAATTTATGGCGAACCGCAAAATCTAAGTAGTCTCTTAATTATCAATGCCTTATCCCCTTTTTATGGCATGAATTGCGCCATAAATATATTACAATCTCCCAAAAGAAGCCGCCGCCTTTTTCTTGAGATTATCTAAAAATTCTTTAATATCAATACATTACGCCTCGATTCGCCAATTGGCATAATATGTGCACTATTAAGGGAAAAGAAGATAGCAGGGTAGATGTGTTATCTTGGCTTAATTGTGCGTATCCCTTGTGTAAAATAGGTGTAATCCTTCATAATAACTCAAAAAAATTAATAAAAACAGATGTTTTGTTATTTTTTATTGTTGTAACCTTTCCCCCTACAATTAATTAACTTTAGGAGGGAACGGTGAGAAACAAATCATATTTTCTATTACTGATAGGGTTGAGTGCAACCCTAATCCTAACCGCCTGTGGAGGCGGAGGCGGAGGCGGTTCTACTGCGGGGGACAACTCCACTGCAGCGCTGCAAACTGCGGAACCAGCGGGCTCTAATTGTGCCTATGGAGGAATTAAAGTTGAGACTGGTATAGACGATAACGGCAACGGAGTGCTGGATACTTCCGAGGTAGATGCCACGGAGTATGTCTGTAACGGCGCTGATGGCTCTGGCGTAGTATCTCTGGGTGTTCCGGGCATGACGATAGTCGCAAACACAACGGACTCGGGCGCACCGGGAGACATCTACTTTTCCGTGGCGATAACGGAGAACTCACATAACCATATTGGTGAGTATCTGCTGTGGCTCGATTGGGACGGGGATAACCAAGGCACAGCCCCAGCCAACCGTGTTGTCACCGGTAAGGATGTTGCCGCGTCAACGATGACTCTCGACGGTAATATCAACGACTGGATGTCGGCGGGAGTTACGCTTACGACAGTCAAGGGGCAGGTGCAAAACAACTACCCCCTTAGCGAGTTTGTTGACGCTACGGCAGCAAATTTCCTGCTGGGAGCGGCATACGATACTCAGTATGTTTACTTTGTAGTGCAGTGGGAAGATGCAGGCCACGATGCCTCCACGGCCCGCAACGAGTGGACGTATGACGGCACGGACTGGGCCAAGAAAACCCACGTGGGTACAACGACCGGCGCGCCGAATGCAGATGCTGTTAACGCCTCCGACACGTTCGCCGGTTCCGAGAGCGAGGACCGCGTCTTCTTCTTGTTCCCGATCACCGATGTGGAAGGCAACTTTGCCGACGGCGGCATTGGCTGTGCCCGTTACTGCCATGCCGATCTCATCAGTGACGTTGCCAGCCAGAACTACACCGGCGATGGTACAGTGAAAATGTATGTAAATACGACCGGCGACAAAGGGGACATGTGGCACTGGAAGAGCTCACGCTCGGCGCCGGCTGGATACTCCGATGACAACTTCATAACCACCCTCGCTGGAGGAGATAGAGAGGGCGATAGCGACGACGGAACCAGCCATTACAGCGGAGTCGACGGCGCGGATTACGACGTTGACAATGTAAACGGCACAAGTGACGGGCCCGCATCTATGGCCCCTTGGGGCGCAATGACTGGGGGCGCATGGCTCTGGCAGAATCAGGCCATCACGCTGGCTACTACCGGCTTATCGTCGGGCGACACTGTTCCTTACTCTCTCATGCGTAAGGCTGTAGGTGATGATTCCGACGTGCAGACCTTTGCCACGTTTGACTCTGCTTCCGGGGTTTGGACCCTGGAGTACCGAAGAGTGCGCAACACAGGCAGCGCAGACGACTATCAGTTCTTGAGCGCGACTGCCGACAAAACGGCGCCGACTGCTTCAACGGGCGATGCGCCGGGATTGCCGACGACAGCATATGTGACCGCCGGCTCGACCCTGTACACTTCTAATTGTACAGCTTGTCATGGGGCTCTCGGAGTCGGCACACTTGCTTCCGGATCCACCACCACGTGGCAATACCCGCGCGTACAGCGCGCCTCGATAGGGTCCATTAGGAAGGCTTTGCTGGATGTGGCTATGATGTCTTCAATTACGCTCACTGAGACAGAAGCGGCTCAAATCGCCGCTTATTTGCAGACACAGACTACGGCTGCTCCGTAACTTGGTTTAAATTAGATAGCTGGTTGAGTGAAAGAATCGGCCGGTTAATGACCGGCTGAGTGGAAAGTAAAATTTTCACTCTTCCTAAAGATAGCCCTTCCCCCCGTAAAGGGGGAAGGGTATTTTTTTTGGTAGCATAGCCGTCTCGGCTGTGATATCCGCAGGCGGGACGCCTACGGTACCGGGCATCGTCATATAATCATGGCATATGACGTAAATATATGACAACACGTAAAATCTTAATAAACCTTTAATTGTAATCATTTTATTCCATTCATAGAGCACAAGCCTGCCATAAAAATATTACAAAACCGCCAAATAGGAGGTGTCATCCTTTTCCTTGAAATGAGCATAAAGCACTGTATGTTCATGCATTATGGTTCAATTAGTCAGTTGGCATGATATGTGCTCTTTATGACTCGGATACAACAACAATGGGGTATTGATAAAAATATTTTAGGGGGGGGGTGATTTAAAAATACATTATAGGGAAGGTTACGAGTTAATTAAGGGGAAGGTAGAGTTAGTTTTCAATAAGGGGAGGTTAGGGTTAGTTCTTAATAAGGGGAAGATAGAGTTTTAATAAAATCTATCTTAATCAAATATGTGTTGACCTGACCCCATACATAGTACCATTGCCTGAGTGATACATATTTAAACTGCCACGGCGGCGGATATAGAAGCGGCGGCAGGAGTCGGCACAATGGCAGGCGTAAGCGTTACGACTGAAGAAGCAACGGCCCTTGCTACTTATATAGCCTCGCTCTAGATGGATATCCCGCCTCGAACTGTGAAGTTCAAGCCCGCTTGTGGGGCTTGGCAGGCAGTCCCCCGTCCCTGTTGTGCATATTCGCAGGCGTGGACGCTTACGGTGCCCGGTGGAGAAGTAAACCGCGCATGAGTATTTCTACTTATTTACTTTAATAACTCCAAAAGCTACGCTTTAATGAAATTATAAGTAATGGGAGGTCCGTTATTTAGAATTTAGTTTTTGCAAAATATTCAAATGCAGGGTGACATTTAGTTTTGGGGAATGAGTTGTTGAATGCTTCGTCCGACGCAGGTTATATAAGAAAATTTTCTTCGAGACTTGACTCAACATCGGAGTTGATGATCCCGGTCGGGGAGCACATCCAGGTTGAAGTAGGTGGAGAAAAGTACTATTCGGTTTTCAGGGGATTGGCCTTTTTAAAGTACCTGCTTCTTGATATGCCAAGGTCGAAAGATAAATATCTATCGCTGAATTATCATAATCCCTTACAGATACGTTTCATTAATATGGGCGTTATTTACAGCTTTAAAGTCAATTTATTGAGAACCCACAAAAACCCTAATCTTGTGGTGACGGATTACCCCTCAAAAATTGAAGGTTACAATTTAAGAAAAACCAAAAGAGTAAGGATTGTTACCCCTATTGCCGTTTCAAAATTAAACAATACCGAAAAAAGCAGCGGGGCCTTGCTCGATCTTTCCGCTACGGGAGTGAGAATCGCAATCGATTCGTCATGCCAATTGGAGATGGCGGATGAAATCGACCTTGCGGTAGAACTTCCAGGCTGGCGGTCTTATGTCGAACAGCCGGATAGAAGAAAGGCCGCCAAGGCGATATATGTCGACGGACCGATCGCTAAAAAGCCGCCGCCCGGTCAAGACGAGCAGGCGGATATTACCGAAACCGGTTTGGAGAAAGAGGAGGATCGCTCGGCAGTCGGCAACTACTATGGTCAGGTTTCGGATAATCCATCTGGCGCCGGGCTGGCAGACGTTGATGCTTCTCCGGAATCAAAGGACGGTGATTCCTTGTATCAGCAATTTCATGACGGGCATGAGAAGAAAGAAGATGTCAGTCAACCATCTGATGAAGATCGCATTTCAATACAAGGGTCCGTAAAAAACATCAGTCCTTCCGTGAATGGCAAACTGATCGTCGGGGTAAGTTTTCAAAAACTCGAAGCACGTTCCGAAATTGAAAAATTTTATAACGAATGCTGTCACTATAGGCAGGATGAGAATCTACAAAAAAAAGAATCCGGCGATGTATTGATTTCCGGCCATGAAGTTTCACTTGAAAGCAAGGGGAAGAAAATGAACGCCGTCCTTCGCGGGTGGAAGCTTGATGAGAGCGGTTATTTGCTTATTGAGCGGCCTTTGAATAAGCAGATGAGCATAGACCTGCAGGTTAGTCAGGATGTAATTGCAAGATTGCAGAAAGGCGGGTCGATAATCGGAATGCACACAAGATTCGGCGGAACTCTGGAGAATACCAATTTATTGGTTTTTAATTTCCATGAGGATCCTGTTGAGTATTGCATGCGTTCAGACGAGCGGTTCGACTGCCTGATTCCAACCAGGTTTTTCAAGGGAGGCAACGGCCGTTTGGAAATCGGCAGGGGAATGATTTCCAATATCAGCTTATCCGGAGTCAGGTTGCTGACGAATGAGCATTTGTACTTTCCCGAAGGCGAAAAAATAAATATAAGTTTTTCACTTGGTGAATTCGGTTCGATTGACGATCAGGATGTTCTGATTTTACGTTTAAGGCAATTTAAAAGCTGTTTTTCGTATGCGGGGTCTTTCGAAGAGCTTGATGCATACGATGAGGAGAAACTGCAATATTTCTTTGACTTTTGCAGGAACTGGCTGCCGGAGTAGGGAACAAGCGATGATAAAAAAGATCAAGGTCGGGCAACTCGGCCCCGGAATGTACATTAATGACATAAACTGCGGCTGGCTGGAAAACCCTTTCATAAAGAAGTCTTTCCTTGTTGATGATTATCAGACCGTTGCAAAGATAATTAAACAGGGGATCCGCGAAGTGTATATAGATACCGAAAAAGGGTCGGATATCAAGGATGCCCCGACGGAAGAAGAGTCTGTGCGGCAAACCGACAGGGAAATCAAGAAAATGATCGAAACCCCCGATGAAGAGGAATTTGAATTCGAGGAGCCCGAAGCGAAAGTTTCAATGAAAGAGGAACTGGAAAGGGCAAAAAGCGTACGAAAACGGGCCAAGGACGTCGTAACGCATGTGCTACAGGAAGCCAGGCTCGGCAAACAGATTGATACGGAAAAAGTGGCGGATGCCGTTAATAATATGGTCGAATCAGTCTTCAACAACCGCCAAGCGTTAACCAGTCTGAGCAGGCTGAAAAGCAAAGACGAATATACATTCACCCATTCCATAAACGTATGCGTGCTCATGATTTCATTTGCCAGAGGGCTTAAGATTACCAAGGGAACAATCAATGAAATTGGCGTGGGGGCGCTGTTGCACGACGTAGGCAAAATGAAAGTTTCCACAAGGATATTAAACAAGGAAGGTAAGCTTTCTGCGGAAGAGTTTGAGCAGATGAAAACCCATGTTGTGCAGACGCGGCTAATAATGATGGAGACGGAAGGCATTTCGGAGGTGGCAATCGCCGTTGGGGCTGAACATCACGAACGTTACGACGGAACGGGCTATCCGCATGGGCTTAAAGGCAGAAATATAACGAAATTCGGCCAGATGGCGTCGGTAGTCGACGTTTACGACGCAATCACCTCTGTCCGCTGTTACAAAGAAGCGCTGGATCCCGCGGAGGCGCTTAGAAAGATGTTTGAGTGGGGCAAACATCATTTCAATAAAAAAATGGTTGAGCATTTTATTCGTTGCGTGGGCATTTATCCCGTTGGAACTCTTGTGAGAATAGAAAGCGGATTTTTAGGGGTTGTGATTGAACCGGGAACCACAAATTTGCTGAGTCCCAAAGTACGTGTTGTCTTTGATCTGAAAAACATGTGCCGCATCAGTCCGCGCGATATAGACCTTGACGAAAACGGCAACGGCAAGACGGATAGAATCCTCGGACATGAAAATCCGAAGAAGTGGAAAATAAACCCTCTTCGTTATATTGATATATTTTAAATATTAGTTAAACAATATCGTTAATATGAACCATCAGGGCGGCCAGGTCCGGCTTTTGTATACAGGCAGACGCGCCCATGTTTTTAAGTTTTTCTATTTTCTGCCGCGAATCCATTATCGAGAAAAAGACCACCGGCGCTTCCTTTAAAACCGGATGTCCCTTGAGTTCCGCAAGGAATAGCATTTCGTCCATCAGAGGCATTTCCACATCCGACGATATAGCCGCGACATAATCGGTTATGGGCCTTTTTTCGTATTCGGCCTTCGCAGCAAGTTCTTTTAGCCGCACCAGCGCCTCGGATCCGTTCTGGGCGGTCGTCACGGTGCAGCCGGCCTTTTCGAATGTGTTTTTAAGAATTGAGAGCATCGTGCCGGAATCGTCTATTATGAAAACGTTTTTATTCGTTTTTCCTCCCTTATTAAACGCTTGCGGCCCGGGCAGGTTTTCGGTATCGGCCAGGCATCCCGGATCGATATCCGAAAGGATCTTTTCGAAATCGAGCATCATTATCATTCTGTCCTTAAGGCGCGCCACGCCCGTTACCAATTCCCTTTCACCCTTGCGCATAAGAGCCGCTGGCGGAGACAGCTTTTCGTAAGGCACATGGTGAATCCTGTTCACCCGATTAACCAGGAAGCCGGCGCGCAGGCGGCTGAATTCGGTGATGAGCACACGGGAGCAGTTGATATGCGGATCGAATACTTTCAGCCACTTCGTCAGGTCCACAAGGGATATGACCTCGCCCCGGAGTTCTATTACCCCCTCTATTGCCGGATGTTCCCTGGCGGAGCGGGCGATTTTTTCCGGCACTATTATGACCTCGCGCATTCTACCCACGTTTATCCCGTAGAAATCACGTATTGTTTGGCCGTCTGCGGATTTGCGGTGAATTTCGAATTCGATTATTTCCAGTTCGTCCACAATGGAGCCTTTTTCCACGATTGTGCCGGGCATTCTAGTCTCCGAAAGATATGCCTATGGAGCGAGCCTCCTCGATTATCTGGGAATCCGGCGGAACCTGCCGGGTTACGGCGGCTTCCGAAAGGGGCACGCATTTTATGTCCGGCGTGCGCAGACATGCCATCATGCTGAAATCCCCTCTTTTTATCATGTGAACCGCTTCTATACCGAGCCGGGTGCTGAGTATCCTGTCGAATGCGGACGGCGTTCCGCCGCGCTGTACGTGCCCCAGCGTCGTAACGCGGGTTTCTATGTGCGTGGCTTCCTCAATTTCGTCGGCAACCACTCCGCCGACGCCGCCCAGCCTGATGGCCGTGGTCGGATCGTCCACGATGCGCTTTACCGTAACTTCGCCGCCGACCGATTTGGCTCCTTCGCTTACCATGACTATCGAGAAATTCTTGCCCTTGCTTTTTCGTTCGTATATCTTTTGGACTATCTTATCTACATTGTAGGGAATTTCGGGAATAAGGATGATTTGTGCGCCGCCCGCCAGGCCGGCATAAAGGGCAATCCATCCCGCGTCGCGCCCCATTACTTCCACTACCATTACACGGTCATGCGATTCGGCGGTGGTTTTAAGACGGTCTATCGCCATCATGACGATGTTTACCGCTGTATCGAAACCGAATGTGTAATCGGTTGCCGAAAGATCGTTATCGATAGTTTTGGGGACGCCGACGATGTTTATGCCTTTCTCCGCAAGCTTTAAGGCGGTAGACAGGGTTCCGTCGCCGCCCACGCAGATTAGCGCACCGAGGTTGTTTTTTTTGTAGGTTTCGACGACGCGGTCGCTTGCGTCGCTGACGATGTGGTTTCCTTTTATTATTTCGGCGTAGGCAAAGGGATTATCGCGGTTGGATGTGCCTATGATCGTTCCGCCACGCGGCAAAAGGCCGCTGACCGACTTTTCATTAAGTTCCAGGAACTTGTTTTCAATAACACCTTTGTAACCGTTAAGGAAACCCAGTACGTTCCAGTGGTATCTGCGTGCCGCGGTTCGCACCGCTCCCCGTATAACCGCGTTAAGTCCGGGACAGTCGCCTCCCCCAGTGAGGATGCCTATATTCATAGATGATGGGAGTCTATCAGAAAACTGTTTTTAAGTCCTACGGCTTTTTATAACTGAAAAAGTATTCCCTCTTTGAATACTCCGCGTCGTATTTTTTGGAAATCGATGAAATTCCGCACGTTATAAATATAGCTAATTATATAATAATTAGTATATGGTATATATAAATATATGTGAATTTTCTATATTTGTTGACAATCTACCTTTTAAATAATATAATTACACTTGTTTTAGGAGGAGGACATTTTGAGAGGAGGCAACTGGTTGCCTTTGATAAATAGGAGTGGCATAAATTGAAGTCCATACGTGTCAGTAATCGTGTGAAGAAAATCCGTGAATCTAAAATGATGAGCAAGGCGGAGCTTGCAAGGAAGACCGGCCTATCAGTTCAAACCATCGACCGTATAGAAAAAGGGCACATCTGCCGCCTTGATACGAAGAGGAAAATCCTCATCGCCCTTGGTTTGAAACTGGAAGACCGCAAAAAGGTATTTGACGATGAAAAAGAGGAGTAATATGTAGTAATGTTTTTTTCCTCACAAAAACCCCTGGTCGCGCTCGATATCGGAAGCCACACTATTAAGTTGGCACAGCTTAAAAAGACCAGAAAGGGCTACGAACTCCTGAATTTCGGAATGATTCAGCTTCCCGAAGACACGATGATCGACGGAGAGGTGGAAAACCCCGAAGCGCTTACGGAGGCAATCAAAAGCCTTGTAAAGTCCGAAAAGGTAAAAAACAAAAACATCGTCGTCGGTATTTCCGGACAGTCGGTAATAATAAAAAAGATATCCGTTCCGCTTATGTCGTTTGACGAACTGGCGGAAATGATACGCGAGGAAGCGGACAACTACATACCTTACGACATAGACGAAGTGAACCTTGATTTTGAAATCATAAAAGCAGAGGGCGAAATTCCGGACATAAAGGGAGAGTCTCCCGAAGAATCCGGCGAGGAAGATAAGCAGATGGACGTCATTATCGTGGCGGTAAGAAAAGATACGATCCAGGCTTTTCTGGACGTGGCAAAGGAAGCCGGGCTGAAAATAAAGGTCATGGACCTGTCGGCATTCGCCATAGGCAACACGTTCGAATTAAACCACGAAGTTGAACTCGATACCGCATTGGCGCTTGTGAACATCGGCGCTTCGAGTACGAACATCAACATCATAGAAAACGGGGTAACTGCCTTTACGCGCGATATGCCAGTAGGCGGAAACGCGGTAACGGAACAGGTGCAGAAAAATCTCTCCGTAGGGTTTTCGGATGCGGAAAAGCTCAAGCTGGGAAATATCACGGAAGATTTCAAGAAGGAGGATGTGGCCTCCCACGTTAAAGCCGGAATAGAGAACATATGTGAAGAGCTTGCAAAAACAATTGAAATGTTCGAAAAGACCTCGGATTTTAAGGTGACGAAGATTTATCTGAGCGGCGGCGGCGCCCTTTTCGAGGGGCTGGACATGATTTTTAAGGACTATCTCGGCGTCGATACGGAATTTTCCAACTCCGTAGCCAGTATAAAATTCAACCGGAAGTACTTCGATCCCGATTACGTGGAAACTATTGGAATTATAGGCGCAATTCCAATCGGGCTGGCTATGAGAATGGCGGACGACAAGTGATAAAAATAAACCTTCTTGCGATACGAATTCCCAAGGAACATATTATCGTAAACAAGCAGGTATTCTCCATAACCGCTCTCGTGATAGTTGCGCTATTGGCTGGCATGTTCGGCAGGAACTGGGTCGCGGAGCAAAAGGCAAGCGTCGAAAAAAGGCTCACCGTGGCCAAGTCGGAACTGTCGAGCCTGGAAAAAGTGGCCAAACGCATGAAAGCGCTGGAGAAAAAGAAAGAAAGACGGGTGCAAATTCTGGAAGCGATTAAGACACTGCAGGAGAAAAAGATAGGGCCGACGCCGTTTCTTGACTCGATCAACGTGATGTTGCCGCCTGATATATGGCTGACAAGCATAAGCGAAAGTGGTGGCGTGGTGTCCATTTCCGGCTTATCATTTTCGAACCCCGGTGTCGCGGAGCTTATGAGGTCTCTTGACTCTTCCGAGCACTTTACCGAAACGGAGCTTTCCGAAATTCAGAAAACAACCGTACAGAAAGAAGTCGTGAAAAGGTTCACCATGACAACTAACTGGACGTTAGGCATTGAGAAAGAAAAAGAGGAACAAGCAATAGAAAAAGCAAAGAAAGAAGCAAGGGAAAAAGCCGAAAAGAAGGCGAAAAATAAGAAGTAAAAATGGATTTTGATCAAATAAGAGAAAAGATAAGGGCCAAGATTCCTTACGCCAGGCTCGTGCCCATAAAGGCGGATTACCGCTGGGGCGCCGTTGGCGGCGTTCCCGTGCTTATTCTGGTGCTTTTAGCCTTTTTCCTCATTAAACCGATAATGGGCGAGACAACCGCGTTGGAAGAAGAACTTGCACAGGTACAAAACGAGGTGCAGATAAAAAGGGGCCTTGCGCGACGCCTCCCCGATCTGGAACAGGAAATAGAAAACAAGGATTACGAGTTAACGCTTCTGCGCAAGCAGCTGCCGGAGGAAAAGGAAATACCCGACCTGCTTGACCAGGTGAGCAACCTCGGAACTCAGGCGGGTTTGGAGTTCATCACTTTCAAACCGTTGGGCGAGGTGGAAAAGGACTTTTATGCCGAAGTACCCGTGCAGCTGAGAATGGTTGGAAGGTTTCACGAACTCCTTACGTTTTTCGATAGGGTCAGCCGCATGCCCCGCATAGTTACTATCACCGACATGAGTATAAAAAAAGCGGCTGTAACCAAAAAAGGCAAGGGTAGTAATGTGGCGCGGGTAGATGTTACAAGCAAGGCCATTACATTCAGGTTCCTTGAGGCCAAGGTGGATATAGTGGAAGAGCAAAAAAAAGGCAAGAAAAAAGGCAAGAAAAAAAGGAAATAGGCTGATTTGACGGTGAAATAAGGATGGATAAGAAGAAAATAGTACCGATTGTTCTGTTGCTGGCAGTTCTGGCGGCCGGAGGGGCATGGTTCGTCCTCGGCGGTGGCGAGAGCGGCGAAGAGGAAGTTAAAGCCTCGGTTGCCGACCTAGCCATGGCCATGGCAGTTGGAAACAAAAACCTTATAAACAATATGATATCCCAGAGTTTTAAGGATGCCGGAATGGTTTATGCCGATGCGATCGAAGAGTTTGGCAGGAAGAGGCCGGGATATTCCGTTGAGGTCGATGCAGTGAATATTCGGGAAAACAAGGCTGAAGTTTCGTACACAAGGAAAGAAAAAAAGGACGGAAAGCAGGTAGCCAGCGCCGTTGTCAATGAGATTTGGGTAAAAGAAGACGACGGGAAGTGGCGCATTTTGAAGCTTTCCGGGATAGACAGGGCGAGAATAAAAAAAGAGCGCAAACATAGAAAGGAACAAGAGCAGGCCATGCTTTTGGAACAGGAACGGGCTGCGGGCGTCGAAGAAGCTGATGAGGGGAAAAAGCTCGCTTTTTATTCCCCCCATAGAAAACGCGACCCGTTTGAATCTTTGATTGTGGAAATAACTGCGGCAGAGACCGGTGCCGGCGCTGCTTCGATTTCAAGGAGATGTGATGACAAGAGGCCTAGAGAGTTCCTGGAAAGTTTCGACCTGTTTTCAATTAAGCTCGTTGGAATACTCAGTGCGGCAGATTTTATGGCTCTTGTGGAAACGCAAACGGGGAACGGTTATACCGTTAAAAAGGGGATGTATATGGGACGACATTGCGGGAAAGTGGTGGAAATTACGCCTGATCTTATAGTTGTAGAGGAAAAGTATATACGTCCGAGGGGCGACTTCAAAAAGAAGAAATCAGAAATAAAACTTGGACAGGAAGAGAGTTTGTAAGATGGTTATAAAAAAATATTTGCACTTGCCTCTTTTATTGGCCGTATTGGTGGCGGGATACTCTTGCGCATCCGGCAACGGCGCTTATTCGGCGCCGACAGACATTGATAAGGGAGGGAATTTCATAACGGACATATCGCCAAGCGAAGTTCCCGACGGTCTTTCCCTTGGCATAGTAGGAAGCCAGAAGCTGCAGTATACCGTTTTCAGGCTGCAAAACCCCAGCCGTCTTGTAATAGACATGCCGGGGATCGACGCCTCGGCCTTCAGCGTGCCCCTAGAGATTGCAAAGGGGGTCGCATCGCGTGTTGTAACAAAGTACTTCCCGAAGTCGGGCAACTCGCGAGTGGAGGTATTTCTTAAGGAGACCGTAAGGTACAAGGTCACGCGGATCGCGGACAACAAAATCGTCGTTGACATCTCGGCCCACAGGGTGGATGCGTTTGCCGGACCCGAAAGAACTATCGGCGAAAACGAAACGGAAATACTGGGAATAGACCTCAGGGAGGCCTCGGGCCTTGCAAGAATAGTCATTCCTTACAAAGGGGAAACGCCCAAGTTTACAATGGTGCGAAAGAGGGGCATAAAGAGAATCACACTGGACATATTCAACTCCAAGATAAGGCGAAAGAACGAAAAACTGCACAGCGTAACCATTGAAGACTCAATAGTGAAAAACGTGGCGGTTTTCCAGTTCAGAACAAAGCCAGAAGGCGAGGTAAAGATTATTGCAAACCTTAACGATTTCCAGTCGTCTAACGTATATGTGGACGACGGAAAGATAGTTTTCGATATTGGAAGCAGTGCGGTGCTCGCCCAAGCCTCCTTGGTGGTAGAGGAAAAGGAAGCAAAGAAGAAAGAAGTAGTTGAGGTAACAAAAGAAAAAGGCATTGAAGATTATACCGGCCAGAAACTGTCGCTCGACTTTCAGAATGCCGATATACACAACATCCTGAGGATAATCGCCGAGGTTAGCGAGTTGAACATCATCACCTCCGGTACGGTACAGGGCAAGGTAACAATGAGGCTGAAAGATGTACCGTGGGACCTGGCGCTCGACATAATCCTTAAGAACAACGGCCTGGGCATGAAGCGGACGGGCAACATCATAAGGGTTGCAACGCTGAGTGAGATGCTGGCGGAAGAAAAGTTAAAGAGCGACCAAATCAAGGTTGTTGAAGAAGTAGAGCCGATGTTCCTGAAAATTTTCCAGGTTAACTATGAAGACGTAGATAAACTTAAAGTCAACCTCGAAACAGTCAAAAGCGGGCGTGGGACGATAGATGTGAACAAGCGCACAAACACGCTGATAGTGCAGGACGTTAAGGGCAAGCTTTCGGAAATGGAGAAGCTGATAGAGGTTCTTGACAGGCAGACCAAGCAGGTGCTTATCGAGGCCAGGATAATCGAGGTAAGCCACAATTTCTCGAAGGAATTGGGAATAAGATGGGGCGGTCAATATGCGGCGGATACCGGTCAGGCCTTCCCGGCCACCATAGGCCTGAGCGGCATAGCGAGTAGTGGGGAGGCCAGCTCTGCGGCAGGCAGCCTAGTTAACCTGCCTTCCGACAGCCGTACCGGAAATATTGGCGTCACGTTTGGATCGATAAACGGCACGGCGCTCTTGGACATGCAGCTTATGGCCATGCAGAACGAGGGTAAGGGAAAGATACTCTCCATGCCCAAGATTACCACCATGGATAACACGGAAGCCCTTATTGAAAGCGGCAGGGACATCCCTTACCAGACAACGTCTTCGGAAGGGACGACAACGGAATTCAAAAAGGCGACCCTTTCGCTAAAAGTTACGCCTCACGTGACCATCGATAATTTCATAAGGCTGGAGATCGAAGCGAACAAGGACGAACCGGACTGGGCCAACCAGCTTACCGGAGGCGCTCCCCCGATAATAACAAAACATGCCAAAACGGAAATCCTTATTGCCGATGGAGACACGACGGTTATCGGCGGTCTCTTTAAGGAGAACTCCACAAGGAGTTCGGCCAGCGTTCCGTTCTTTTCCGATATACCGTTCTTTGGGTGGCTATTTAAGAACAAATCCAATTCGAGTGAAGGTGAAGAACTGCTTATCTTCATCACACCGAAAATATTATAGGGAGGCTTGGAAATGTCTAGGTCGAGACTGAATTTGGCTGTACTGGTGCTGATCCCCGTAGTTGCGCTTTTGTTGATGACCTCATGCGGCAACAGCGGCGCTTCCACTGAAAAGACAGTCGGCCCCATAGGGCCTACAAACAGCGGATACTATTTTGATATGTCAATCTCTCCATCGATAGTTAAGAGCGGGGTAACATCCACGGTTTTTATAAAGGTCAATGTATGGGATGTCAACGGCTTACCCGTTTCCGGAGTAACCGTGAACTATGTGGCCGAGGATAGCGCCTCGGCGGTAACTGATTCAACGGGCCTGGCTTTTCAAACCCTTGAAGTTGCCGCGGGCGATGTAGCTGCGGGCCTGGTATATACAACCTGTTCAGTGGAGAATCTGGAACTTACCAACTACGTACAAATTCGTCCATAACCGGAACGGCTGATTGGATCAGGTAAAGGTAAGACTGGGTGAAAGGTCTTACCGGATTTACCTTGGCAACGGCATCCTAAAGAATACCGCCGACTACATTTCCGGTTTCGCGCGCGGAGAGCGCGTAGGCGTAATCACCAACCCTAAAATTAAAAACCTTTTCGGCAAAAAGATCGCATCTTCCCTTAAGAAAGCGGGATTCAAGCACGAATTCATCACGATTCCCGATGGGGAAAAATACAAGACCCTTGCCGCGATATCCAGGATTTACGATAGGCTGGTTGCCGCAAGGTTCGACAGGGCCGATACGATACTCGCCCTTGGCGGCGGGGTTGTAGGCGATATGGCCGGGTTTGCCGCCGGTACCTACATGCGGGGAATAGACTACGTTCAGATCCCAACCACGCTTTTGGCGCAGGTGGACAGTTCCGTAGGGGGCAAAACGGGCGTGGATCATAAAAAAGGGAAAAACCTGATCGGCGCGTTCCACCAGCCAAAGGCAGTTGTTTGCGACATGGCGGCGTTAAAAAGCCTTTCGGATAGGGAATACAGGTGTGGTCTTGCGGAAGTCATAAAGTACGGTGTTATACGAAGCGCATCGCTTTTCAGGTTCATGGAGGAGTCGGTCGAAAAAGTGCTTGAAAGGAAAAACAAGACACTCTTGAGGATCGTAAAGGAGTCGTGCAGGATTAAGGCGCGAGTTGTCGAGGAAGACGAAAGGGAAGGGGGGATTCGCGCAATTTTAAACTATGGACACACGTTCGCCCATGGAATAGAAACGGCGCTAAATTATAAGAAGATCAAACATGGCGAGGCGGTCGCTATCGGGATGGTAATGGCCGCAAACCTTTCGTATTCGGCGGGGTTTTCTTCCGCCGCCGACGCCGGGCGCATCGAAAATCTTGTAAAGGCGTACGGCCTGCCCACGCGTCTACCTAAAGGGCTTGATTCCAAAAGGGTTATAGACGGCATGGGGCATGACAAAAAAGTTCTTTCCGGAAAGCGCAGGCTAATCGTTTTCGGCAAAATCGGGCGGGCATTAATCTGCGAGAACCCGCCGCTACGCAAAATATCCGAATCGATAGAAAATAAGTATTAAAACTCAGATGTTTGGGAAGCAAATTCGAGAAACTGATATAATAATGTGATATACTGCACCACGAGGGGAATGTAAATTGAGAAGGTTACCGCTCAGCTATGCCGAGCAGCCGCGAAAATATGCCTTTACATGGCGTTTCAAACTGTGCCTTCTTTTTATCCTTTTTGGAATCGCCGTAATAAGGAATTCAGGATGCACCGCATTTCTTAACGACTCCTCTGTTAATACGGAAATTAAGGCGGCTCATATTACCGCAAAGGAAAGTTCTAAATCGCTCTCCATTAGCCCGAATACCGTAGAACTTTATCCGCAATCCAATTTCAGCGCCATGCTGCGGGTGGAAGGTGGGCAGGAACCGTATGCGTTTTTTGTGAAGGGAAGCGATGCGTTTACTCTGGATGTCGTAAGTCAAGACAGCGCAAAGCTTAAACTTAAGGAAAACGCGAAGCTTTCCAACGTCGAAGACGCCTTGGTATATGTACTGGACGGCGGCGGCAACGTGGCCTCGGCCGATATTCGTATTTCCAGCGCGGAGCCGGTTGCCCGCCTACGCGAAAAGCCACGGCTTGCGCCTGCGGCTGGAGCTTTCGGTCCGTCGCACCGAAGCGCTTCGTCCGCGCAGGCGGACGGCAGCCCTTAGCCGTGTACTACGCGGAGGTGTTCCTTTCCCTGCGCGCCGGTATCCACAAGATCGACGGAAAGCACCTTGGAGATGCCCGGCTCTTGCATAGTAATGCCGTACAGCCTGTCTGCAAACGACATAGTCTTCTGGTTGTGGGTAATAACTAGGAACTGCGTCCTGTCCGCAAACTCGTCCAGCATTAACTTGAAGCGGCCTATGTTGGCATCGTCAAGCGGCGCGTCCACCTCGTCCAGAAGGCAAAAAGGCGAAGGCTTCTCCATGAAGACCGAAAAGAGTATAGATACCGCCGTCATTGCCTTTTCACCGGCGCTCAGCAGGTTGATGTTCTGCCTGCGCTTTCCCGGAGGACGGACGTAGATTTCCAGCCCGCTTTCCATGAGGTTATCTTCGTCGGTTAGAAACATGTCGGCGTCGCCGCCGTTGAAAAGCTTCTTAAAGACCCCACGGAAATTGTCCCTTATTTTAACGAAAGCCTCTTCAAAGAGCTTGTGAGTGGTACGGTCAATTTTTTCGATTGTCCTCCTTATGTCGTTCATCGATTCGACCAGATCGTCGCGCTGGGTGGTTAGGAACGTAAGGCGTTCCGACACCTGGCCAAAATCCTCTATTGCCGAGAGGTTTACGTCGCCCATTTTCGACAGCCTTTCCTTGAGGAACCCAAGGCGCTGGCGGCATTCCTCCATGTCAAGTTCGGCGGTATCGAATGTCTCGATCCGCTCTTGCGATATGTCGTGTTCCTCGGTGCGCTCGATAAGGTTAGTGAGCCTCATAGAGGTCTCGCTGAATTGTATCTTTGCCTCGTTGAGCAATTCCACCGTCTGCTCCAGGGAGGCGTTGGAGTTGTTAAGCTCGGCCTCCTTGTTTCCCATCTCCGTGCGCGAAGCGCCAAGCAGTTCCGAAACTTGTGCAAGGTTCTGCGATATCGAATGGCGCTTCTCAAGGGCGTTGTGGATGTCTTCCTTTAGCCGCGTTGTTTCTTCTCCAAGCGATTTTTCCTTGCGGACGTTGGTTTCGATATCGTCTTTTATCGATTCAAGCCTGTCCGAAAGCTCGGAAAGGCTTTTCTCCATCCGTTCCTTTTCGGCGGCGGCCATCGACCTGTCGGCGTTAAGCGAGGCCAGTTCCAGTTCGGCCGTCTGTGCCGCTTCTGCCAGGCCCTTCTGCGTGTTTTCCGCCCGTGCCCGTTTTTCGGCCGCGGCCGTTATCTCGGCGTTAAGGCTTTCCTTTTGCGCGGAAATATTTTCCATTTCCTTTTTCATCGTTCCGATTTCGCCAAGTATGCTTTCTTTTTCCACCTCAATGGTCTCGATTTCCACCTTGAAGGTTTCCATGCGCGATTCGTGCCTGCCGATTTCGTCTTCAAGGGACTGCAAATCTTTCCTTTCGTGGATTAGCAGACGCTCATCGTCTTTTATGAGACCCTCTTTTTCTCCTCGGGTGGATTCTGTTTCCCCTAACCGAGCCGAAAGAGTGTCAAGCTCTGTTTGAAGAGTGGAAAGGGTTTTTTCATCTTCCGAGGTCGCGGAGGCAAGCTCTTCCATGACCCTTTTACGCTCCAGGATTCCACCCGCCGACTTTTCCAACGATCCGCCGGAAACGACGCCCCAACGGTCTATAACGTCGCCGTGAGGTGTAACGCATGTAAAGCGTTTTTCGCGGTGAAGCGTTATCGCCGAGTCGATATCATTTACAAGCACAACGTCGCGCAAAAGGCGGGCGACGAACGGTTTTATTTCGCCGTCGGTTTCTATTATGTCCGAGGCGTATCCGATTACGCCGTCATGTGAACCGAGGTTTTCACGCTCCGGCTCGTTATCCATATGCGATCCGGTAATCAAAAACGTCGCGCGGCCAAGCTTTTCGCCTTTCAGGTGATTAAGGGCCGCAGTTGCATCGGCGTAATCGTTTACGATAAGTGCCTGCAACCTTTCGCCTAGCACGAGTTCGATGGCCGCTTCAAAGCCAGGGTTTACCTTTATGCGGTCGAGGAGCGTTCCGCGCAGCTTTGCCGATATTCCCGCTTCGCCGTCTTCCATTTCCAGCAGGGAGCGCGTTCCGTCCTGGTAGCCTTCGTGCGAGCGTTCCACTTCCTTTAACGATTCGAGCCGGGCGCTTTTTTGTGCCAGTTCCATTTTCGTATCGGAAAGCTGGGATTGTTTTACGTCCCTTGCCGAAATCAGGTTTTTGCATTCATCGTTGAGCGCTTCGTGTTCGGATTTGAGTTCGGCATAACGCCTGTTGCGCGAAAGGAGTTCGTTCTCTTTTCCTTCTTTGTTGGCCCGGGTTTCATTTAGGGCCGATTGCGCTTCATCATTTTCGGCGTTGATTTTTTCTTCCCTGCGCTGGAGCATTTCCACCCGCGTTTTGCACGAGGCAAGGCCGGTCTGCAGGCCCGATGCGTGGTTCAGCGTGTCGGCAAGCTCGCGCTCTCCGGAGGCCGCGAGTGCGGCGGCTTGTTCGATTTCCGTCTGCCCGTTTTGCGCTTCCTCTTTTTTCAGTTCGACTTCGCGTCTCTTTTCCTCGATTTTCACCTGAATACTTTCCAGTTCCCCGCCCTTTTCCCCAAGGGCCGCTTGCGTTTCCTCCAAGCGATCGTCGAGGTTTTTTACTTCGTCCGACAGCTTTTCGACGTTTAAAAGGGCCTCTTCCTTCTGTACGGCAAAGAGCTTGATGTTGCCCTCGTTCCGTTCCACAAGGCTTTCGAGTCGGTAGCTCTCTTCCTTTTGCCGGGAGAGCTTTTCGGCCAGATCGTTTATGGATGTCTGCAAACTTAAAAGGTGGTTCTGCCTTGCGGAGATATCGGTTTTAACGGATGTCCGCACCTCTTCAAGGCGTTCCAGTTCGGCTGTGAGGGAAGATTCCGAGGTTTTGAGTTCCTTCCACTCGTCGGCCGATACGGCCAGCATCTGCTGGATGAACTCCGCCTGGTATTTCCTGTACCTCTCGGCCTTTGATGCCTGCCGCTTTAATGAATTTTTCTGCCGCTCCAATTCGCTTATTATGTCGTTTACCCTTTCGAGGTTCAGGCGGGAACCTGCGAGTTTGTTGTTTGCGACGTGGCGGCGGTTTTTGTACTTCATTATGCCGGCGGCTTCCTCGATTATGAACCGGCGGTTTTCCGGCTTGCTGGTAACGATCCTTTGTACCTGGTCCTGCTCGATTATAGAAAAGGCGCGCGTCGAGATTCCGGTATCGAGAAAAACGTCCACGATGTCTTTGAGCCTGCACATCGTCTTGTTTATCAGGTATTCGCTTTCGCCGCTTCGGTAAAGGCGCCTTGCAACGGTTACCTCGTCGAACTCCGCCAGTTCCGGTTTCGAAATGATTCCCGCCACGTTGGAGATGGTGATGGCTACCTCGGCCATTCCGCTGGGCTTTCGCGATGCGGAACCGCTGAAGATGAAGTCCTCCATTTTTGCGCCGCGAAGGAACTTCGGACGCTGCTCGCCCAAAACCCACCTGATAGCGTCGCTTATATTACTCTTTCCGCAACCGTTGGGGCCTACGATGGCTGTGATGCCTTCGCCGAAAGTTACGGAGGTGTGGTCTACGAACGATTTGAATCCGGTCATTTCGATTTTCTTAAAGTACACTAATGTCCCCTTATTAACGTTTCTTTAGTTTCTAGCACACTGGCGAATGCAAGTAAAGCAAAAATAATCAATATGTTGGGTCACCCTTTGGGCATGGGGCCTCATATTGGGGTATTACATTGAAATATAAGGACATATGTTTATGTAAAGTGACTGTAACCTACATTGGTTATATTCATTTCGTTGCCACTTTTATCCAACACTATCAGACCTCGGGAACTGATTTCTCCAATCCGGGTTATTTCCTTTTCAATCGGCGAAAGTTTTTTCAGGTTCCTTTTCGGCACGGTGAATAATAGCTCGTAATCTTCGCCGAAGCCGATCATGCCAACGGTCGGGTTCTTTTTCTTAAGCGCGTGGTCAATTGGTAAAAGTTTCCATTCGACTTGCGCCCCGACGCCGCTTGCATTCAGCAGGTGGCCGAGGTCCTGGAAAATTCCGTCGCTTATATCTATGCACGATGAGGCGACATTTTTTTGCGACAGAAACTTTCCGATTTCGATTTTCGGTTTCGGATTAGCCCATCGTTTCAGCAACGCCTTTTCGGGTTTTTCGCCTTTTTTAAATTGCTTATATGCCAGCGTCGACGGACCGATTGTGCCGGTTACGTATATCCGGTCGCCCTTTTTGGCGCCGCTTCGTTTAAGCATCGTTTTCGGTTTCACCCATCCCGTAAGTGTTACGTGGATGGAAAAATCACTTGCGCCTGTGATGTTTCCTCCGGCAAGTGTAACGCCGTACCTTTTACAGTCCTCTTTTATTCCGGCGATCACGCCTTTGATTATGGAATCCTTCATCTTTTCGGGCATCGAAAATGATATCCACGCGTAGTATGGGCCAGCCGCGCCCATCGAGGCGAGGTCGGATAAATTTACACGCAGCGCCTTGCGTCCGATTTCTCGCGGGGTGAAGTATTTTAGCGTGAAGTGGTTGCCGTCAATCAGCGAATCGGCGGTGGTTACCATGTCGAACCCCTTTTCGGGGCGGATGACGGAGCAGTCGTCGCCGATTGGCACGATCAATCCTTTTTGCTTACCATGTTCGGCAAAATACCTGCTTATGTAATCGATCAGTTCAAATTCTTTCAATTCCGCACTTCTCCGTATTTATTCAAGGAAGACCCAGAGCCTTTTTTGCGCCGATGTGGAAAGGGTTAAGCTCAAGCGCAAGGCGGTACTCCCTTATAGCCTCCACCCTGTTTGTATCAAGGATAAGGTTTGCAAGATGAAAATGGTAGCTGGCATTGTAAGGGCGCTCCTTGACCGCATCTCTTATCATATTTACCGCTTCATCTTTTCTTCCAATGCGCATAAAGAGTACCGACATGTTTACCCTGGCCTCGGAATTTTCCGGATTCAGCCTAAGCGCCTTTTTGAAATTATCTAGCGCGGCGTCATAGTTTCCTTTTTCGCCTTCAATGATTCCCATGAAGTTGTGATATCTGGAACGGTGATTCTTTTTTACCGGTTTTATTTCCGCCAGCTTCGCTTCCATCCTTTTCCAGTCTCCCTTGGCGCCAAGCATCAGGATATGCTTCAGCTTGACGTCTATATCGTCGGGGAACGCCTTGCTGGCGAAGTTCAGAATCTCTTCGGCCCGTTCCATGTTTTCTTCCTTTATATATTCCCCGGCAAGGCCGGCGTAGATGCGTGCTTTGCCCGTGGTTTTCCCGATGGTGTCTTCCCACAAGAGTTTCGGCGTGGCGAAAAGGCGGTTCCTTGCAAATGTAAGCGATCCGAACGACACGATAACCGCAAGCGCCAAAGGAAGCGCGGCCTTTATCAACCCGGGATATTTTTCCAAAATCATGTGCGCCAGATAGGTTACCGCGCCCAGAAAAGCCGGCAGGGCTATATAGAGCCGCCTTTCCGCGTAAGCGTCGAAAATGGTTATAAAGGAAGAAGTGACCGAAAGCGAAACAAGGAACCACAAAATGAAAAATGAAACCGCTTTTCTTTCCCTGAAATATAGATACGCGGCGAAAAGCATAAACAGTAGCAGAAACCCGCCCGCTATTACCTGGGGATCGGCGGGCGAAAGCCTGTAATCGCTGTCGGCGTCAAATGCCAGATTTACGGGAACGAAAAGCCTCGGGATGTACCGGAACGCAACCACTACCAGTTGCGTGTAAAAGTAGGTGATCGGCGTTATCGTAAATTCGGGAGTGGAACTCTCTGTCACATATCCTGTCATCGCCGCCCTGTACGCGAATATAATCGGCACCACGAGCCAGAATATCGCAAGCGCCGGCAGCGACTTTTTGAAATTTTCTTTGTCGCTGAACTGGAAGGCAAAGACCGTAAGAAGAGCGGGCAGGGTTATTGCGATTTCCTTTGTAAGGCATCCCAGTACGAACGCGAAAAGGGCGATGGAAAAGCGAATCCCCAGCTTGAAGCCCGAAGCCGTTACAAGCCGGAAAGACAAGAGGTAGAAGAATACCGCCATGCCCGTTGAGCGGGAGGAAACATATGTGACCGTCTCCACGTTTATGGGGTGCACGGCGAATACCATCGCCGCAAAAGCCGCCGGGAAGGGACTGCCTATTCCGTCTCTATTGAATATGTCGGAGAGAATTAAAAATACAAGCCACGAACTTGCAATATGAAAAAGGAAATTGACCACATGAAACCCGAAGGGGTCAAGGCCGTTCGCGGCAAAGTTTAACGCTAATGTTAAGTACAAAAAAGGGCGGTTGGGTGAATCCGAGGTTAAAACGGATTTAAGGTTCGAAAGGTCGCGCAATTCCGCGTTCAGGAAAATGACGTGTAGGTCGTCTAATATGAAAGGCACGTTGAAGGAGTTGGAGTAGCTAAAGAGCGAAATAACTGAAAGGATTGCGAAGAAAACCGGTCTGGAAAAGTTCATATTTTAAAAAAGTACCATAAACACCTTTTATTTTCCAAAAGATACTGTTTTAAGGTAAAATTGCACACGGTATTTTTAGATTATTAAATGAGTGTCGAATGTTTAATTCATATTGTCCTAAAGGCCGCATTCCCATGCCCGATTTTTATATCTTCACTTTGGGCGGGCATCAAAAACACACCCCATGTCTCGAACGGGAAAGTGGGTAACGGGGCTTGAAACCGGTAAATATTTTTCCGGTATTTTCGGCACGCATTGGGCTTATAGTCTTTGCCGCCATTGCCGTTACGATTCTTGTCTTTACCAAAACGGTCCCCAGCGCGGCATGGTGCAACGATACGTCCAGGCTGGCTACCGCGGAGTCACTTGTGGAACGCGGAACATTTGCCATTGACGAATCGTACTTCGCCAAAACCTGCGACAAGGTAAAGATAGGAGACCGTTTCTACTCGGACAAAACGCCTCTGATGGGGGTTTACATGGCCATACCTTACTGGGTTCTTTACAATGTCTTCGGACTTTCCTTCAGGGAAAACCCGGAGGTCAGCTATTACATCTTGTCGGTACTTTCAACGGGGCTTTCCACTTTGCTGTTGACGGTCTTTCTCTATAGGCTTCTCAGGCTTGGCGGGGCCAGGGAAAACACCGCTCTGGCGCTAACTGCCGTGGCGTATTTTTCAACCATAACGATGTCGTATTCACTCGTAATCACAAATCACATTCCGGCGGCCGCCTTCATTGTCTGCGCTTATTATTATGTTTTCAGCGGAAAACACGTCGTGGGAGGCATATTTGCGGGACTGGCCGTCTTTGCCGATCCGGAGGCGGTTTTTTTGATAACGCCTCTTTTATTCAACCGGGGCTTCATCAAGGTCGTTGCGGGCGGCGCGCCGGTGGCCGTTGTTTTCATCCTTTGGAATTACCTTATGGCGGGCAGCGTCCTTCCTTTCCAAATGCGTCCGGAGCTGTTTCAGTTCAAAGGCTCGTTTTTCGCCAATCCCGAAGCGCTTTCCGGAACGGCGATCAAACACAAAAGCATTGACGGTTACCTTTCATACCTTTTTCATTACACGTTCGGAAAAAGGGGACTTTTCATTTACAGCCCCATATGCATTCTCGGCCTGGCCGGATTGATAATGCATTACAGGAAATTCCCTCACGTTGTTGCGGGGTTTATTCTTTTTATCCTGGGGACGACGCTGACCACGAATAACTATTCAGGCTGGTCATACGGCGTCAGGTGGCATCTGCTCGTAATCCCCTTGTTGGTTTACGCCAGTTTTCCGCTCTTTGAGAAACCTTCAAGGGTTGTTAAGTCCATTGCCGCGGCGCTTGCGGTTGCCGGTCTGCTTTCTTCGGCAGTTGGAGCTATCGATCCCTATACCATCACGATGGGTAACGATTCGTCCTTTAAGGCGCAGTTTTCCGGCGAAAGGCGTTACGTTGAACATGTATATACGGATGCAATGATATTTATAGAGGACGGCAAATACAAATATGCAAAAGCGAGGTTGAAGGAAAGCCTTCGCAGGAATCCCGATTTCCGCCCCGCCAGGAAAACGCTTGCAAGACTAAACGCCGCCCTTGAAACGGGCGCCATTATCAAAATAAAAAAGCCTGAAACGGCCAGGTAATAGGAAATGGCTTTTTTACGGGTTCCTATTCGGATAATTATTGTATATCCTTGTACGGATTATGGGGCTTTGTTTCTTACGAATTCTTTTTGGGGCGTACGGATAATTGAAAAACCATATTAAGGGCCTGTTATTGGCCTTGTTGTTTACGGTCTTGTTTTACAACACGGGCGCCTTTGCGCTTGGGCTTGGCGATATAGACGTCAAAAGGGCGTACAACAAGAAGTTTCTGGCTTTGATACCCGTTTATCTGGCGGAAGGCGAGGGGGAGTTCTCGGCGCAAGTCGGTAGCGAGGCGGATTACGAGCTTATGCGGATTGTAAGGCCGGGATTCGTGGACACGATTGAAATAACATTAAGGGACGATCCCCGAAGATCGGGACAAAAGCAGATAGTCCTTACTTCGCCACAGCCTATAGTGCATCCGTCGTTCAACCTTATCATCAAGGCTTCGGCGGGCGGCGGTTCGATACTGGAAAACTATTTCCTTGCGGTCGATTTCAGAAAAAGCCTTACGTTGGACCTTCCCGAAGACGAAGAAGTAAAGGAAGAACGCATCGGGGAAGAGAAAGGCATTGCGGAGGCGAAGGAGGAGGAGATGGCAAAGGAGATGGCAAAGGCTATTCCTGCGCCCGCTACCGAGCCGGGACCGGAAGCATTTCCGCAACCCGAACCACAAGCCAAACCCTCAGAGGTTAAATCCGAGCCTGTAACTGAACAGGCGCAGACGCCAAAGGTAGAAAGCGAACCCCAGCCCCAGCCGGAACCGGTAATATCGCCGGCAATATCAACACGGCCCCTTGAGGTCGACGCCGTTTCCGCCCCGGAGATACTGAAAATAAATTCCGATCCGCTCAAAAACACGATACTCGTCAAAAAGGGGAACACGCTTTACGGGCTGGCGCGAAAGCTTGGCGGCGGCAGCAAGCACCTGGCTAGAATAGTGGTGGCGCTTTATCTTGAGAACCAGCGGAATTTTATCGGCGGCAACATCCATCTTTTAAGGAAAGGCGCAACGCTTTCATACAACGAGGTAAATGAAATCGCAGGTGGAATATCGGAACACGACGCAAATGAGCTAATACAAAGGGACTGGGACCAGCGTCAATCCGCACGGAAAGCCCCCCTTTACATTGAACTGCCGTCGCCCCAAAAAGCCGTTTCCGGGCAGGAGCTTCTGGACGCCCTTAACGGCTGGAAGAAGAGCTGGGCGGCAAAGGATTTCGATGCCTTCGCCACATTTTACTCGGACGATTTTGTTTCGCCCAAGGGGCTGGGCAAAAAAGAATGGATAAGTTACCGCAAGAGATGGAGCGGGAACAAGTCGGACATAAAACTGGTACTTGAAAAAATAAACATCGCAAGGGGAGGGGACACCATAACCGTTTACTTCACCCAGTTTTTCATGTCGAACCGCTATAACTCAGCCGGCCTCAAGCGCCTTGTTTTCAAGCCGACGGACGACGGACCGAAAATTTCGGCGGAATGGTTTTATCAGCGCAGGGCGGTTATGGGGAAAAACCAGTGGATAATCCACGTTGGCACGTTCGGGGGCAGGGCGACATCGATGGCGTACATTGAAAGGCTTCGAAAGGCGGGTTTCCCTGCATTCGAGGTGAACTCGTACCTGAAAGAAGGCAAGACGGTCTACCGCGTTGCCATTGGCCGCTTTGCGAGCAAAGCCGTGGCAAGGCAAACGGAGATGAAACTCCGGGAATGGGGCGAGGTATACGCGAGGGTGCTTAAGATGCCTTTCGCCGTAAAGGTGGTGGCATTTGACAATTCGGCCCGGGCGAACGATACTCTTGCGTTGCTGCAAAAGAAGGGTCTTTCGCCTTATTTGCACGAGAAGACGAGAGTGGACAAGGTAATATACGGCGTCTATCTGGGCGCGTTCCCTTCCGAAAACGAAGCGGAGAAAATTGCTGGGAGATTAAAATCGAAAATTTACAATATACGCGTTGAAGCCCCTTAATATGGAACCACAGATTACGCCCTTCAAGGGATACAGGTACAACGCGGCGATTGCCGGCGACATGGCATCTCTTCTTGCCCCGCCGTACGACGTAATTTCGCCGAATGATCAGGATGAGCTATACAAAAAAAGCGATTACAACATCGTCAGGTTGATACTCGGAAAGACATCGCCGGAAGACACGCAAGACGACAACCGCTACACGCGCGCCTCCGCAACGTTGGCCGAATGGCTAAAAAAGGGAGCGTTGAAGCAAGACGAACAGCCCGCAATCTACGTCTATTCCCAGACGTATACCGTTGCGGGGCATATAAAGACAAGAACGGGCTTCATAGCGCGCAGAAAGCTGGAGGACTTTGGCGGTTCCGTCCTCGCTCACGAGAAGACCTTCTCCGGCCCCAAGGCGGACAGGCTCAACCTCGCGCGGGCGTGCAAATTCAACTTCAGCCAGATATTCGGACTGTACACGGACGCCCAAAAGGTAACGGACGCGTTGCTGGCGCGGGCAGCGAAAGGCCCGCCGATAATCGACGTAGAGCTTGAACAGGGGCAAAGGCACGCTTTGTGGCCGGTCACCGACCCGGAGTGGATAAAAAGCCTTGTCGA
>SDBV01000888.1_pt1 | contig 43648 bp, 42 predicted proteins | sample 2277081 | NCBI WGS metagenome assembly SDBV01 (sample SAMN10402039, study PRJNA504765) | marine sediment metagenome | isolation source: marine sediment core GS10_PC15, 223 cmbsf | place: Arctic Ocean: Southern Knipovich Ridge | collected 2010
TATGACCCAAACAGAGACTGTATTAAGGCAGGCTTTAAGGGAGATTGTAAAGCCTACACTATTCATAAACAAGGTTGACAGGCTAATAAAAGAATTGCAGTTAACACCAGAACAGATGCAGGAGCGCTTTCTAAAGATAATCACTGCTGTAAACAAGCTTATTATGGACATTGCACCAAAAGGTTATGGTGAAAAATGGCAGGTAAATGTGCAGGATGGCTCTGTTTGTTTTGGAAGTGCATTCCATAAGTGGGCGCTATCCATTTCATACATGCAGAAAAAAGGGATTACATTTAAGGAAATCATAGAAGCTTATACCTCTCAAGATGACAAGTATAAAGAGCTTGCAGATAAAGCGCCCTTGCATGAAGTTGTGCTTAACATGGTCATACAGCATCTTCCAAATCCCGTTGATGCCCAGGCTTACAGGATTCCAAGAATATGGCATGGTGATTTAGAAAGTGAAGACGGAAAATCATTGGTAAAATGTAATCCTAATGGCCCATTGTATTTTGTCATAACAAAAATTGTTATTGACCCACAGGCAGGAGAAATATCTGCAGGAAGATTATTTTCCGGAACTGTCACCAAAGGAACTAATGTTTACTTAAATAGATTAAAGCAGCCATCTAAGATACAGCAGGTGTTCATTTACAACGGAGCAAAAAAAGAAATTGTTGATAATGTACCAGCAGGAAATTTCGTAGGAGTAGCAGGGGTAAAGGCAAATTCAGGAGAAACAATAACCTTGGATGAGAATGGAACTGCATTTGAAAAAATATCCCATATATTTGATCCTGTTGTAACTAAGGCAATAGAAGCTAAACAGCCAAGTGATTTGCCAAAATTAATTGATGTTTTGAGAATGGTTGGAAAAGAAGACCCAACAATCCAGATTGAAATCAACGAGGAAACAGGAGAACACCTGATGCACGGCATGGGAGAGCTTCATTTAGAGGTTATAGAGAACAGGATTAAGACAGAAAAAGGAGTTGAAGTTCAAACTAGTGAACCTATTGTTGTTTACAGGGAAACAATTACAAAGCCCTCACAAGAAGGTATTGGAAAAACTCCTAACAAGCATAATTTGTTTTTCTTTAAGGTTGAGCCATTGGAAGATTCAATTTCTGCTGCAATTAAAAAAGATGAAATTCAGGAAAGGAGGATAAAGAAAAAAGATTTGGAATTAAGAGATAAGTTAGTTGAATGCGGAATGGACAGCAAGAAAGCTTTGAAAGTAAAGGATATTTACAAAGGCAGTATATTCATGGACATGACGCGTGGCCAGGTGCATGTTGGAGAAGTTATTGATATGCTTCTTGATATGTTTGAGGATGTTATGTCCCAAGGACCATTAGCTCGAGAACCTTGCTTAAAGGTTAAGGTTATGTTGACTGATATGAAACTGCATGAAGATGCTATACATAGAGGTCCTGCTCAGGTTTATCCTGCTGTAAGGGAAGGCATAAGGGGTGCTATGATGACTGCTCGTCCATTAATTTACGAGCCTTACCAAATTCACAGAATTGAAGCTCCATCAGATTATTTAGGAGAGATTTCTAAGTTGATTTCTAATAAACGCGGACAGCTGCTTGATGCGCAGCAGGAAGGAAACTTATCAATTATTAAGGCAAAATTACCTGTTGGTGAGATGTTTGGCTGGTCTTCTGACTTAAGGTCTGCAACTGGCGGTCGTGGAAACAGTTCATTAATAGACCAGATGTATGAGAAACTGCCAGAAGAACTCCAGGAAAGAGTAATCAAGCAGATAAGAAACAGAAAAGGATTGAGTGATGCACAGGTTGGGGTTTAGAAACCCAAATAATAATCTCTCTGTTTTACACTTCTAATTTTTATACTTATTTATCCTTAAACTCATCCATCTTATCGAAGCTGTCAAAAAAGTCAATTCTTTTGAAGAAATCATCCTTGTCAATGTTCTTGGATAGATAGTTTTTAATCATTTTTACCACCGCCATATTAAATTAATTGCAGCTATGCCGTTAGGTTTTTCTTTCAACACATTTCAAAAATATTTTGGTATTTTTGTTTTGTATTTACTTGATTTATCTAACAGCGTTTGCTGCAACAAGACTTAGGAAGCAAAAGGTTTATATAAAAGTTGCGTCATATTATTATCCTAATAGGCCAAACTAAGCTAAATTTATACAAAATAGTGGCCTATTTAGGACAAATAAAAATGGAATTAGACGAGCAGGAAAAATTAATAGTAAAAGCTTTGATTAAAGATCCAAGAATGTCTGATAATAATATAGGCAAACTAACAAAAGTTCCAATACGCACAGTAAGCAGAAAAAGAAAAAAGCTTGAGCAGGAAAACAAAATAGGCTATTATGTATCAATAAACCATGAAGATAAAGCAAGGCATCTTTACTTGATCAAATTTAGGATGGGTCTTACCCAAACAAAAATAATGAATGAAATAAAAAAAGAGCCGAAAATAAAATCATTGTTTACAGAGATGATTTATGAATCAATGTTTGCAGAAATTGAAGGTCATACTGCAATCCTGATAACAGTAGAAGGTTCATCTGACAATGAAATATCTGAAAACTTTAACGGAAAGATTTTGCCTTAATGATAAAAAACCACGGCGAAGGCTCTATAATAGAAATAAGCACAATAAGACTAAGTGAACCAGTAAGATTTTTCCATAATTATCTGCCATTCATAAATATGAAGCACGGAAAACTTGTGCATGACTGGAATCTTGATTCTATATATTTGTATTAGAAAAGAATGCCCCTACCGAGCTATATAACTTTAGTATACATTTGAGGCATTTCACTTCTTATTTAAAACTCTATAAAAACTTTGCTGCCAAAATATTACTCTGTCAATTTATAAAACTTACAATCTTTGATTCTTTCTATTTTAACATTATTGAAAATAATCTAAAAATATTTAAACAACCTCTAAATAATGTCCATTATCAACTAAAAGGATGTAAAAATGGCTGAAGAAGAGCAAAAAAAGGAAGATTCGGTTTATGACGAAGAAGGCAGAGAAAAGCTAGTGGAAGAAGGAGAGATGAGTCCAAAAGAAGCAGGGTTTATGAAAGGTTATGAAGAAGCTGACAAGGAAAAGAAAGAAAAGAAAAAAGAAGCTAAACCTGAAAGTGAAGAAGATCAAGTAAAGGAAGGTAAATGAAAGAAAAAATGAGGTGATTAAATAATGGCAAGTAAAAAACCTGTAAAATGTGCTGGTAAAACAAAATCAGGCAAAAAATGCAATAACTTTGCAAGCGGAAAATCAAAATGCTGCAATGCGCATAAGAAGTAATTTTTTATTTTTTTTATTTTCATTTAATATCAGAAAGTTTTTTTTGTTTCGCTTCTTTAGTTTCTTGATTTACTGGCTTGTCACCTTTATGCCAGCCTAAATAATATTGCAGTCTTTTCTCTTTTTTCAATGCTAATATAGGCTTCTTTTTCTTCTTGACTTTCTCTTTAGCTACTTCCTCATCTAATATTTTCAATAATCTGTCATCAAACATTTTCTCATTTCTTATTCATTTATGCCTATAAACGAATATTCCCACTCTACCATGTGTTTTGGTGCGTAGCTTATTCTTTTTGAATTTAATTTGTCCACTCTGCCTTAATTTCATTGCGCTAACGCTAACAGACCCGTAAGATGCCTTAAGCTTATCAGATATCTGTCTTGATGTAAACCATTTATTCCTGTTCTTTTCAAGGAAAGTAAATACTTCTTGCTGTCCCATATCTACATCCATCAAGAATCAGTGTTTAAATAGGTTTCTTAATTTTTTTATATGCACTTTTTCTACACTTCTCACATATCCCAGAATGGAAAGGATAAACCGTAAAAAACGTTTTACACTTCCTACACAATACTTTATATTTTATAATTATAACGCCCTATTACTTATTTAATACAGAACTCTATAAAAACATCCTTTTGTTCTGATGCCCCTACCGAGAATCGAACTCGGGTCACAAGCTCCGCAAGCTCATATTATATCCACTAAACCATAGGGGCGTAAGAATTAATAATTATGCCTAATTTATAAATATTGTTCAATAATCCCTTAAAAGACTAATCTGCCCTTTTCTTTTGCCTTTAGGAATCTCTTTTGTCTCCTGTCCAACCTGTTTCTTTACGCTTAAAGCAACTTTCTGACCTAAAATCTGCGTTAGTTTAGTTAAATCAGCTTTCTTAATATCTCCAACATCTTTTATCCTGTTGTAAAACAGTTTTCTTGCTCTAATCCTTCCGATTCCCCGCACTTTTATCAATGGCAGTAATTCTTCCCTTACACCATGCTTTAGCCTTAGCCTTAGTTTTACCAGCTCCTTATTCAGATACTGAAATTGCAAAATTCTGCTTATTTCCTCGCTGGCATACAGCAGCCAGTCAGCTATATTCAATTTGCTCTTTAATTCACCAGGCCTTGCATTAAAATTTTCAAGCAGGTATTCTTCGCCTTTTTCATTTATCCATTCATTAAGCATCAAAGCTGTCTTAACGCTGTTAAAAAAATCCTCATACTCAGGCTCGTACATAGAAGGCTCGTTCTCCAGCAATAAATCATAATGTTTAGCAAACTCTTCCTGGATTTTCTCCTGCTCCCTTGCACCTACTCTTAACAAAGGCCTCATTTCTAAAGTATGGCTTACCATCTGCAAAAATGAAAATTCACTTATTTTCTTGTCAGAAGCATTCCTTAGGCATGTAATAAAGAAATAAGCAGTCAAAGGGTCAATGTACAGCTCTGCAACTCTCTTTCCCATCAATGTAGCTTTTATTTTTTCATCACTATCTTTATTCATTTTATCAGCATCTGTAAAATCCCCTTTACTGTTCATCTGAATAAATTCCCATTCCTCCAGTAAGCTTAGCATTTTATCAATTATTAAAACAAGCTTTTCCATATCCACAAACTGGAAAGCCCAGAAAGTTTTGCCAAAAAAATCATTAATACTCTTCCTTGTATTTACAAAATTTGCAGCTATCAGGCTTAGTAAATAAGTCCTTAATACTGGCTCAACTGCTAATTTAGAATAAATATCCTCGGGTTTTCCCAAAATATATTTTTCATACAATTTTTTCTTCTCATTTTCGCTGGCTGCAACTACAATTGATTCTCCGAATTTGTCAAATTTAGGTCTTCCAGCACGGCCAGACATCTGTAAATACTCTAAAACCGGAATATACATCATGCCTCTGCTTCCAAACCTCCTTAAATCCTTAAGAATTGCCCTAAAAGCAGGCAGGTCCAGGCCATAGGCAAGTGTTGGTGTTGCACAAATTATCTTAATCAAACCATTCCTAAAATTATCTTCAATAAGCTCTCTTTGCTTGGCAACCAGGCCAGCATGATGAAATGCTATGCCTTTTTTTATACAACTTGCGAGCCTTTCACATTGCTTTGTAGGGCTTGATAATGCCTTTAATGCCTTATCGCTCAACTCAACCAGCTTTTTATTCTCAGTCTTAATCTTCTTTGCAATATCCTCTGCTGTTTTCTCAGCGCTTCTCTTTGTATTCGCAAAAACCAAAGCCTGCTTTCCAATCTTTATAGTATCTAGTGCTAAATCTAAAGCAGCATTCCCTGTTTCAGAAGAAATCTTTTTTACATTCATTAAAAAACCAAAATAATTAGGAATATTATAAATTTGTTGTTTTAAACAACCTCAACATTCCAGACCTTAGAAACAGTTTCTAAGCCATCGCTTACAGTAACCTCAACTTTCTTGCTTCCAGTTGTAGAAAATATTCTTTGATGCTGATTTTCACCTTCATACCCTTCAAAAAATCCAAATTTCCATGAATATGCCAGCTCATCTCCATCCATATCAGCAACATTCACTTCAAAAAGCACTGGCTCATTTCTGAGAGCAACTAAATTACCGCTATAATCAATTATCTCCGGAGCCTGATTTACATTCACAACTGTAATTTTAACTTTCTGCGAATCTACGTCAATCCCGTCAAAGGCAACAAAATTAGCTGAAAATTCTTTCTCAGTTCCATTAACAGCATCAAAATCAGGCTTCCAAACAAAAAGATTGTCTTTAAGCTTAGCGCCTTCAGGCAGTTCAGTAGCTGAAAATCTTATCGCATCATTATCAGGGTCAGAAGCGCTTAATTCTATCCTTAATTCATCACCTTCAAAAACTTCTGCATTTGCTACTTTATTAAGTGCAGGTTTCCTGTTGATATCATTAACTTCTACATTAACAAACATTGTTTCTGTAAAATAGCCGTCTGTTGCAGTAATCTTAACCATATAATCGCCAGCATCATCAAAACCGGTTTTTTTCTTATTGCTATTCATAAAACCAGAATATGAAAAACTAACTTTATCACCATCAGGATCATTGTATTTAGGATTAATTACAATTTCCTCTCCTTCATCTACTTCTATATCATCTACATTTTCTAAAATAAAAGGTCTGTTAACCTCTTTTACTTTTATCCATACTTCTTTTTCATCGCTTAACTCATTGCCCTGTACTGCAAAAATAACATTTATGCTTCTGCTCAAGAGTCTGAACTTGTCCAATACATAATCAAAAGCATTGTTCTTCTGAACAAAATCATATCCCGGGCTAAATATAAATTTATTACCATCCAGTTCTGCATTTTCAGGAGCATCTACAACAGAAAAAATCATTGCATCCCCATCAGGATCAACACCCTTCAATTCTATATTCAACTCTTCATTCTCATTTATTGTAACATCATTTAACCCAACTAGCTTAGGAGGCCTGTCCTTGTTTTTTATTGTAATCTTTACTTCTTTTTCCTCTTTAAAGCCCTTGCCTTCCACCTTAATCTTAACTTTATACTCTCCAGCCTGGTCATAGCTTGTTTTCCATTTATTATCGCCAAAAGGCTCGGTTATTTCATAAACCAGGCCGTATTTTTCAAAATCAGGCAGTTTTAAGCTTGCTGTTTCTGTTTCAAATGCCACTACATCTTCTATCTGTTCCACAAGACCCTCAACATCAACATTATTGACATCAATTTCCCATTCCCTGCTTATATTAAAAACACCATCACTAACAACAAAACTCACCAGGTATTGCCCAGCACTGTTATAATCTGTCTCAAACAGCATTTCATTTTTGTCAGAAACTTTTTCACCATCCAATATCCACTTAAAGCTCAATTCATCATTATTCAAATCAGAAGCAACAGCTTTGAATTCTATATTATTGGTTTCATCAATAGCAACAAACTCCTCTTTTGGAGTAGAACTGTCTATAGAAGGTTTTGCTTCTTTTCTGGTGACTATTATTAAGATATCTTCGCTTACCTCATTTTCCCCATCACTCACTGCAACCATAGATGCATATTCTCCTGCATCCCCGTAAGTGGTCTGCCATTCCCCATTATCATCCAAAGGGCTTGTAAATATGTAAGTGAGCACATCTTCCTTATCAGGATCGTCTACTTCAAGCCCTAAACTCAGCTTTTCTGTTTCATCAACTTCAAAAGTTTTTAAAGAACTTGCCAAATAAATACCACTAATGAATAATATTAGAAATAATGTTATTATTTTCTTCATTTTCCATTTTAAAAAAATAAAAAATCACTCCTTTTGGATAATATCCAGTATAACTGGTGCCCTATTTACATTCTCTACTGTTACTGTAAATTCTTCGCTTACAGTATCCACCCCGTCAGAAACTGTTGCTGTAACTGAATACTCCCCAGCATCATCGTAAGTTGTTTCCCATGTGAACATATTTCCATCCTGTACAAATCTTCCATCATCAATTCCAAAGCTTAACTCATCCCCGTCATTGTCAGTTGCTTCCAACTGAACAATAATTGTATCTGTTTCTTTTGCTTCTATATCATATACTCTGCTAAGCACTGGTTTTCTGTTTACGTTATTCACAGTTATGGACCATATCTTTTCTGTTTCAAATATGCCATCTGATACACTGACTTTTATGGTATGGGATCCAGAATCTTCATATGTTGTTTTGTATTCGATGGAATTTTCATCTCCTATTGTTACTCCATCAAGTTTCCATACATAGCTTAACTCATCATTATTCAAATCAGAAGCAACAACCTCAAATGCTAATATATCTGTTTCAGCAACCTCTACAACTGTGCCTTGTGGATTAACGCTGTCAAGTGTAGGTGCTTCCTCTTTCCTGTTGACTATTACCAAAACATCCTTGCTTGATGTTAGTGAGCCGTCACTTGCAGTTACAGTAACTGTATATTCTCCTGCATCTCCATAAGTGGTCTGCCATTCCCCATTATCATCCAAAGGGCTCGTAAATGTAAAAGTTAGCACATCTTCATCAGGATCCTCTGCTTTTGGAACCAAACTTACCAGTTCTGTCTCCTCAATAATTATTGCAGTTGCATCTTCAAGAATTTCTTCATCATCATCAACAAGTAAATCTTCAATATCAACTTCAACTTCCTCAACCTCTTCTATAAATATGTCCTCAATATCTATTTCAACTACATCCCCAAATATAGTTTCAACTTCCTCTACATCTGCTTCTTCTTCAGCTACCTCTTCTACCTCTATCTCCTCTGCAAATAAATCCTCAATATCTATTTCAACTTCCCCTACACTTACTTCCTCTTCTTCCACAGATTCTTCTATTTCTATGGTTATAGCTTCTTCAGGAACTTCCACAGCTTCTTCTGCACCAGACTCTTTTACGTAAAGAGTATCATAGACATCACAAGCGCTAACCAAAAAAAGAGAAATAATCATTAACACAATAAGGATTTCTTTTTTCACCATTAAATTACCTTTATTAATTGTAATTATTCTAGAATGATAACTTATATTTAAACTTTGTGGGTAGTGAAAATATTTCTGAGTTTTTAATGTATAATAGCAGGTACAAATTAGAAATGGAGAATGGGCCTGCTCAGATTTGAACTGAGGACCAATCGATTATCAGTCGATCATTCTAACCAGACTGAACTACAGGCCCGTAAAAAACGCCCTCGACCAGACTCGAACTGGTGACCTTATGGTTAACAGCCATACGCTCCACCTGCTAAGCTACGAGGGCATTTAGGTATCTTAAGAATTGGAATTTTGTTTATATATGTTTCGAATAATAAAATAAAAAAAATAAAAAAAAAGAATTAAGATTTACCTTCTTTTCTTTTTTCTTCCGCCTCTTACCATCTTTGCCATAGAGACGTCTCCTTTCTTGTCAATAAAGTAGAGATATCCTTTCTTTTTCTTAACCCCTACTTTGGCAACAACTTGTATCTTGGCTTTTCCTCTTTTCTTACCGCGAGCCATCTTAGCTCTGGCAACATTACCTTTCTTATCAAGAAAATACAGGTAACCTGTTGCTCTCTTTATTCCTACTTTTGCTACTTTTTGTGCCATTAAATTATCCCCTCCTATTATTTTTTGATTATTAGACGACCACCCGTCTTATAGTTACTATCCCCCAACCCCCCTTATATTTAAAGGTTTCGGAAACTCGACGAGTTTTTGAAGCCCAGAAAATTTTTTTTTGATTTTCCGTCGACAGTTCGTAATTATTCCAGCAATAGCAGGGCTGCCATAATCAACACACCAAGAACAATTGCAATGAACTGCAGCAAGGATTTTTTAACTTTAACTTCTTTATGCAGCTCAGGTATTAAATCAGAGCCTGCTATGTAAATGAAGTTACCTGCTGCAAAAGGTATGAGGAAAATAGTAATATTTTCCACATAAGAACTCATCACCAAAGCAACAATTGCACCAATAACTGCAGCCAGTGCAGTAATAAAATTAAAAAATAATGCTTTTAATTTTGAAAATCCTCCGTGCAGTAATACTCCAAAATCTCCTATCTCCTGAGGTATTTCATGCAGAATAACTGCTAATGTTGTTGCAATACCGACAGGAACATTGACTAAATAACTTGCACCAATAATTAATCCGTCAATAAAATTATGCACAGCATCTCCAAAAAGATTCATCATAGCAAATGGATGTATGTGCTCTTTTGAAGTAGGAATATGGCAATGCCTCCAATGAATAAATTTTTCAACAATAAATGAAAACCCAATTCCGAACATCAAATAAAAAGAAATGTTCAGTCCAAATCCTGTTTCTTCAACAACCTCGGGCAATAAATGAATAAAGGCATCTCCAAACAAAGCACCGGTAGAAAAGCTCACCATATAGAGCAGAATTTTTTTTAGCTTATCTGCCTTTATTGAAAGCGTCAAAACGCCAACAAAAGAAATCAAGCTAACTATTAATACGCTTACTAATGTATAAACCCAAACATCAAGCATAAGGTATCTGTTAAAATTAATTTATTTAAATGTTTGTTTTTATTCTTAGAATTAGAAAAAATTAAAAACATGGCAAGAACACAAAAACCATAATGAAAATCATTGCAGATTTGCATATCCACAGTAAATACAGCAGAGCATGCGGTAAAGAACTGGATATAAAAAATCTTGAAAAGTATTCAAAAATAAAAGGTGTTGGCCTTCTTGGAACTGGTGACTTTACACATCCTATATGGATAAAAGAGATAAAAGAAGAATTAAAAGAAGACGGCAGCGGAATACTTCACACTAAAACAGGATTTCCATTTGTTTTGCAGACAGAGATTTGTTTGATATATACAGATAAGGGAAAAGGCAGGAGAATACATAATATTGTGCTGGCTCCAAATCTGGATGTTGTAGACCAGATTACAGAATATTTTCTGAAACATGGCCGTATAGATTACGACGGAAGGCCGATTTTTAAGATAACATGCCCTGATTTCACAGAGTCTCTAAAGAAGATTTCAAAAGATATAGAAATAATACCCGCACATGTATGGACACCATGGTTTTCCTTGTTTGGAAGCATGTCTGGATTTGATTCAGTTGAGGAAGCATTCGACGACCAAAGCAAGAACATTTATGCTCTTGAAACAGGATTAAGTTCAGATCCTGCAATGAACTGGAGACTTTCCAAATTAGACAAGTATACATTAGTAAGCAACTCTGACTTACATAGCTTCTGGCCATGGCGCATTGGCAGGGAAGCAAATGTTTTTGATATTGAATTAACTTACAACAACCTAATAAATGCAATAAGAACCAAAAAAGGATTTTTACACACAGTTGAAGTTGATCCTAATTACGGAAAATATCATCTGGATGGCCACAGGGCCTGCAATATCTGTTTAGAACCGAAAGAATCCATAAAAAACAATAACATATGCCCAAAATGCAAAAGAAACCTTACAATAGGAGTCCTACATAGAATAGAAGAGCTTGCAGACCGCGATGAAGGTTTCAAACCAAAAGACGCAATACCATTCAAATCTTTAATACCTTTATCAGAAATACTTTCAGTTCTGCTTAATTCATCTGTAGCCTCAAAAAAAACCTGGCAGGAATACAATAAATTAATCGCTAATTTTAACTCAGAATACAACGTTCTTCTGGATGCAAAAAAAGAAGATTTAATCAAAGCCAGCAATGAAAAGATTGCAGACGCAATAATAAAAGCAAGGGAAGGAAAAATAAAGATAAAGCCAGGCTATGATGGAGAATACGGACAGCCGATTTTCGAAAACAACGCAGATAATGAAAAAGAGGAAATCAAAGAAAACAGGCAACAAGGATTGAATAAGTTTTTTTGATTATTTTTCCGACAAATTTAAATACATTCTATTTTATAATCAAATTTATGAACAACACATTATTAGGCTCTATTGATAAAAAAGCAATTAATACTTTCAGAAAAGACCTTCTTCAGATGTTAAGAATAGGGCAGGGAATTGATATGTATTACAAAGAATCAAATTCAGACTTAGACACTTACATGAAAAAATTTAATTCTTTGGTTGAGAGTTTCAACAAGAAATACAAAAACATACAGATGAAGGTAGTTAAAAAAACAAATGAAATTAACCTAAAGATACTCCTGAATGAAAAAAGTGTAAGAGAATGTTTTGAGAATGCCGCATCAAAAATTATGGGGGTACAATCAATAGGAACATCTAACTTCGGTGCAGCTATTGTTTCAAATGCAGAAGCCTTTTCTAGCGAGCTTGAAAAAGCCAAAAGCAAATTGTACATTACATATTACAGCCCGCAAACAGGCTCAAGCAATGTTTTCCTGCAGTTCGACAAAAAAGAAAAAAAAGTAGAGCTTGTTTATGAGCTAAAAGAAATTGAAAATGAGCCAAACCCGGAATTTCAATTAACAGCTTATTACGCCTTAAACCAGCCATACAATAAAAAAATAGACCTGCATGACGAAGGTGCAACATTAGGATTTTCAGAAATACCCAGCCATGTAGAGAAAGCAGACTATTTCAGAAAGTTTGATCCTCCTTTTAGCGAATGATTAAAACTCCTTAAGAAACTTTATCAGCTGATTTGCTTTCTCAAATTCCAGGAATTCTTCTTTTGTAACAGCAGGAACATCCTTTGGCTTTTTCTTCTTGAAAATAACCAGGTTATCCGCATCCAACAATTTTGATAATGATGAAAAATCAGGTCTTTCCTTGTCTCCTACTTTAGTGAGTACAAGTTCATTATCTTTCCTCGCTATTATATCAAAAGGAGTTTTGTTCGTATCAGAAGCTTCAAAACCCAAGTCAATATATTTTTTTGAAAAATCAGATTTGTATCTGCTTTCTATCTGGTGATTTCCAGAAAAAATGTTTATCTCCTTAAAAACCTGATGCCCAAAAATATCATAAATCTTCATGGCCTTGTTCAGTGTTATTTCAGAATCACCTTTTTCGTATTTGTCTATCATCCTGCTTGTAACTCCTACTTTCTTTGACAAGTGATTTAACGAATAACCCATCTCTTCCCTTTTCTTCCTGAGCTTGTTGCCTGCTATTGATGCAGTAAAACCTGCCTGCGTTCTTTTCACAAAAGGAAACTTATTCCTGATAGAGTTAACAAAAGTGGTAAAGTTTAATGTGTACAAATCAAATCTTGCATAAAGAACATTATCTTCCAGTTTATTGCCTGCTTTTTCTGCAATTATAATTGGTACAGCACCTATATAAGATGAAATGGTATTCATAGCATCTGTATATTCCTTAGTTACTGCATTAGCATCTTCCAGGACCTTTATCAGAAGTATCCTGTCCTGCTTCCTTGCAAGTAAATCAAAGCATGTTCTCGTAAGCGTCTTTACTGTAAAACCATCCTTAAGAAGAAATACTCCCAATTTATCAATAAGACCCTTCTTCATTAAAATAGCGAGTTTTATTGTTTTTAAAAAGCTTTCTGTTAGATGATTTTTTAGTTTTCTAAATTTTTTATTGTATTCTTTTTATTGTATTTTTAATTAATGAGTATTGTTCTATTGGCAAAATTTATAAGTAAGCTAATCTATACAAAATATATGATAATAACCCTATCAGGGAAAGCAGGCTCTGGAAAAAGCACTGTAGCAAAAGAGCTGGCAAAAAAACTCAATCTTAAGCATTATTCTATTGGAGCTTTAATGCGGCAGATTGCAAAAGAAAGAAATACCTCTTTAATGGAATTAAGCAAATTAGCAGAAAAAGACAAATCAATCGATATGGAGCTTGACAAGAAAAACATAGAGTTAAGGGGAGAAGATAACTTTGTTATTGATGGACGCTTAACAGCCTATTTCAACCCTTATGCAGAGCTAAAGATTTTTTTGGACTGTAATGATAAAGTCAGGGCAGAAAGAATACTCAAAGATAAAAGGAGTGATGAAAAAAGCAAAAACATAAGGGAGTTAATCAAAAAAATAAAGCAGCGCGAGCAGAGCGAGAGAAAAAGATACGAAAAGCTTTACAAAATTGATTATTATGACAAGAAATTATATAATTTAATAATTGATACAACAGATTTAAGCATAAATGAGGTTATTAATCAAATTATTGATTCAATTAAAAAATAAAAATTATCAAAAACACCAAAACATTTAAATAAAAAACTTTTATGCTTAAACAATACTTCTTAATTTTAAAATGGAACCAATAAAAAAGAAGGATTTTGTTGAAATAGAATATACGGGTAAGCTTAAGGAAGAGAATGTAATATTTGATACAACTGATGAAAAGCTTGCTAAGGAAAATAAACTGCACGGTCACGATTATGGTCCCATTATCATTTGTGTTGGTGAAGAACAGCTTTTGAAAGGCCTTGATAAAAATATCGAAGGAAAAGAAATAGGAAAAGAATACAGCATTGAAATGCAACCCGAAGATGCCTTTGGAAAAAAGAATGCAAAACTTATACAATTAATACCTACAAACAAGTTCAAGCAGCAGAAAATACACCCTATGCCGGGCATGCAGCTAAATATTGATGGAATGATTGGAACAATAAAAACAGTCAGCGGAGGAAGAACCTTAGTGGACTTTAATCATCCTTTGGCTGGAAAAGAGATTTATTATAAAATAAAAATAAATAAAAAAATAACAGATGACAAGGAAAAATTATCCAGCTACTTAAAATTAAGTCTTGGCACAAAGGATTTTAAAGCGGAAATAATCGACAGCAATGCAAAAATAAACCTAAAAAATGAAATACCGGAAGAGGCTAAAGAAAGGCTAACCAAAAAAATAACAGAGCTTATTCCTGGTGTAAAAAAAGCTGAATTTACTATTGGGGAAGACTCAAAAAACAAATAGTTTAAATATAAGTGATATCGTTAATATTAAATAACAAAGGGGAGGCAAATTGGAACCAGAAATAACAAATACACAAACAGAATCTTTTTCCCAGTCAAGTCCGTCAATTTCTCAACCAGTATCTAACATAAATATTGATGCTGAGCTTGAGCAGCTTTTAGCTAAACAAAAAGCTGCAATAAAAGTTGTAGGCACAGGCGGTGGCGGAAATAATACCATACAAAGAATGTTTGAGATAGGCATTGTTGGAGCAGAGACAATAGCTATTAATACAGATGCCCAGGATTTGCTTTATACAAATGCAGACAAAAAAATTCTGATTGGAAGAGATTTAACAAAAGGTTTAGGTGCAGGATCTGAACCAAGAGTAGGAGAAGAAGCAGCAAGGGAAACAGAACAGGAAATTAAAAAAGTATTACACGGCTCAGACATGGTTTTTATTACATGCGGTTTAGGAGGCGGAACAGGAACTGGCTCTGCTCCTGTAATTGCCGAAATTGCAAAAAAAGTAGGCGCTTTGACAGTAGGCATTGTAACATTGCCATTTTCAATGGAAGGCCAAAGAAGATATGAAAATGCTGTTATAGGTCTTGAAAAATTAGAGCAGATTGTTGACACTTTAATAGTAATCCCAAATGAGAAATTGCTGGAACTTGCTCCGGAACTTCCTTTACATACAGCTTTCAAAGTAGCAGATGAGATACTTACAAATGCCGTTAAGGGCATTGCAGAGCTTGTAACTAAAACAGGCTTAGTTAACCTTGACTTTGCAGATATAAGGGCAGTTATGAAAGGTGGCGGGGTTGCTTTGATTGGTGTAGGCGAAAGCGACACAGAAAACCGCGCAGTGGAGGCAGTTGAAAAAGCCATTAATAATCCTCTATTGGATGCTGATGTCTCAGGCGCAAACGGCGCTTTAATTAATGTTATTGGCGGGGAAGACATGACTCTGGATGAGGCTAGAAAAGTTGTTGAAACAGTGTCAGAAAAGCTTGATGAGGATGCAAGAATAATCTGGGGGGCCCAGATAAGCAAGGATTTGGAAAAAACTATAAGAACAATGCTAATTGTAACAGGGGTCAAAAGCTCGCAAATTCTTGGTTCTGGCATTAAAACAACAGATAAGAAGAAACAGGAAATAGAGGCAGAGCTGGGTATAGAGTTCCTTGATTGAAAATGGATTTAAATTCTTACTGGGTAAGGTTTAAAAGCTTTCTTAGTGAATGCGTAAGAGTATTAAGAGTGACAAGAAAGCCGAATAAACTGGAATTTAAGACAATAGTAAAGGTATCTGGTTTAGGCATGATATTGATAGGGCTTATCGGCTTTGTAATCACCATGTTAAAACAACTGCTTTTCCCCTAAAACATTTACTCAGTTGTGTAGCAATATCATAATCTTGTAGGGGTGGGACTTATATGGGGGTATAATTCTGATGGGAGGAAAAATATTTAGCGAAGCTAAATATTTCCCCAAAAGCTTTTAAATAGGGACTAATTTTCAATACTATCTAAGATGGAAGAAGAAGCAAAACAGTCAGAGATATACGGACTAAGAGTTACAGCAAATAGAGAAGACCAGGTTATGGACTTTATTGTAGCTAATGCTCAAAGAAAAAAGCTCGAAGTTTACGCAGTTGTAAGGCCGCATGGCATGCGCGGTTATATCTTTGTAGAAGCAGGCAACAGGACTGATGCCGAGCAGGCAGCTTTTAATGTCCCTTACGCTAGAGGTATTTTGCCTAAAACAGTTGAATATAAGGAAATAGAACATATGCTTGAGCAGGTAAAGCACGAAGTGAACATAAAAAAGAATGACATTGTTGAAGTGATTTCAGGACCTTTCAAGCGTGAACAGGCAAAAATAACAAGAATAGACAAGCAGAAAGAAGAAGTTGTTGTAGAGCTTTTGGAAGCAGCTGTTCCAATACCTATAACACTAAAAATGGATGCTGTAAAAGTAATAAGAAGGGAAACAGAAGAGGATGACAAGGAGTAAGGTTTATAAAAGAAATTCAGTTTCTAAATCTTAACATACAATTAAAATGGCATCACAGACAGTTGAAGCATTGGTTGCAGGAGGAAAAGCTACAGCAGCACCTCCACTTGGACCTGCTCTAGGTCCGTTAGGCGTAAACATCGGCCAGATAGTTGCAGATATAAACAAAAAAACTTCTGCGTTTAATGGTATGCAGGTTCCAGTTAAGGTTATAGTGGATATGGATACAAAGAAATTTGAAATTACTATTGGAACTCCTCCTGCATCTTCACTTATACTAAAGGAAGCAGGTGTAGAAAAAGGCTCTGGAAATCCTAAAGCAGACAAAGTTGCAGATGTTGTTATTGAGCAGATAATTAAAGTTGCTAAGATGAAAGAAAATAATTTACTGGGTAAGGGCTTAAAAGAAAAAGTTAAGGAAATAATAGGCACATGCAATTCAATGGGTATTTTGGTAGAAGGAAAGCCTGCAGTGGAAGCCATTAAAGAAGTTAATGAAGGAAAATATGACAAGGAAATAAAAGAAGAAAAAACAGAGCTTTCTGCAGAAGAAAAAGCCAAGCTAGATGAAGAAAGGAAAAAACTTGCCGCAGAAATGGAAGAAAGGCGTGCAGAATTTGAAAAAACCGCTAAAGGAATTATTGCAGAGATGGCTGGCAAGGAAAGAGGAGAAATTAAGGCTAAATTATCAGAAGCCAATATCCCCGATGCTATAATCAAGGAATTATTGCCAGTAGAAGGAGAAGCTGCAGGAGCAGAAGCAAAACCAGGAGAAGCACCAGCTGAAGGAGCAAAACCAGCAGAAGGAGCAGAGCCTGCAGCAGGCGCAAAACCAGCTGAAGGAGCAAAACCAGAAGCTAAGAAAGAAGAGCCAAAAGCAAAAGAGAAGAAGAAATAATTAATAACCCAAACTGTTTTTTATCTTATTCTTTAAAAAACCTATCACTTCTTTTAAATTCAATGTTATTTCTTTCCAGAATTTCTAAAATACGTTGCTTTTCTTTCCCCAAACCTTTCCAGTCCAGCAAAACAAACTTAGATTTTGGAACAGCTTTTTCCATCGCTTTCTTGATTAAAGTCTCGTCTAAATTTTCCAGATTATATTTTGCGCATATATGGCCGACAGCCAAATTACTTTTTAGCATTACCTTATTTGCAGCATGGTTGTAATGGCTCCCTCCAATAACAAAAACACTTTCATAGTTCGTATTTTTATTATTATTTTGTTCATTGAAATTTTTATTTATTGATTCGTTATTATTGTCATTGTTGTTTTTTTTCATTGCGTTTATCATTGATTTGGCCACAATGCTCCCTGCCTCCCTATCTTCCCATTCTTTTTCAGAACTTCCAATTTCCACAAACAAAACTGGCTTTTCCAGATAAGGCCCATGATGGGTTGCTTCCATAGTTGCTTCAAATTCAGAATTCTGGGAATTTTTATCCAATTCAATAAGTATGCCTTTCATAAAGGCGCAATATGCTGTGCATAATTCCCTATCCTTCCCGCCAAACTCTGCTTTCCCAAAATTACCAGTAACATGCACAGTTAGGCTCTTTCTTTCATCTTTTGCACTATGTCTTGATATAAAAATAAACAAATTTGCATCTATTTTTTTGTCTAAATCCTCTGAAAAAATCAACTTAGAATTAATTGTATACAATTTTATATTTTTATCATCTAAAATGGATTGATACACATCATTATTATCAAATTGCCCTTCTGATTTAACAAAACCAAAATTATTGATAAGGTTTTCTTTAATATTGACACTTGCTTTATCCTCCAAAGACGAAATGATTGCGATGTTCATTAGAATTAGGTTTTGAAATGGAATTTATAATAGTTGTTATAAGTATCTAAATAAGTATAAACATAAGCATATTTTTCCCAAATTATGAGTAAAAAACACAAGATTTAAATATAAGTATATTTATAAGAATAAAAATATACTAAAATATAAGTAAAATGCCAACAGAATTCAAGAGAAAACTCTACAAAAGAGGTTCTAGTTTTGAAACAACTATTCCTATGCCTTTGCTGTTTGCTTTAGACAAGAACAAAAAATACAATGTCATTTTCTTATTTGATACTGATGCTAATAAATGGTATATCAAATTTGAACAAATAGAAAACAAATGAGGTGGTGTTATGTACAGATTCAGTAGATTTTTGGACTCGTTAGAGCATTACGAACTGGTTAGGTTAAAGCAGGAGATGGAAAAGGGCACCTTAGACATTACAAAATCAATCCAGAAAAAGATAAAAGAGCACGAAAAGATGCATGCAAGCTACTGCACAACCTGCTCCAACACATTGGACTCTTACAATATAAACAACTATACAATTATCTTTGGTCCTGAAGACTTCAGGAAAAAGGCATCCTTTTGCGGTCTGGACTGCCTGGAGTATTTTCTGACAAAACTAAAGCAGATGCAAAAAACTGAGAAAAATACAGAAAAAATTGAATAGATTCCTAAAAAATTGAAAAACTAAACAAGGCGGTGGTAAAATGCAGATTAAAGACATTTGTGAAATAATGGGAAAGACAAGAGAAGAAATTGAAGATATATTGCAAAAAGGGGATGTTATTGAACTTAAACTAACAGAAAAATAAAATCATTTAGTAAAATGCACGATAAATCTATTAATGAAGTTTTTAAAGCATTGAATGCAAAAAAGGAAGGCCTTACAGAGAAAGAGGCAGAAGAAAGACTAAAAAAATACGGCTATAATGAAATAAAGCAGGGAAAAAAAATAAGCCCAATCAAGATTTTTCTGGATCAATTCAACAATGTGGTTATTTACATTCTGCTTTTTGCCCTTGCTGTTTCTATTTTTCTTGGAGAAACTGTTGATGCAATTGTTATTGGAGCAATAGTAGTTGCAAATGCCATCTTGGGTTTTATACAGGAATACAAGGCAGAAAAATCAATAGAAGCCCTAAAAAAACTAGCCAGCTTAACTGCGACTGTAATAAGGGACGGAAAAGAAAAAGATATTGACGCAAAGTTACTGGTTCCAGGAGATATAGTAAAGCTGGAAACAGGAGATAAGCTGCCAGCTGACTGCAGGATTTATGAATTAGTGAATCTACAGACACAAGAAGCTACCCTGACAGGAGAATCAACACCCATAAAAAAAGAACTAATTGTTCTTGCAGAAAAGACTCCTTTAGCAGACAGGCTTAACATGGCCTTCTCCGGAACAATAATAACAAACGGCAAAGGTCGTGCAATAGTAATATCCACAGGAATGCAGACAGAAATTGGAAAGATTGCCACTTTAATTGAGGAAGTAAAACCAGAACTAACTCCTCTTCAAAGAAAACTAAACACTTTGGGAAAAAAGATAGGCATAGCTGTGGTAATAATCAGCATTGTAGTTTTTCTTGCCCAGCTTTTTAAAAATCCGGTTATTATCGGGCATTTAACATCATTTGAATTTCTTGAGTTTCTTAAAGGATCCAGGGAGTTTTTCCTTACAGCTATTGCTTTGGCTGTAGCAGCTATACCTGAAGGACTGCCGGCAGTTGTTACAATAGGACTTGCAATAGGAATTAAAAAAATGGTCAAGAAGAATGCCCTGAACAGAAAGCTGCCGTCTGTAGAGACATTGGGCTCAACAACAGTAATATGCACAGATAAAACAGGGACATTGACAAAAAATGAAATGACAGTAAGAAAAATATATGCCAATGGAAAAATCATTGATGTCACGGGCTCTGGTTATGAAACAAAACGTGCATTTTTATTTAATAATAAAAAAATTAATCCAAATGAATTAAAATTATTGCTTAATATTGGAGCCTTGAATAATGACGCTTCTTTTGACAATAAGAATGTGATTGGTGACCCAACAGAAGCAGCCCTAATATTAAGCGCTGCAAAAGCTGGAATAAGCAAAGATGCACTGCAGAAAAAATATCCAAGAAAAAGCGAGATTCCCTTTACTTCTGAAAGAAAAATAATGACCACTCTGCATAATATTGATGACAGCAATGTAGCTTATGTCAAAGGAGCTCCGGAAATTGTGCTTGGGCTGTGCAGCTCTATATATGAGGACGGAAAAATAAAAAAGCTTACAGAAAAAAGAAAAAAAGAGATTTTGGAAATAAACACCAATTTTGCAGATAGTGCCTTAAGAGTTTTGGGTTTTGCATTTAAAACAGTAATGGATAAGTCAAGGACAGAGAAAAACCTTATTTTTGTGGGTCTGCAGGCAATGATAGATCCTCCAAGAGAAGAAGTAAAGGAAGCAATAAAGAAGTGCAAAAAAGCAGGTATAAAGATTGTTGTCATAACTGGGGACCACGAAATAACTGCAAAAGCAGTTGCAAGGGAAATAGGTATAGAAGGCAGATCAATCACTGGTGCAGAGCTGGAAAAAATAAAAGAAAAAGATTTAGAAAAACACGTTGAAGAAATCGTAATTTACGCAAGAGTAAATCCAGAGCATAAAATCAAGATTATAGGCGCATTAAAGAAAAAAGGCCATATTGTGGCTATGACTGGTGACGGCGTAAATGATGCTCCAGCATTAAAGAAAGCAGACATAGGCATTGCAATGGGCATTACTGGAACAGATGTTGCTAAAGAAGCTTCTGATATGATTTTACTGGACGATAATTTCTCATCTATTGTTAATGCAGTTGAAGAAGGCCGCGGAGTTTATGATAATATACGAAAATATTTCAGCTATCTGATTTCCGGCAACATAGGGGAAGTAATGATTATATTCCTAAGCATCATATTTGGCTGGTCTTTGCCTATGACAGCTACGCAGATATTATTAATTAATTTAGTTACAGATGGGTTGCCGGCAGTTGCCTTAAGTTCAGACCCCTATGAGCCTAATGCAATGTCCAGAAAACCCAGAAAAAAGGATGAACCAATTTACCATAATCTCAAACCATTTTTACTTTATTATCCGGCAGCATTAATAATAGTTGGATTAAGTGTATTTTATTATTTCAATTTTGTAAAAGGAAATTTAATACAGGCGCAAACAGCAACATTTTTGACAGTAGCAATGTTTGAGCTCTACCAGGCATTTGCATGCCGCTCAACAATATATCCTGCAATAAAAGTAGGCTTATTCAAAAACAAATGGCTGATATTAGCAGTAGCAAGTTCATTTATCTTTATTGTCGCATCAATCTTTATTCCCTCATTTGGAAGTTATTTAGATATGGTTCCAATTACAATTGCAGAATTCATGGCTATAGTTGCCTTATCCAGCATCGGAGCAATAATAATAGAATTGACAAAGCATCTTAATACAAGAAATGAGCAGATTAGTTCTGGATTAATTACTTAGAACAGTCAACCTTTAAATACCCCTAACCTTTCTCAGATATTATGAAACGAACTTTTTTTACTGAAATAGTGGAATTAATAAAAAAGAAAAAACCTACAAAAAAACAGCTTGCTATAGAAAAAACAAGGCTGTGCAGAAAATTTCGTTTGAAGAGAATTCCCACTGATATAGAGATAATGCTGCATGCAGCTCTTAAAGACCTTCCAAAAATAAGAAAATTTCTTCTTACAAAGCCAACAAGAACAATTTCAGGTGTAGCTGTATGCGCAATAATGACCAAGCCTATACCATGCCCACATGGAAAATGCTCTTATTGTCCAGGTGGCCCTGAAAGTGTTTTTGGTTCTGTACCTCAAAGTTATACTGGAAAAGAACCAGCTGCAAGACGTGCAATAAGAAACAAATACAATGCTTATCTGCAGGTTATGAACCGCTTAGAGCAATATGTTGTTGCAGCTCATGTTCCCGATAAAACAGAGCTGATTATAATGGGGGGAACTTTTCCAAGCTTCCCAAAATCTTACCAGGAAAATTTCATAAAAAACGCAATGCAGGCAATGAATGATTTTTCATCATTGTTCATTAAAAATAATAATTTAGATATAACCAAATTTAAAGAATTCTTCCAGTTACCAGGAGATATAACAGATAGTAAAAGAACAAAAAACATACAAAAAAAGCTATTAAAAAATAAAAGAAAAACAACTCTTGAAAAAGAACAAATTAAAAATGAAAAATCAGCTATAAGATGTGTAGGGCTTACAATAGAAACAAGGCCTGATTATGGGAAGCTTAAGCAGGCAAATGAAATGCTAAGATTAGGCTGTACAAGAGTTGAATTAGGCATACAAACAGTATATGATAAAGTTCTTGAAAAAATAGAAAGAGGACATTCAGTTAAGGATTCCATAGAATCAACAGAAATTCTAAAAGACTTGGGCTTTAAAATAAATTATCATATGATGCCTGGTTTGCCAGAAGTTACAGAAAAGCAGGACCTTGCAGCACTAAAAACTTTGTTCAAAGATGAAAATTTCAAGCCTGATATGCTTAAGATATACCCGTGCATGGTTATGAAAGGAACCAAGCTTTTTAAAGAATGGAAAAAAGGTAATTTCAAGCCATTAACAACAGAAAAAGCAGCTTCTTTAATTGCCGAATTCAAAAAATATGTTCCGGAATATTGCAGAATAATGCGCGTTCAAAGAGATATACCGACATTCATGACATCATCCGGTATTGACAGAACAAACCTAAGGCAGTATGTTGAAAAAATATGCAAGGAAAAAAATATAAAATGCAGATGCATAAGATGCAGGGAAGCAGGATATAATAAAAATATCAATATCAATAATTTAAAAATCAAAATAATAGAATATAATGCGTCTCATGGAAAGGAATTCTTTATTGTAGCAGAAGATAGAAAAAATGATGTTTTATTTGGCTACTGCAGGCTAAGATTCCCCTCACGCTCATTAAGAAAAGAAATCACAAAAGATTCTGCTTTAATAAGAGAGCTTCATATTTATTCAACAGCAGTGCAGATTGGTAAAAAATCCAAAGAAAGCTTCCAGCATAGAGGCATAGGAAAAAAACTAATGAAAATAGCTGAAGAAATTGCAAAAAACAATAATAAAAATAAAGTTGTTGTTTTATCTGGAATTGGAGCAAGAGAATACTTCAAAAAGCTTAATTATAAATTAGAAGGGTCTTATATGGTGAAAAAATTAAACTAAAGGTGAGTTAAATAACTCGTATAGTTCTTTTAACTTTATTCCAAATTCTGGATTAAAGAACTTGCTATGTTTAGTATGATCTTTGGTACTAGACCTTGCAACCCATCCTCTGTCTAAATTAAACAAGGACTCTAAGGATGATGGTATGATAACAACCATGTCTTGGGAACCCGTTTGGTGATGTACCATATCAGCTGAATACTGTCCATCAGGTTGGATAAGGTCAATCCAAGCATGACCCGTAGATTCAACTTTGGTGCTTGAATATGATGTATCAACTTCACTTTTATATAATCCCATTACAACTCTAGATTTGTTTCCCCCGTGTTTCAATGCTAAGCAGACAGTATTAGAGACAATACCACAAAGTCCTCTTCCATCCCAATCTTCCTTTGGTTGTTCCGAGTGCTTGTAATATGCACCCATCAAACCTTCCAGAATATGGTTATATCTATCTATTCTTGGAAGAAAAATATCCAATACCGTAGTTGCGTCTGGATGTATGAACATAATAAATCCCATTGAAAGTAAACCCTTTCCCTTTATAAAAGTATATCCCTAATATATACTTTGTATTTACAATCCAGTTACTTTCTGTATTTTAACAAACTTTATATTATAACTCTTACTTTTTTACATTATGCCAACCGAAATCCCAAATTCAGAAGAAATTGAATTCAAAGAGAAATTCATAGAAAGATATGAAAAATTAACAGACTTCAATGAATTCAAAAAATATTCATTATCTTTCCTTAGAAGATCTATTAGAGTCAATACTCTAAAAATATCAATAGAAGAATTAAAAAAAAGACTTGAAAAAACCTGGAATTTAGAGCAAATACCCTGGTGCAAGGAAGGCTTCTATATCGAGCACATAAAAAAAGAAAGAAGAGACATTGGAAACTTAATTGAGCATTCTTTGGGCTATTTTTACACTCAGGAAGCAGCTTCTATGATTCCACCAATTGTTTTAGAGCCAACAGAAAATGATATGATTCTAGATATAGCAGCTTCTCCTGGCAGCAAAACAACTCAAATTGCAGCAATGATGAAAAACAAAGGAATCCTGATAGCGAATGACTATACAACAGAAAGAATGAAGCCTTTAAGTTTAAACATTCAAAGATGTGGAATAACTAACTGCATAATTACTTTAATGCAGGGCCAATGGTTCAAAAACATGGAATTTGATAAAATTCTTGTTGATGCACCTTGTTCAGGTACTGGAACCATAAGAAAATCCCTTAAAACATTAAGAATCTGGAATCCAAACATGATAAAGCGCTTGTCAATAACCCAAAAACAGCTCATAGAGACAGCATTTAACGTTTTAAAGCAAAATGGAACCTTGGTTTACTCAACCTGCAGCTTAGAGCCAGAAGAAAACGAGGCTGTAATTGATTTTTTATTAAATAAATACGAAAACGCAAAACTAGAAGAAATAAAACTAAGTAACATCAAAAGAAGTGAGCCCATTTTAGAGTTTGAAAAGCAAAAATACAGTGAAGAAATCAAAAAATGCCTAAGAATTTGGCCTCAGGATAATGATAGTGAAGGCTTCTTTGTTGCTAAAATTAAGAAATTATAGTTATGCTAAGACTTCTTCTCTCTTCTTATTTTTACGTTTCTGTAGGGTTCATTTTTCTCTATAGATTCTTTTACAGCTTCTGCAGCAGTATAAGCTCCGCCTTTTTCAAGTAATTCTTTAGCTCTTTCTTCGTCTACTTTTACCCCTTTAATAATTTCAGACATGATATCTAAACTTCCGGATAATTCTTGAAAAACATTTATTATCCAGTATTTAGAGCCTTGTGTATCTCTGTTATAGCCAGAAATGTTGCCTCTGCCAACCGAAGATAATTTGAACGCTTCACCTCCTATATCTATAGCCTTTCTTTTTACAGTTTCCAGCACATCAGGATTTCTTTTCTGCGGCATAATGCTACTGCCTGTGCAATATTCTGGAGGTAAGGAAATAACATTTATCCCTTCCATACTATCAATGATAAAATCCTGGGCCATTGTACTCAGATGATTCATCATAACCTTAATCGTATCAGCCAATTTAACTTCAGGTTCCCATCTTGTAGTAACTGTGTCTATAGTGTTTTCTGTTGGCCTGTCAAACCCCAAATTTTTAGCTAACCCATATCTATCCAAGTTTATTGGTGAACCAAACCCAGCAGCAACGCCTAATGGGCATTCGTCATATTGTTCTAACCAAAACTCCAAGGATTTTTTATCTCTAGTTAATGCACTTGCATAAGATTCCAATAGTTTACCATATGTAGTAGGCATAGCAACTCTGTGGTGTGTGTAGCCAACAAAAACTAAATTTCCTTTGTTATTTATTTCCCTTTCAATTGCTGATGTTAGGGATGTTAAATCACGATGTGTAGTAAATGATTGATCTTTCATCCACATTCTCATCAAAGTGGCAACTTGGTCATTTCTGCTAAGGCCAAGATGAATATTGCCCACTAAATCTGCACCATACAATTCATGTAATTGTGATTCAACAAGGGTATGAACATCTTCATAACCAACTACAGAAAGTTCTCCAGCAGAATGTTTTTTGCAAAGTTTTTCTAATCCATTTTGCATTGCTTTATGTTGTTCATGGGTTATATAATCTAACCTGAGCAATTCAGATGAATAGAACCTGTCTAATCTCAGCTGATAAGGGATTAACAGATCATCATATGGTTGTTTTGGTTTATTATCCAAACCTGTTGAGAATTCTATAGCTTTTCTATTTGTTTCACTTGAGTTCCAAAGTTCCATTTCCATATTTCCTATGCTTTACTTAAAGATTTGAATTTACTAGCTTGTAAAGATATTTTTAATTACTAAAATAAGGAGTACAACTATATATTTAAATTTTTTTGATTTACATGAACGCAGATTTAAATATTAAAAAATCATAGAACTAATTCTTCTTAAATCCATTGCCCATCTTGGCAAAACCATTGCCCATCTTGGCAAAACCATTGGTCATGTGAAGTTCCTTAATTCTGCCTTGCAGGAACTCAATAGTCTTTTCATTATCCTGATGATTTAGCAAAGATCCGCATTCAGGGCACTTAAACCCAAAATCAGTTGCCTTTTCAAAATTAACCCTTACGCAGGCATTTGGGCAAAGATAGAAATTACCCCTGTTTGCCTCCTCTACTCTAAGCCTTTCTGTAAACTTGTCAAGCTTAGAATAATGAAGGTTCTTCATCAAATCCTTAATCCTTTTCTTGTTGAATGTCCAGTAGCTTATATACCAGCCTTTTTGCCTGTCCTTTTTCCTGTAATAACTGACTAGATTATGGTTGTAAAGCCTATATAGGATATTTCTTATTTGATGTATATCGGTTTTCACTTTTTCTGCAATCTTGAAATCAGAAATATTCTTCTTGTCCTTAAGAAATTCAACTACCTTTAAGCTATCTTCTCCAACGATTTCTTTCACAGTCTCATAAATTTTGTTGTTTGTTACTTTCATTTTAATTATAAACCCCCGCTTTCCAATTGTGGAACTTAAAATTGCATTACAGCCTCTTATCTCACTTTGTTTGCATCCAAAAACTTTCCACCCCTCTTGGAAAAATTAGATTGGAATGTTTAACTCTCTTTTTTATTACTGTAATTGGTCCAGAACTACCACCTGTTCTATTAGGACCTAGCAAACAGTTTGAGTGCTTGTAGTATATATAATTTGCTATACTCTAAAACCACCTTTTTGATATATTCATTGGAATGCTTATATTTAAACCTTTCGGTCATGGTTTATAAACTCCATACACTCTACAAAAACTATTTAAAAACCCTTTAAATAACACCTATGGAATGGCATACGAGAAGTCAGCAGGAGCAATTGTATTTATAAAGGAAAAAGAGCCTATTTACCTGCTTCTGCACTATGAAGAAGGTCATTGGGACTTCCCAAAAGGCCATGTAGAAGCAAAAGAAACAGAACTAGAGGCATTAAAAAGAGAGGTAGAGGAAGAAACAGGCATCAAAGATATTGAGATTATTAAGGATTTTAAGGAAAAAATGCAGTATTTTTTCAAACTTAAAAAAGAGCTGATAAACAAAACAGTTGTTTTCTACCTTGCAAAAACCAAAACAAAGCAGGTAAAACTCTCTTTTGAGCATATCGGCTCTATATGGCTTGCTTATGATAAAGCAATAGAGAAATTAACCTATAAGAATGCAAAAGAAATCCTGAAAAAAGCCAATGAATTCTTAAAAACACATAAGACTTTGGATGAGTTTTATTGAATAAACATTAAATCTAATTTTGAGAAGGAACTCTTTGTAAGAGTCTTTGCATTTCAAAAGCTTCTGCAAGCAATTTTCCAATAGTTTCTGGCTTGTTTTCTACTTCACTAGGATCAATAAAATTTTCAGAACCATCATAACCCAAATCACATAAGTAAGGTAACTTAGAATTATTTGACCCCATATACAAAACACTTCTATCTAGCAAACTTTCTCTCAATTGGTGTATTTCCAGATCAATAAAAAGTACCGGAGCTACAGACTTACTATGAGTGGCAATAATTGCTACAAGACCTACATCATCAGTTGGTACTCCAATACCTAATGGCTTGTCACTAGAAGCAATAACTTCCATTACCCTGCTAATAAATGGACTTCCACTCACATCAGCAATTTCCTTATAAGTTTGTTCAACTGGACTCCCCCTATAAGTTCCTCTACCTGAAGAAATATACATTCGAAATGTTAGTCCATCTGGAATTTCAACAATTTGTGGAGTAACCATTTTAAATTCACAAAGATATTAATATTTCTTTATAAATTTTAGGTTATTTATTATTCTTATTAGGTTGCTAACATACTTCCCGAGTATCATAAATAATTTTTCATTGCAAATACAAAAAATATTATAAATCAATGAAATAATAAGCCCTAATATGAAAAACTATGAAGTAGCAGAGCTGCTTAGAAACATAGCACAACTTCTGGAAATAAAAGAAGAGTTGGTTTTCAAGATAAGGGCATATGAAAAAGCTGCTTTAGTTATAGAAAACCTGTCAGAAGATATAGTTGAGATCTGGAAAAAAGGCAAACTAGATGACATTCCTGGAGTTGGAGAAGCGTTAACAAAGAAAATTTCTGAATTTCTTGAAACCGGTAAATTGGATTATTATGAAAAGCTGAAGAAACAAGTTCCAGTAAATATAGAAGAGCTTGGTAAAGTTTCTGGTTTAGGCCCAAAAACAATTATGAAATTGTACAGAAAATTAAATGTAAAAAACATCAAGGATCTGGAAAAAGCAGCAAAACAGAAAAAAATTGAAAATATTGAAGGCTTAGGCCCAACAGTAGAAGAAAACATACTAAAAAGCATTGAGTTTGCAAAAGCTTCTGGAAAAAGGTTTCTTTTAGGTTATGCCCTGGATATTGCAGAGGAAATAAAAAACAGGTTAAAAAAACTAAAGCAAGTAAACAAAATAGAAGTAGCAGGCTCTTTGAGAAGAAAAAAAGAAACTATAGGAGATATTGATATCTTAATAACATCAAAAAACCCTGCAAAAGTGATGGATTTCTTTACAAAAATGAATGATGTTGAAGATGTTTTAGCAAAAGGCCATACAAAATCTATGGTAAGGCTTAAAGAAGGCTTACAAGCAGATGTAAGAGTTATAGCAGAAAAAAGCTATGGTGCAGCTTTACTGTATTTTACAGGAAGCAAGCAGCATAATATTGCATTAAGAAAAATTGCAATCAAAAAAGGCATGAAATTATCTGAGTATGGTCTCTTTAGCAGAAAAACTAAAAAAATATTGGCAGGTAAAACAGAACAGGAATGCTACAAAAAACTTGGGCTTAGCTACATAGAGCCAGAGATAAGGGAAGAAGAAGGTGAAATAGAATTAGCAGCAAAAGGAAAACTGCCAAAGCTTGTTGGCTACAATGACATTAAAGGAGATTTACAACTGCATACAAAATGGTCTGATGGCAGCAACACAATAATGGAAATGGATCTAGCTGCAAAAAAACTTGGTCACCAGTACATTTGTATAACAGATCATTCCGGTAATCTAAAAATAGCAAATGCTTTAGATGAAAAAAGAATAAAAAAACAAATAAAAGAAATTGACAAAGCTAACAAGAAACTAAAGAATTTTACAATTTTAAAAGGAACAGAAGTTAATATAGACGCTAACGGCAAATTAGATATGAAAGATAATGTCCTAAAAGAATTAGATATTGTTTTAGCTGCTATACATTCTGGATTTAAGAATCCAAAGGAAAAAATTACTCAACGCTTGCTTAAAGCAATGGAAAATCCTCATGTTGATATTATAGCCCATCCTTTTGGAGGGTTAATTAATGAAAGGCCAGCTTATGAAATGGATTTCAATAAAGTTTTAGAAAAAGCAAAGCAAACAAATACAATTCTTGAAATAAATGCCTACCCTGAAAGACTGGATTTAAATGATATCCATGTAAGGGCAGCAGTAAAAGCCAAAGTTAAACTTTCAATAGGCACTGATGCCCATGAAGCCAGTGAACTGAGATATTATAATCTTGGAATTGCAACAGCAAGAAGAGGCTGGGCAACTAAGAAAGATGTGATTAATACTTATTCTGTTAAGGATATGTTAAGGTTGTTGAAATGAAATTCAGGAAACAGCTTTCAAAATCAGTTCAAATTCTTCTTCTGGAGTTCCGGAGCCGTCAACATCAACAATTAATCCTTTATCTTTATAATATTTAATTAAAGGCTCTGTTTCATTTCTATAGACTTTTAATCTTTCTTTTATAGCCTTTGGCTCATCATCTTTTCTTTGATATAGTTCAGAACCGCACTTATCGCAAATTCCCTCTTTTTTCGGCTTGATGTAAACAAGATGATAAACAAAACCACATTTGCTGCATACTTTTCTCTTGCTTAGCCTGTCTATAAGGACTTCATCACTTGCTTGTATATTAACAACTTTATCAATTTTAATCACTTCGCTAATTTTTTCTGCCTGGTTTATTGTTCTTGGAAAACCATCAAGAATAAATCCGTTTTTGCAGTCATCTTTTTGCAAACGTTCTTTCATCATTTCAATTACAACTTCGTCAGGGACCAATAATCCTTTGTTCATGTAGTTTTTTGCTTCTACACCAAGGCTTGTTTTCTGCGCGACATTCTCCCTTAGCATATCACCTGTAGAAATATGTGGAATAGCTAATTTTTTGCTTAGCTTATTTGCAGCAGTTCCCTTTCCAATTCCAGGAGGTCCTAATAAAACTATGTTCATTTTAATTAAGATAATATTGATAGTTCTATTTATGCTTTGTGTATTATTTCCTAGATGTCAATATAACAACATTACCATCATCATCAACTAAAATACTATGCTCTGCCTGGGATATTAGGCCTTTATCTTTATCAGCTAATGGGGCATAAGGATGCAGCATTCCTAATTGTTCCATTTCCCTGAATGCAAATTTTGCTTTTGCTCCAAATTTCTTAGTTAACCATCTTGTTGTAAATGGCAGCTCATTATAGCTTTCAATTTCTTTCAAAACCTGCCTTGTTATTGCATTTCTTACTGGCTTTTTATTTACTAATGAAAAAACTGTTGCTATGCCGGAATCCTGTACAATACCAGCTCCAGTGCTTGCAAACGGTTCAATAGCAAAAACCATGCCTTTCTCAATCTTTGTATCATCACCATTATCAAAATTCGGAATGCTTGGTTTTGTATGCTGCTCGTACTTGCCTAAGCCATGACCAGATAAATTCCTTACAGGAGCAAAACCATATTTTTGAATCGTATCTTGTATTATCTTGCCGATTTCACCTAATGTAACACCCACTTTTATTGTTTTTATGGCATTTTCCAGAGCCTCTCTTGAAGCTTTTACCAGCTCTTCATTCTTTCCGGATAAATCAACTGTAACAGCATTATCTCCAATAAAGCCGTCAACATGCACACCAACATCCAAACACGCTAATTGGTCAGAAAAAATTATCTTATCATCTTCCTCAGGACAGTAATGCGCAGCTATATGATTGCAGGATATCTGGACTGGAAAAGCTAATTTTCCACCCAAATCAATAACTTTTTCCTCTACTTTGTCGCAAACCTCAAGCAAAGAAGCATCTTTTTTAATAAGGCTTTTTCCATATTCCAAAACCTGTGCAGCTATCTTGCCTGCTTGTTTTAGCTTTTCAATACCACCTGAGGTGGTGCCAAACCCTGTTTGAGCATCTTCTTGTTCCATAGAAAAAAGGTTCTAAACTTTGTTTATAAATTTTTGTTGTTTATTCAGTGTAGGGGAGCAATTCCAATAGCCCTTCTGTAAGCAAATCAGATTCTTGATTTAATATAAATTCATTTCTTAAGGCAAGATCTGTTAAAAATTCTAATGTCTCCTCAAGAGAACATCCTTCGGCACGTTTAGCATCTGGAGCTATGGTCTGTGTAAAGATGTTAGATGTACGAATTTTGGTGATATATACACTATTAGAACCCAGAGTCGTTAGCGATATATCTGGTTCTACATTTACACCATATTCTAAGAAATCAGGTGGTAACTGTATTTTTTTACCAGCCATTTCTGAATCTATTTTAACTTCTTTAGATGTTCTTGAAACAAAACTTAAATAGACAGATACAGAATCTTCATAAGTTCTTCCTATTGTACCTTCTGGCCAACCTATTCCTGCTCTGCAATCAGGTTTATCGCTAAACTCACTATACCCAATTATATTAAATCTATATTCTTTACCACCACCAAAGAAAATTGGCCAAATAATAGGATCTCTTTCTCTACGTAGAACATCAAACTTTGTTGGATATCTTAACATAATGTTTCACCCTGGTTTTCAATAATTTATTATTTTTTGTTGTTTTGAATCAAGACCCACAAATTTCGGCAATAAGCTCCCATCTCCAAGCGTCTTTTGACTTACTTTCTGATTTTTCATTAACTATTGCTTTTACGTCTCTTCCTTTTTCTATTTGTCTTGCAATGTCTATAAATTCCCTATCACTTATACGGACAAGTAAAGGTAATGGGAACTTTTCAGCAACTCCATTTTCAACTTTTCCCTTTAGATAATCATGTTCTGCCAATCTTCTTAAACTTCTAAAAGGATGAGATAAAGAAAGACCATCATATCTTACTATCCCGGAAAAATATTTATTCCACATTTTAACTCTATCTCTGGCATTTGAATAACCTAAAAGTTCCTCAAAATGGTAACTTTTTTCCAAAAAGCCAGCCAATCTTCTTATACCATGGATTGTTTCATGTCCGCCTAAATCTCTTTTTTTGCCTTCTGTTAAAAAATTTTTTGCAAAATCTTCTAAAATCGGACGAGCAAGATCACTTTCATCTGAGTAATCTAATCCTGTTTTAGACAAATCTACTTCTAATTGATCCTCATTTATGACAGTAAATGGTAACTTTCTGCCACCATATTGAACAGGAACATTAGTTGCAGTTGCTCTTAAACCTTCTTCCTTATTAAGATCTACAAAAAGTTGACTAAAAACCCCATTAGCTATAGCAACAGTTGGAATAAACAAACCTTCAAATCCATATTCCCTCATTGAAGGGTTTTCAAGTACTTCATATCCACCAATTGTAACCATTCTTTCTAATCCCTTCAATTCTCTTATAGAAATAGATTCTACTCTTTTTTCCTTAACATAACCATAGAATTGTTTTAAAGCATCTAAATCAATACGAGCTCTTTCAACATATGACTGCTGATCTTCTTCAAGTTTTGGAATTATTCCACTTGAATCGTAGGATTTGACTTCTTTCGTAATCATTTTCTAAAATCAATACAATATCCCGACAACAATTCCCTCTACCTGAGAAAACCTTACCTTATATGAATCTTCCCTGTAATAATTATCTCCTTTAGTTATAAAATAAATACCGTCTTTGTCGTTTCCGATTTTTACTACACGATGCACAAAAGCATAATCATAGCCTTCCATATTGTATGCAATTATATCCCCAATCTTTACCTCACTCGAATATCTTGGCCTTATTTCAATTGTAGTTGTGCCTTCATCAATTAAAGGGTCCATTGAGTTGCTGTCAATATATTTTCTCCATTTTGCATTGCTAATGTCTATTCTGACACTGTCACTGAATGTTCTTACATCCCCATCTTTAATCCTGTCTGCTGGACTTGGCTTTTCCTCGCCTCTTGCTTTTTTCTCTTCAACAACTATCTTCTCTTTTTCAATATATTCTGTTACAAAAACTGTCTCTCTTATAGTACGCCCAGTCATAAGGGGTATTTTATCCCCACCAACATTTTGCATATACAAGATTTCTGTACAAATTTCTTCTCCAGAATCTTCAACACATTCCTCTTCCTTAAATATATTCATATCTTGAAGTACTAATTTATTGTCAGAATTATCCTTGTTAGCTATATAACTAACACTAGCCAAAGTCACTATAGCTGCAACTACAATCAGTGCTAAAACCACCCCTAACTTTAGTAATCTCATAACATTTCTTATAGGAGAGGTAGTATATAAAGGTTTCCATTTTGTTGTTACTTAGGAATAGTTAAATAAATGAGCCTGTCCGGATTCGAACCGGAATCAATCGGTAACTTCCCTAAGGCCGAAGCCGATCGCATTATCCAGGTTGTGCTACAGGCCCACAAATAGCAATTAATTAATTTGATTTATAAATATATTCCCTTATTTCCGCTACTTTTATAATTCTCTTCCTTTTAACCCCTCTTATGAATTACAAACAAGTGCTTAAAGAGCTTTACAGCCTAGACAGTCCGAAGTTTACACAAACTCTGATAAACCAAAAAGCGTTATTAAAAAAACTAAAAAATCCAGAAAAAGAACTAAAATGCATACATGTTGCAGGAACTAATGGAAAAGGCTCTGTTTGTGCAATGCTTTCTTCTATTTTAACTGATGCTGGCTACAAGGTTGGAATGTATACAAGCCCTCATCTAAAGAAATTCAATGAAAGGATAAGAATCAATAACAAACTAATAACAGACAAAGATATTGCAAAGCTTTATCTGAAAGTAAAACCACATATAACAAACCAGACCTTTTTTGAAATAACAACCTCAATGGCCTTTCTTTACTTCAATGAAAAAAAGGTTGATTTTATTGTTCTGGAAACAGGTTTAGGCGGAAGATTGGATTCTACTAATGTCATAAAACCATTAATTTCCATAATAACTAATGTTGGAATGGAGCATACAGAACATTTAGGCAATAGCATAGAAAAAATAGCATACGAAAAAGCAGGAATAATAAAAAAAAATATTCCGGTAGTAACGGCAGCTGAGGGCATTGCTTTAGCTGCAATAAAAAAAACCTCCAATAAAAAAAACTCTCCATTGATTATTATTAAAAAAAATAAAATTAAAAAAATAAAATTAAATTTAAATGGAAAATTTCAAATTACAAATGCAGCCATTGCAGAAAAAACAATAGACACATTAAAAAACAATTACAATATTAAAATCAATAAGAAAAATATAACTAACGGGTTAAAAAACACAAAATGGCCAGGCAGGTTCCAGTTTATAAATAAAAACACACTTGTAGACTGCGCACATAATCCTGATGGATTTAAGCTTCTTGTTAAAGAATTAAAGAACATCAATTATAACAAGCTCATACTCGTAGTTGGTTTTTCCAACGATAAAGATATAAACAGTATTTCAAAAATAATTAAAAATAAAGCAAGCAAAACGATAATTACAAAATCAAGCAATGAACGTGCTGCAGAACCAAAAATAATAAAAAAGTATTTCAATAAGAACGCAATTATAATAAATAATCCTAAAAATGCATTAAAGTATGCAAAAAAAGCAGCAGCAAAAAAGGATTTAATTTTGATTACAGGTTCAATATTCCTTGTTGGAGAATTAATATGAAAGAAGACTGGAAATATGAAATTGCAAGGGACAGCATGGCCTTTGGCAGCATTCTTTTTTACCTTATTGTTATAGTAAGAGCTATTATAGGAAAATACATGCCTTTTGTTTACCAATTATTAATAGCAATAGCAATTTTAGCAATATCATCTTTTATAATAAAGAATACAAACCACCATATTGCAAGAGCACTTGTTTTAGTAACTTTTACAAGCTTGTTTTACAAAGATAATCTTTATACTGTATTTGCTTCTCTCTTATGGCTTTTCATTGTAGGATCTGCATTTTACATAAAAATAAGCAAGAAATCAATATATAAAGGAATAATCTTAGGCATTATTGCAACTGTAGTAAGTTATTATTTGAGTTTGGCTATTTAATCCTAACACTTTCAAGATTTCTTGGAGCCACTGTTTCTACTCTGAAATTCTTGTGCAAAGAACTGGCTAAGTCAAGGCATTTTGAGCTTTCTCCGTGATTAATAATAATCTTTTTAGGCCTTGGCTCGCATTTTCCGACAAAATTCATTAACTGGGTTCTGTTGCTGTGGCCGGAAAAACCTTCTACAGTATGCACTTCTAATTTAATCTGCACAACCTCATTTTTATTTCCATTACTATTATTAGCAGTATACTCCCTTTCTCCCCTTTGTATTCTGCGGCCTAACGAGCCTTCTCCTTGGTAATTAACAAATATCATTGAGTTCTTTTTATTATCAGCAAAGTGCCTTAAGTATTCAACAGAAGGTCCGCCTTGCAGCATGCCGGATGTTGCCAAAACCACACAAGGCCCGGTTTCTTCAATAATCTGCATTCTTTCTTCCTGGCTTCCCACCCTTTTGAATATATCAGCTAAGAATGGATTTTGATCCCGGTGGAAAATTAATTTACGTATTGAATTATTCAAATATTCCGGATACGCAGTATGTATAGCGGTTACATCCCACACCAAACCGTCGATATAGACTGATGTCTTATCAAGAATACCTATCCTTACCATATTTTCAATTACAACCATAATTTCCTGGCTTCTTCCTACACCTAAAGTGGGTATTAAGACTTTTCCGCCTCTTTTTATTGTCTCCTGAACAATTTTTTTAAGTTCATCATCACTTTTCTGTCTTTCAGGAGCATTATTTTCTCTGCCGCCGTAAGTTGATTCCAAAAGCAATGTTTCTAATCTTGGGAATAAGGTTACAGCAGGGTCCAAAAGCATTGTCTTTCCATATTTTTGGTCGCCAGTGTACAATATATTATGCAGGCCATTACCCACATGCATATGTATCATAGCGCTTCCTAAAATATGCCCTGCATTATACATGGTAATTCTTACATCAGGGGTTACATCAGTAACTTCATCATATTCAAGAGTAATAGTATGTTTTACCATTTCTTTTATATCCTCTGTAGTAAAAATCGGATCTTTGCCGCTTTCTGACCTCTGTATTTTCACATAATCCAAAAGCATTAAAGCCATAATGTCCCTTGTTGGCTCAGTGCAATATACAGGGCCTTTATAGCCATACTTGAATAAATAAGGGATAAAACCACTATGGTCAATATGGGCATGAGTTACAATTACAGCATCTAATTCGTTTATGTCAAACTCCGGAGCTTCCAGATAAGGATATGGGTGTTGATCTGATGCTACATCAACTCCGCAGTCCAATAAGATTCTGCTTTCAGGTGTTTGTAGAAGTAAACAACTTCTTCCAACTTGCCTTCCACTTCCAAGATAACTTATTCTTATCCATTCTTCCTTTTTTTCTCTAATCCAGCCGTCATAAATCCTATGTCCTACTTTATCCAGGAACTTCCTTCTGTAGTCACTGTGCTGATAAAGTACAGCCCTTATAGTTTCTATTAATTTTGACCTTATTGCTGGTTTCCTGTTGATCAATGGTACCCATAAGGTCTTGCTTCTTATATCCCTTAAGACTGCACCTTGTTTGCCTATAGCCAAGCCAGGTTTTTCCGCTTCTATTACAACTCTTGATCTTTGAGGGTCAAAAATTACCTGGTCAACACCAGCTTCTTTTGGAATTATCTTCTTTATCTCTTTCTCAGCTTTTTCCATATCCATAGTTATGCTTGGATCCGGCCTTAATTCCACTCTTTTCTTTATACTGTCAACTACCTTTTTGATAAGCCCGTTATTGTTAAGGAAAAAATCCTCATCCTTTGTATACAGCACTATATTTGCTGCTTCAAAATTCGCCTCGCTTATCTTATCGCTAGGCAAATTCTTTAGTATTTCCTTGATTATTTCTACCATTTATATCCTCATTAGAATTTTTTAAGAATGTTTTTTACATTAAATTTAAGTTCTATCTTATAGTTCACAATTATTTGTTCAGTCGTTATTCAATTACATAGTTTTATTTTCTTTGAGCATTGAAAAATTATTAATAAAAAACCAAGCATTGGTCGAATTACGGGGCCAAGCATCGCTAACCATTATTTTATTATTATTTTTTATTGCGTATTGTTTTTAAATTATTAATGAACTAAACTCTTTACCAAATAATTGTTATTGTGTTTCTTAACTTAATGGTTTTTCTTTTTATTGCGTTAGAACTTTATTGTTTTTTTATTTTAAAGAAACTCTAAATCTCTATTTTCATGTCAATATCTTTTGATAAAACCTTTTTTATTCCATCTTGGGTTATTGTAACAATATTTATCCCATTGCCGGATGCTATGTCCCTCTGGACAGCAGCATTTATTGATTTTACAGCCAGCTTAATTCCTTCATCTACACTCATATTTTTTTTGTATAATGTTTCTAATACACCATAAACCATTACGCTTCCGGATCCTGATGTGTTGTAATCATCTATTTCTGCAATGCTTCCGTCAGGTGCCAGATCATAAATATGGAATCCTTCTCCATCTTTTCCGGCAACTATAAAATGAGATATTCCCGGAATCATGCTCATCTTTCTTATATTGTTGTAAACCATCATTGAAAGAAGGTTTGTAGCTTCCTTAACAGTGCTTTCCCTGTACGTCCTTATATTCTTTAATTTTAATTCTGCTTTGATGTATTTTGCCAACAGCTGCACATCAGAAACTGTTCCAGCCACAGTTACAGCTATATTATCGGTTATGTTAAGTATCTTGTCAAATTTCTTATGCGCAACTATGTAACCAGATGTTGCTCTTTTATCAGCAGCCAAAACAATTCCATCTTTGCACATCAAAGCTAATGTTGTTGTACCTGTTTTTAATTCCTTAACGTCAACCATTTTTTATCTCAGAACTCTTAAGTTTGAGTAAATGTATGTTGTATTTAAATGTTATGTTTTTTCTTGAATAAATAAAAACAAAGTAAGGTTTCCTATTGGTTACAACTAAAAATTCACTTCAAACTCTTCTCAAATAAATTATTAAGAGCATTAACAAAGAAAGGGCTTTTTATCCATACTCCTGAATCATATTCAGGGTCTTTGCCGGCCATAACAAAAAATATTTCCTCATTATCTATATTTACAAATCTCGCATCGTATTTTGTGTTAAGAATTTCCACATTTCCCAAATCAACATTTACATTTGCATTTGTATAAAATTTGACATTAATCTTTTTCTTTGCCAGGCTAGTACCAACCTTTTTCAAAACCTTAATCTTGTGCTTTATGCCGTCTTCATTTGTAACTACAGTAACAGATTTCTTTGCCCTTGAGAGCATGTCTTTCAAAAACCTGTTGACATTATTTCTTCCAACTACAGAATCTGTTATGTTTTTTATATCAATTTTCTTGATGCCTGTTTTATGCAAAAGCTCCAGTTCCTTAAAGATGTCTGTTTCTCCCAGCTTATCAACAATTTTTATTTGCTGTTCTGCTTCTTCCTTCAGCCTTTTTTTCTCTCTTTCTACAACAGCATTAGGCTGCACAGCAATATATTTGATTGGCTTTCCTATCTTCATTATAATAAATCCTTTCTTCTCCAAACTTTCAAGAACATCATAACATCTGCTTCTTGGAACTCCTGAAATTTCTGCTAATTCAGATGCAGCAGCAATTCCTTTTCCAAGTAAAGAAGTCCATATCTTGATTTCATAAATATTGAGCTTAAATCTTTCTCTTAACTCTTGTAAAGATTCTTTTTGCAATAACATCTTGTAACTTAGAATGGGTTACTGGTATTTAAAGCTTTCTATAATTTGTTACTTTAGAGTAAAGACACACATAATCTTTGATTTGTCCACTAAGTAGATTTATGGTTCTGGTGGAGGATATTCATCGTCTGGAGGGTCTGGTGTTGGTTCTGGCTTAGGAAGAGGGCCAGGTACTTCATCATCAGGAGGTGTATCATCACCACCATCGTCACCACCATCACCTCCGCCATCGTCTCCTTCGACGCCTCCGCCACCGCCATCATCTCCGCCGTCGTCTCCTTCGACGCCTCCGCCGCCTCCAGCAGCAGCCTTTTGAACATTAATTCCGGAAATTATTAGAGCATTATCATCTTCTCCATAATTATAAGAGCTTTCGAAATTATCAATTTCGGAAACTGTATCATAAGGGTCAGCCATAATCTTAATTTCATAGCTGCCTATTTCGGAAAATTGTATTGGAACAACAACTGACCCTGATTCACCAGGTCCAAGATCAGGAATAATTCCTTCATCCAATATTGTTATTATACCTTCAAGATCAATTCTAACATCAAGTGGTGTTTCTGGAGAGGGAGATTTGCCATCATTTGTTAGTTTTAAATGAAGATAATAAATATTGTCAACTATTATCTTGTCAGGGATAATTATATCATCTAAAGAAGTGCTTATAGCATATTTGTCCGTATCATAGACTCCTGAAAAAACAAAATCTGCTGGTGGATGCGGAGCAACAAAATCAAGGATTTGGCTGTGCACCTCGCTATCGCTTGGAAATTTTTTATAATCAAATACTGCTGTAATTTGTTCTCCTGGTTTTAATGTTAATCCTTCAATTATAGCGTTAACTGTCCCACCATTGCTATCTACATTATAGGCCTCAGATTCACCAAGAAGTTCTCCGGTTTCCGATAACAGCTTAACGACGAGATCATCAATAGGTTTTCCACCGTTATTAATACCTGAAAGCTTAAGAGATTCATAAGTTATTGAGTCATCCTGATTTCTTTGGGTAGGGCTAACCTCTACATTTTCAACAACTAAATCAGCTAATCCAGGAAGGTATATTCTTCCCTCAGCAGTATCATTGTCTGGGTTAGAGTCCTCCCCTTTATAGGTTATCTTTAACATAACGTCGTAACTTTTATCTTGAGGTAAGTATGATCTGCCCGTAATTATTACATCTACACTGCTGTTTGGCTCTAAACTAATCTCTTCTTTTCCAGCTCGGCGATACTCACCACGCAACAAATAATGCAATTCTATAACAGCATTTCCTTTAGTCCCGCCGTCATTGTAGACTGTAACAGGAAAAGCTAATCTTAAACCTTCATAACCTTCATAAAAATCAGTTTCATCAAAGAGTATTTCTCCTTTTTCATTTCTTTTAAATTCAGGATAAAAATCAGGTGCAGATGGAGGCAAAGCCAGAGCACTTGGGGTAGTTTTTTGTTCTATATTTTCAGATGGTGTTGAGCTTTCAACAGTTGCCACAAGTCCACCTGTAGGTGGTGTTGAGCCATTAACAAGTCCTCCAACAAGCTCATTTGTATATGGTGCTGGGTATTCAGTTATAGTTGTTGGTTGGGGTATTGGATCTTCTGATTTCTTTGTACAACCTAAAGCACCAACCCCTACTGTGAATGATAATAATGCTGCCATTGCCGCCAGAATTGGTTTGCTTGCTTTGCCGTCTTGAGGAGATGCAGCATATCCTATAGGGGTAAGTAAATCATAAAGCCCTCCCTGTACAGTAGATTTAATAGACTCCCCAATCTTTGAAATATAAGGTCCCCCAATCATGGAACATTCACCACAATGCTTTGTTCATTATTGCCAAAATCAAATTCATCAAAATGCTTATCTACATTAATGTCAAAAGTGATTGTATGCTGTCCTGATGTTGGATTTCTCCACCTATACGATGTAGCTACATTTTCAATTGTGGCTCCTGCTGCAATAGCGCCATTACTTCCATAAACAACCGGTTCATCATCAACAAACCATTTAATGTTGAATGCATTTGAATCCATAGCGCCAATATTACTCATGGAAGAATCAAATGTTACTGGAGTTCCAGCTGCTAATTGACCTGCATAGGTTATTGCAGCAGCTTCAAGGTCAATGTAATCACAGCCTTCGGTTACGAAATATTTGCAGTTTTCCGGAATATCAACCGGGATTTCTATTTCATTATTAGTGTAATCAGATTCTGCTGCATGTTTTGTATCAGCATTCACTACAAACTTTACAGTATATGTTCCTGGCATTGCTGGATTCCATACATAAACAGAATTATCATCCATTATTGTTTGTCCAGCATCAATAGAGATATGGCTTCCATATCTAACTTCTTCGTCATCAAGGAACCATTTTACATTAAAACGATTTTCAGCATCTTGCGTTCCGGTATTTTGAATTCCAGACTCAAATACAATCCACATTCCTGCTATTATTGGTTCTTTCCAGCTGTAATAAGTTATTTCAGTTGGTTCTAAGTCTGCAAGACAGCCTTCATCAATATTACCATTACAATTATTGTCTATGTTATCGTTGCAGGTTTCTGCTTCTCCTGGATTTATAGCTGAATCTACATCATCACAATCAGTATTATCGTTTACATAACCAGCTGGTGCTGAACATGCCTGAGTTGTTACAGCATTATTTCCATAATCGTCTGAATCAGAATCTTCATAGTAGGTATTTTTTACTCCTTCATCTACACTTCTGTCGCAATTGTTATCTACACCATCACAGATTTCAGTAGCACCAGGATTAATATCAGCATCAGCATCATTACAATCATCACCTTGAGTTTCAGTGCATTCTATAGGTACACAGTCAGGTCCACTACAGCTGTCAGTTATAGTTGAACTTATGAAATCATCACTATCACCATCACAATAATAATCAGTAGCTGAACATACATCTCCTTCATCTATTTGGGAATCGCAATCATTATCTACACTATCACAAACTTCAGTAGCACCAGGATTAATATCAGCAGTTGTATCATCACAATCCAAACCATCAGAGCATCCAATAGGCAGGTAACCATCAGCATCTTCATCAGTCTCGCATTTATTACATTCCCCATCATAATCCTTGCTAACTAGTGTTGATTGCCTATAACAATCATTAGAATGTGTTGCACCATTACATCCACAGACAGGCATGTATTCTTGAGTGCATAGTTCAGGAACATTTACACATGTTCCACCCTCTCCCGAACATCCAGTATACTCGCAAAATTGATCTGCCTTGCAATCTGTATCACTCACACAAGTACTAACACAAATATCTTCTTCATCAATTTCCCCATCACAGTTATTATCTAAACCATCGCAGACTTCAGTCGCACTAGGATTTACATTAGCATTAGCATCATTACAATCAATACCTATTGAACAACTTCCGGAAATTGCATCATAACCATCTTCATCATTATCAACACATGTTACACAATCTAAGTCATTTAAATCAATTAAACCATCGCAATCATTATCATTTCCATCATTACAGCTTGTTTCAAATGTTTCATAAGGATTATCTTCATTTGCATCGTCTCCGCAACAATTTAGATTGCCATTATTATTTGTCCATACATAATTAATTTCACATACATATTGACATTCATCATCTGTAAAGTCTTCATCAACTTCATTATCACAATCATTATCCAAACCATCACAGATTTCTACTTCTGCTGTTCCTGCTGTGCAAGAATCAGCTACAGAGCCATCTACACAAGAGGTATATCCGGTTGCTTGGCATCCTCCTGTTCCGCAAGATGTTTCAATTGGAATATAGCTTTCATCTGTTGTGCCATCGCAATCATCATCCACTCCGTTACAGACTTCGGTTGCTCCAGGATTTATACCCTTATTATTATTATCACAATCTACATCACTACCATATCCATCTCCATCCATATCACAAAATATTAGAT